>Ga0208134_1001426_pt1 | contig 13742 bp, 17 predicted proteins | sample VirMetDEL_Mar_31_FD_184515 | JGI IMG/M metagenome (GOLD analysis project Ga0208134, IMG submission 184515) | Aqueous microbial communities from the Delaware River and Bay under freshwater to marine salinity gradient to study organic matter... | ecosystem: Environmental > Aquatic > Marine >... | reverse complement strand
AGGCACAGCTTCTCCATTTAGAGGAATAACTCCACCTAATACTACAGCAACAACTCATGCAAACGGAGCAAAAGTTTTTGGATCATATTTAGCAACAGCAATTGCAACTACTGTAGAAGTTGGTCCTGCATTACCAAACGGAACACAAGCAACAGAACAACAATTTAATTCTATAACAGTGCCTTTAGTATCTAATGCTGGAAGCACAGCAACAGGAGGCGGTTTTCAGTGTACAATTGGACCCGTAAATGATAGAGCTTAATTATGTCAGGACTTACAAGTTATAACTACACCACATTAAAACAAGCTATTCAAGATTATACTGAAGTTGGATCTACTGTATTTACTACAACTATTCTAGATGGATTTATTATGGCTGCACAAAATAGAATTAATTTAGATCTTCCAATGGACTCAGATAGAGTTCAAGCGCAAGCACAATTTGCACAAAACTTTAATAGTATTACAGTTCCTACAAAAGCTTTATTTGTTAGAGGAGTTCAAGTTTTTAATTCTACAACAGTTACTACAGATCAAGGATTCTGGTTAGAAAGACGTGATCAAACTTTTATTACGGAATATGTAGGAGAAGCAACAGGACCTTCTGGTGGTGCTACAGGTCAAAATGTTAAGGGATTACCTAAATACTATTCTATGTTTGGTGGTGCAACAACAGGAGCTAGCACAGCTACTTCAGGTGCTATATTTGTAGCTCCTACGCCAGATCAAAACTATCAATATATTATACATTATAATGCTATGCCTGTAGGTTTAGGTTCTGGTGGTGATGGTAACTCTAATACTTATCTAAGTAATTACTTTCCACAAGGTTTATTATATGCATGTTTAGTAGAAGCATACATGTTTTTAAAAGGTCCAACAGACATGTTGACACTATATGAAAATAGATATAAAACAGAACTACAAAAGTTTGCAGCAATGCAAGTTGGAAGAAGAAGACGAGACGATTACACGGATGGTACAATTAGAATTCCAATCGAGTCAGCGCCTCAGTAACAGGAGATAAAATTTTATGACAATAACATCAGCAATATGTAATTCTTTTAAAGTAGAAATTTTACAAGGTGGTCACAATTTCAATGATGCTAGTGGCGCACCAACAGGTAACGCATATAAATTAGCTTTATTTTCAAGTGACTCAGCTTCACTAAGTAAATCAACAACTCAATACACTGCACCTGCATCTGCTAATGCAGTTCCAACTAACACACTTGAAGTTAGCCAAAGTCAAACAGACGGCGGCGCGTCAAACACTGGTTACACTGCAGGCGGAACAGCATTAACACCATCAGCTGATCCAGTTTTATCTGGTGACACAGCGTGTGTAAAATTTAATGATGTTAGTTTTACTTCAGCTTCATTTACAGCAAGAGGTTGTTTAATTTATAATTCAACAGCAGTTACAGGATTCACAACAAACAGAAGTGTTTGTGCAATTAATTTTGGTGCAGATAAAACTGTAACAAGCGGCACATTCACAGTTCAATTCCCAGCTCAAACTGCAGGCAACGCAATCGTTCAGATAGCATAGGGAGTAAATCCTTATGGCTAACACTTGGAACCAAACCGGAACCACCTGGGGTCAAAATAGTTACGGTCTTCAAACCGAAGTTCTGATTTCTTTAACCGGTTTATCAATTACATCTACAGTTGGATCAGTAGAATCTTTTAACGAAACAGGTTGGGGTTCTGATACATGGGGTGCTGAAAACTGGGGAGAATCTGCTATTGATGTTATACTTCCAAGTTTAACAGCAACTACATCTTTAAATATACCAAGTGAATTTATAGAAGTACAACCAGGTTGGGGTACTTTAGATTGGGGAGAAAATGGTTGGGGTACTGTTAACTCAGCTGTATTTAATTTATCCGGTTTATCTGCAACAACTAGTGTTGGATCTTTAAGTCCAGATGATCAGATAATGGGTCTTACAGGATTATCCGCTCAAACTGCTGCGGGATCTTTAAGCACTAAATCAGATGTTTCACTTATATTATCTGGATTAAGTTTACAATCAAGTCCAGGTTTATTATCAGTTGATGATCATTCAGTAGGTTTACCTGGTCTATCAGCTACAAGTGCAGTAGGAAGTATATCTCCTGCAGATGTAATAGGCATAACAGGTTTATCTGCACAAACTGCAGTAGGTGCTATAACTATTTCATCTAATCCTATTCTTGATATAGTAGGTGTTTCTGCATCAACATCTTTGGGATCTTTAACAATAGAAAATATAACTCCGGCATTGTTAGCTGGTCAGTCATCTACAAGTACCGTAGGCGCTCTTACTACAACTCAATTAACCATAGCCAGTTTAAGTGGTTTAGGTCAAACAGCCACTACAACTTTAAACGATTCTGGTATTATTTTAAAATATTACCACACGTTAACACCTAAAAATAGTACGGGATATACAACCAAAACACCAAAAAATACTACAGGATATACAACCAAAACACCTGCATAACATGTTTGACTTAAAGCTTAATAGAATATATAAATACAACATTTAGGAGACAAAAATTATGGCATCAACTTTTTCAGAGCTCGGTATAGAGCTAATGGCAACCGGTGAAAATGCCGGTACTTGGGGAACAAAAACTAACGCAAACTTAAATCTAGTAGAACAAATTTCTGGTGGATATGTAGAACAATCAATTGCAGGTGGTGCACAAACTACTAACCTTCTTGTAGCTGATGGAGCATTAACAGGTAAAGCTCAAAACAGAATTATAAAACTTACAGGATCTATAACAGGTAACCAAGTTGTTACCCTTCCTGTTAACATGGAAAATTTCTACATTATTAATAATGCTACTACAGATGGTTCAGGTACTCCAACAGTTCAAATAAAAGCAATATCTGGTTCGGGTGCAACGGTCACTTGGGGAGCAGGAGAAAAAGGATTTAAAATACTTTATTCAGATGGTGTTGCAACAAACACAGGTGTTTTTGATACAGGATTCTCAACTTCAGACGGCGATGTAACTCTTACAGGAACACAAACTTTAACAAACAAAACTTTAACATCACCTAAAATTGGTACTTCTATTTTAGATACTAATGGAAATGAATTATTTAAATTAACTGCAACAAGTTCAGCAGTTAACGAAATAACTTATGCAAACGCAGCTACCGGAAACAAACCTACATTTACTGCATCTGGTGGAGATACTAATATTGGTATTGCTATAACTCCAAAAGGTTCAGGGGCAGTTGTTCTTGATGGTTTAAGTTACCCAACTGCAGATGGATCAGCAGATCAATTTTTAAAAACAAACGGATCAGGTGTTTTATCTTTTGCAGCAGCAGGAGGTGGATTACAATCTATTCAAGTATTTACTTCATCAGGGACTTACAATAAACCTTCTGGAATAAATACAATTAAAGTTATTTGCACTGGCGGTGGTGGTGGCGGTGGAAACTGTCCCAATGGTAATATTAACCAACAAGGATCTGGTGGAGGTGCTGGTGGAACTGCTATTGAAATTTTAGATGCAGGTTCAATTTCAAGTGAAACTGTAACTATTGGAGCTGGTGGAGGTGGACAAAGTTCAGGTAGTACCTCATCTTTTGGTTCTTTATTGTCAGCTTCTGGCGGTGGTGCTGGACTTCAAGCAGGAGGTTTTTCTGCACCTGCTGGTGTAGGTGGCGGATCTGGTATTGGTGGTACATATAATTTAAGAGGTGGTCCTGGTACTGGCGGAACTGAATTTGGCCCAGGTGAACAAAGAGGTGGCCAAGGAGGTGATAGTTTTTTTGGCGGCGGTGGTTCAGGAGTAATGGGAAATACTGGTCAAGACGGTTCAAATGGCGGTGGCGGAGGAGGAACATCCTCTAATCAACCGCCGACAACTAGAGGTGGTGGTTCCGGTGGTGCTGGAATAGTTGTAGTAGAGGAGTACGCATAATGAGAGCATTATTAGATTCTGAAAATAAAGTAATAGACGTTCAAGAAAATGATTTTCCAGTTCATTCTTCATGTACTTGGATGGACTGTGATGACACAGTTAAAATTGGTTTTGAATATGATGGTACAAATTTTATAGATACTTTATCACCAACTGCTGAACAAATTGCAGCAAAAGAAGCTAGAGAAGCATCTAAAGCAACAGGTAATCAAAAATTATTAGATTTAGGACTTTCACAAGAAGAAGCAACAGCATTGACAGGATATAAACCACCATCTTCTTAATAAGTCATAGTGGTGTATAATGAAAGAAATACATAACTTTATCTCTGATAAAGAATCAAATTCTTTAATTAATTTTCATAAAGAAAATTTTAATTTAGATAATTCTTATAGTAAAAAACATAGGGAAACAGAGGTGCTTCAATTTATGAAAATGCCTAAAAACTCTTTAATTGACGATGTTTATTTTATTTTAAATAAACATATTGAAAGCATAAATAAAAATTATGAAATTAATTATTTTGAAATAGTTAAATGGCCAAAAAATGAATTTCAAGATAAACACAAAGATTTTCCATTTCATCCTTATACCAGTATATTATATTTAAATGATAATTTTAGTGGTGGAGAAACAATGGTTGGTGATGAAATTATTAAACCAGAAAAAAATAAATTAATAAGCTTTGAAGGAAATCAAATAATACATGGTGTAAATACTATAACAGAGGGAGAAAGATATACTATTCCTTGTTGGTACAGAATAAAAAATGTTAAAATTACTTGGAATTAAAAATTATGAATTTAATAAATTCTTACTATTATTTTAAATCAGTTATTCCTGAACGTATTTGTGATGATATTGTAAAATATGGTAATCAAATGAAAAGTGAAAAAGCCGGCATAGACCAGGATAATTCTGGTGCAGAATTTAATTTAAAAAAAAGAAATTCAGATATAGTTTGGACAAGTGATCAATGGATTTATAAAGAGATACAACCTTATGTACACGAAGCAAATAAAAAAGCTGGTTGGAATTTTCAATGGGATTATTGTGAACCTTGTCAAATTACTACTTATAAAAAAGATCAATATTATGATTGGCATTGCGATAGCTGGCCTAAACCTTATGGAAAAAGTAAAGATGTTAATATTGGATATCATGATAAAATTAGAAAATTATCAGTGACAGTTTCTTTATCTGATTCAAATGATTATAAAGGTGGAGAATTAGAGTTTGATTTAAGAAATAAACATCCCGATAAAAAAAATTTTTTAAAATGTAAAGAAATACTACCTAAAGGATCTTTAGTTGTGTTTCCATCATTTTTATGGCATAAAGTAAATCCCGTTAAAGAGGGAGTTAGAAAGAGTTTAGTTATATGGTGTTTAGGATATGAATTCAAATAAAAATAAATTTATAATACCTTTTGCAGGTTACCCTATATTTGTTATTCAAAAGGGTTTTTATGTAAACGATGATGAATTAAATTTTATTAAAAATATAGAATACAATAATCATTTAGATATAAATAATTTAAAACTATCTAAAAATAAAGATGTGTTAGAATTGCAACAATTAAAAAGATTAAAAAATTTTATTAAAGAAAGTTTAGATGATTATGTTTCTAATATATTAGAAGTTAATAATAGTTTTTCTTTTTGTCAAAGTTGGTCAACTATTCAAAATGGAAAAACAAAACATCCTTCACATACACATCCTAATCATTTAATTAGTTCAGTTTATTATGTAAAAACTGAAAAAACAGAACTTATATTCAATATAAACAGATCTATATTACAGGATGGGTATTATTTTAAATATGATGTAAAAAACCATAATGTATTCAATTCACATTCCTATAAAGTAATTTTAAAACAAGGTGATATAATTTTTTTTCCAGGGCAATTACATCATGAGTCTTCTATTAATGATGAAAAAGAAAGAATTGTTATGGGTTCTAGTTTTTTTATAGAGGGAAAATTAGGTAGTCAACAAGGCTATGATAATTTAGATATAACTAACAATAAAGGATAAATTTTTAATAAATATGAATAATGAAACTGGAAAAATGTATATACATAATTACTTTCCTACTAAGGTAGCAGAAACATATCTTAAAAATTTTAAAAATATTAATAAAGATATTTTACCTAAAATCTACAATCTAAAAAATATACAAACAGATAATGTCAAAAGATCAAACGAAGGTGGTTGGCGTAGTACAGACGATTTAAACTATAAACCTGAGTTTAGAAATTTACATGACACAATATTAGAATGTGTTAATGCCTTAGGTAATAATTTAAGTTATGATACAAACAAATACTATTTAAAAATATATGATATGTGGTCTGTCATTAATAATAAACATGATTATAACTCATCACATAGCCATGCAAATGCTTTATGGTCAGGTGTCTATTATGTAAAAGCTGACAAAGATAGTGGTAATTTAAATTTACACGATCCTAGATTACAAGCACAGACAACACATCATTACACTAAGGGTAAAGAGTTACATAGTATGAATTATACTAGAAGGGAATTTGCGCCAGTCACAGGTAGATGTTTGATTTTCCCTGGTTGGTTGATACATGATGTTTCGCCTAGTAAATCTGATAATGATAGAGTTATCGTATCTTTTAATATAGGACAATTTTTAAAGTAAAAGTTATGGAAACAATAAAAGAAAAGAGTATTAAAATGTCTTTTAAAAAAAACGGCTATTTAGTAGTTAAAAATATAATATCGTCTGAAGTAGCAGAATTTGTTTACAAATATTTTTCTAATAAAAGAGCTGTTTCAAAATTTTTATTTGATAAAAAATATATCTCTCCATTTACAGAATACTTTGGTGTTTGGAGTGACACACAAATTCCAAACAGTTATTGTCATTATTCAGATATTGCAATGGAAACTTTATTAAGAGAAGTAAAACCTGTTATGGAAAAACATACAAAATTAAAACTAAGTGAAACTTATTCTTATGCAAGAATTTATAAAAAAGGAGATGTTTTAGATAGACACAAAGATAGATATTCATGTGAAATATCTACTACATTAAATTTAGGTGGAGATCCTTACCCAATATATTTAGATCCTACGGGTCAATACGATCAACCAGGTGTTGAGATTAATCTTAACCAAGGAGACATGTTAATATATCGTGGTTGTGAACTAGAGCATTGGAGAGAAGAATTTAAAGGAGAAGAATGCTGCCAAGTATTTTTACATTATAATGATGCTAGTCTAAAAACTGCTAAAGAAAATTATTTAGATAGAAGACCTTTACTTGGTGCACCGAGTTATTTTAAAAAATGAAAGAATCTTCTGTAGAAAATTTGTTTCCTATTGCTGTTTATAGAAATAATATAAATAGAAATTTTACAGAACAAGAATTACAATTTGTTAATGACCAACAAAATAATTGTATTAAAAATGAAGGCAATATACATACAGAAGATAGTTATGTTTTAGATAGAAAACAATTTAAAAATATAAAAATTTTTTTAGAAAATTGTTGCAAAGATTATTTAGAAAAAATTATTTGCCCTGAAAATAATATTGAACTTTATATAACTCAATCTTGGTTAAATTATACAAAAGAGAATCAATACCATCATAAACATTTACATTCTAATTCAATTATATCCGGTGTATTATATTTTAATTGTAATAAGGATAGCATTAAATTTTATAATTCAAATATTAATCACACTATTAAACCCTTAATTAAAAAGTATAATTTTTGGAATTCTGAAACATGGACTTTTCCAACAAAAACAGGAGAGTTATTTATGTTTCCTTCATCATTAAATCATGGAGTAGATGTTAAAAAAGGAGATAATATTAGAATAAGTTTATCTTTTAATACTTTTTACAAAGGTGTATTAGGTTCTGACACAGCTCTGACAAAGTTAATTTTGTAATTACAGATCTTGATATAGCGTCACATTTAATATAAACCATTAAAAACAGGATTTTATATGTTACAAAAACTAGGTTTTTTACCAGGATTCAATAAACAAGTTACATCTACCGGTGCTGAATCACAGTGGACAGGCGGTACGAATGTGCGTTTTAGATATGGCACACCTGAAAAAATAGGTGGTTGGTCACAATTAGGTGAATCAAAATTAACAGGTGCAGCTAGAGGTTTGCATCACATGGTTAGTAGAGAAGGTATTAAATATGCCGTTATAGGAACTAACAGAATTTTATATGTATACTCTGGAGGAGTTTATTATGATATTCATCCTTTAGTTAATCCATCAGGCACAGCAATTACAAATGCATTTAGCACGACCAATGGATCACCAACAGTAACTATAACTTTTTCTGGAGCTCATAGTTTTAAAGTAGGAGATATTATATTATTTGGAGACACTAGTACTTTTAGCACTATTACAGGTTCAAATTTTGGTGCTTCTGATTTTTGTGATAAAAAATTTATGGTAGCTAGTGTACCTAATACAACCACACTTACAATTACAATGCCTAGTAATGAAACTGGAGCGGGTGCTACAACTTCAGGTGGGATTACTTTTTTTCAATATTATCATGTAGGTCCCGCAGAACAAGTTGGAGTTTTTGGATATGGTATTTCTCAATGGGGTGGAACTGTTACATCTCCTAGAACAACAACTTTAAATGGATTATTATCTGCTAACTCTGCTGGTACAGGTGGAACAGGAACTAGCATAACTCTTACATCTACTGTAGGGTTTCCCACTACGGGAACTAATTTTATAAAAGTAGATAATGAAGAAATATCTTACACAGGTGTTTTAGGAAATGATTTAACTGGAATTACTAGAAATGTTAGGGGTAGTTCTAATGCATCACACGCTAGTGGTGCTACAGTTACAGACATTAGTAATTTTTCAGGATGGGGACAAGCGGCTTCTAGTACTGACTCTGTTGCAGAACCAGGTATGTGGTCACTAGATAATCTTGGAAGCACTTTAATTGCTTTAATATTTAATGGTGAATGTTTTGAATGGGATGCAGATGCAACAAATGCTACTTCTACAAGAGCTACTATTATAACAGGTGCACCAACAGCATCGCGTGATATGTTAGTGTCAACACCAGATCGTCACTTAGTATTTTTTGGAACAGAAACAACTATTGGTAACAAAGCAACACAAGATGATATGTTTATAAGATTTTCTTCTCAAGAAAATATTAATGACTACACACCTACGGCTGAAAACAGTGCTGGTACACAAAGACTGGCCGCCGGATCACGGATCATTGGTGCTAAACTTGGTAGAAATGCAATTTATGTTTGGACGGATACATCACTATTTACTATGAGATTTGTTGGAACTCCATTTACATTTGCTTTTGAACAAGTAGGTACAAACTGTGGATTAATTGGTAAGAATGCAGCGGTTGAAGTTGACGGTGCTGCGTACTGGATGTCAGAAAATGGTTTCTTTAGATACACTGGTAAACTAGAATCTATGGATTGTTTAGTAGAAGATTATGTTTATGACAATATTAATACAACATCAAATCAATTAATATATGCAGGTGTTAATAATTTGTTTGGAGAAGTTATATGGTTTTACCCTACAGAAAACTCAAACATTAATTTAAGATCTGTAACGTACAGTTATTTAGATTCAACAGCTAAACGACCTATATGGTTTACCAATGATAGCACACTATTTACAAGAACTACATGGCAAGACTCGGCTGTGTTTGGTTTGCCTCACGCAACTCAATATGATGCAGATACAGATACATCTTTTGATGTAGTGGGTAATACAGAAGGAGTTACTTATTACTATGAACATGAAACAGGTATTAATCAAATAAGACTTGGAGTTACAACAGCTATTCCGGCTGATATTACTTCCGGTGACTACGATATTACACAAAAAGTTGTAAGAGGAGCCGCTACAAACATGGCAGACCTGAGAGGTGATGGTGAAAACATTATGAGAGTTAGTAGAATAATACCTGATTTTATAGCTCAAACAGGAAACACTATTGTACAACTAGATTTAAGAGATTATCCTAACGATACAGCTGCTAGCTCATCACTAGGTCCGTTTACCGTATCATCTACTACAACAAAAGTAGACACACGTGCAAGAGCAAGAGCTATAGCTCTTACAATATCTAATACGGCAGTGGATACTAGTTGGAAATTAGGAACTTTTAGATTAGATATACATGCTGGAGGAAGAAGATAATGGCAAAGATAGTACAATCACTAACTCGTGCAAGCTCAGAGTATGAAGAAGATGTAGCACAGTCTTTAGTTAGAGATTTAGATGCAGTTCTTGAAAAACTTAACACAACATTTCAAGAAGAACTAAAACAGGAGATAGAAGCTAGAAGTTTCTTTTTAGATTAATGGCAGTAGTAAACCAATATAAATTTGTAGGTATAGATAATAACACAACAGGTAGTGCGCTTACACCGTTAGGTGCTAGTATTCCTGCAGTTAATGAAACTATTGTTATTAAATCTATTCTTGTTACATCTGCTGGCACACCCACAGTTACTATTACAAACAATAGTATTACAGCTATTAAATCAGCACAGTTAACAGCAAACACAACAACAGAATTATTAACACAACCGCTAATAGTAGAGGGTGGAAAAACTTTTACAGTACAAGCAAGCACAACAGACTCGTTTGATGTAGCTATTAGTTATTTAAATATTAAGAAAGAGGTAACAACATAATGCTAGAACTAACACCAGATAAGATAATAACAACAATAAAGAACAAGAAAACAGGTGAGGTTTATGAGACTGAAGAAGCTCTAAAGGCTGCTAATATACCTGAAGAAGATGTGCAAAGAGACGTAACAGTTATTATGCCTCCTCTTGATTTAATGGGAAAAACAAAGTAAAAGGAGATACTATGGAAGAAAAAATTTCAATGAACGAATCTATACAAGCTGGAGCACCAGACATTAAATACAGTCGAGGTGATATTAGAATGGGTGGTGGTGGCCAAGATCAACAAAGCATGGAAATTGCGGCAGAAATATGGTCACAAATGGAGCCAGAACAAAAAGTTCAGTTTCAAAGTTTTGAAGCATTTTTTCAAAGCGGTATCTGGAAACAAATTTTACAACAGTTGCAACAAGATCAATCAGGAATCCAATCTCAAGCTCCAGAAATGAGTATGAGTGAAAACGTTAACATGGCAGAACAAATGCCTGGTGGCGGAATAGCTGATGTTGATGTCAGAGAAAAAGTTGCAATGGCAGCCAACGGCGGTTTGATGGGTCTCTATAACAGAGGGATGTAGTCATGGCTGGTATAACTAGCACTAAAAAAATTAAAGGCCAACCACATCTGTTGGCATACATAACACCAAACGAAGTTGAAAAACTAAAAGCTTTAGGTGGTCAAGAGACTATGACACCTGAAGGTATACCTGCGTATCCTGAATATGATAATTATGGTTATAGTAGTCAGGCAGATTTTGATGCTGGAGATACATCTAAATCTAATGATCCTAATGTAAACAGAGAGTCTACATTTGAAACGTATAGAGATGGCAAAAACATTGGTGTTGATAATACTTTAAAACAAAAATCTCTTGCACGAAGAGCTCAAGAAGCAAAAGATGTTAAAGAAAAAACAAGGCTTGAAAAAGAAGCTAAAGAAATTCAAAAAGCTTTAGATAGAGGTCAGACATATGGTTATGGTAAAAATCAAACTGGTTTTCAAAAAGCTAAAACATATTTTTCTAATAAACAAAGAAAAGCAAACTTAGATTTAGCAAAGAAAAGATCTTTTCAAAAATACAAAACTTTAGAAAAATATATTCATGGAGATATGGATATGGAGTATGATTTTACAGTAGATATATACGGTAATAAAGTACCTAAAGGATTAGAAAATCTTATAAGTAATAAAGGCACATCAATAGCAACAAAAAGACCAAATTTATATGATGTTAACTCTAAGTTACCAGGTTTATTAGGTTTTGGGGTTAACAAAATTAGACCCGACACACAAGTTACATTACAAAATACTTTAAACAAAGCTAGAAGTTATAATGATATTGTTTTAAATTCACCTAATTTAACTAATCAACAAATTAGTGATGAAATGAATAGATTAAAAAATCTAGGAAGAACACAAGATCAAATTGAATTGATGGAAGGTGGCGGCGGAGGCGGAAGCGGAAGCGGAGGCCAACAATATATACCTTACTTACCACCAGAAGAAACGGAAGAAGTTATAGACGATAAAATATTTCCTTATCACTTAGGTCTAGGCGGACAAAAAGTTGGTAGAGATGTAACACTTGGATACGCAGCTAACGGTGGTAGAATAACTAGAGCAGGTGGCGGCATTATGAATGCTGTACCAAGACAAGGATATTTTTTAGGTGGTATAGGTAAAGCTATCAAAGGTGTAGTTGGTGGTGTGGCTGATGCAGCAGGAAAAGTTTTAAAAAGTGATGCTGGTAAGATGGCATTACTTGCAGGTGGAGCTTATATGTTAGGCGGAGCAAAATTTATGGGTGGTGAAGGAATGTTTACAAGTGGTCAAGGTTTAAGTCGTTTTGGTAATATAGGTAAAAAATTATTGTTGAAAGATGGAATGAATTTTGGAGATAAAGGCGCTTTAAGTCTAGGTAAAATACTTGGTCTATCAGCAGTATTACCTTTTATACCAGGCATTAACAAGGTACCAGAAAACGAAGATATTGGTATGGCTGACAGAGGTGGTAGATTAATTGATCCTATAACAGGAGAAGAAGGAACACCAGCGAGTATGAGAGCTAACATAGAAAATGCTAAGATAGAAGCAGGTGGAGATCCTGTTAAATTAGCAGCATTAAATCAAAAATATAACAACATGTTATTTAGTATTTTACCTTATAAAAACTATGGAACTTATGCTCAAGGTGGAAGAATCAGAGCTCAAGAAGGTGGGCTCATGAACCTTGGAGGCATGGAAAAAGATTATAGAAACGAAGGTGGATTTGTACCTATTGGTAAACAAGAAAAAGCAGATGATGTACCTGCAAGACTAAGTGTAAATGAATTTGTATTTACAGCTGACGCTGTTAGAAATGCTGGCGGTGGCGACATTGATAAAGGTGCAGAAGTTATGGAAAATATGATGAAAAATTTAGAAAATGGTGGTAGAGTGTCCGAGGAATCACAAGGAAACACTGGCGCTCAAGAGATGTTTAGTGTATCAGAGAGAATAGGAGAAGTAATTTAATGGCAATAACAGAAACACGTAGTTTACCACCACAATTTGTAGAAGATTTAGGTAAAGATTATGCAACGCAGTTAACTGGTTTAACTTCTCAAGCACTAGATACAACAAAATTTCAGCCAATGGTTGCTGGTCAAGACCAAGCAACTAAAGATGCTTACGCAAGAGCTACAACACAGGGTCAAGGTATAGGAGCATACGCACCATTCTTACAATCGGCTGGACAATATCAAACTGGTACAGGAACTTTTGCAGGTCAACCTACAAACATGATGGGTTCACAAGATTACTTACAAGCTCAAGGTGCTATGTCAGGACCACAAGCTTATCAACAGTTTATGTCTCCGTATCAACAAGATGTAATTGATGCAACACTTTCAGAATATGACAAGCAAGCACAAGCGGGAATAACTAATATTGGTTTAGGTGCAGCACAGTCAGGTAATTTAGGTGGTGGTAGAGAAGGTGTTATGAGAGCACAGTATCAAAATCAATCAGATATGAACAGAGCATTATTACAATCACAAATGTTACAACAAGGATTTGGTCAAGCGCAAGACGCAGCATCAAATGCATTTAACCAACAAGGACAA
>Ga0208134_1001424_pt1 | contig 13750 bp, 3 predicted proteins | sample VirMetDEL_Mar_31_FD_184515 | JGI IMG/M metagenome (GOLD analysis project Ga0208134, IMG submission 184515) | Aqueous microbial communities from the Delaware River and Bay under freshwater to marine salinity gradient to study organic matter... | ecosystem: Environmental > Aquatic > Marine >... | reverse complement strand
ATAAGTTTGGTATTGTCTACTTCGATAGACACGGAAGGCCAGGATATGTTAACGATTTAGGAAGTGTTGAAGTAAAACCTTTTGGCCATTCGGATAGGACTTTCGAGGTTAACAGCCAAAGCACAGATCACCAAGGTCCCTGTACAATTTCAGTAGATATGCTTTCGTCGCCGCCGACCTGGGCTTCTACATATCAGATTGTCTACTCAGACATGCAAACATGGGAGAAGTTTGAATCTTTTACTGTAGGCGGGGGGTTTTTTAAAGACATACTCACTGGGGCTTCAGGATCGACTCCTGTTTACACCACTGATAATAATAAGCTATACGTAAGTCTTAACACGTTAACTGAATTCCAAGAGGATAAAGGAGCTTTAAAAAATTACGCTTATACCCCTGGGGATAAGCTTAGGATTATTAGCTATAAAGATACTGTTTCAGGTGCTCCTGTTTACGCTGATAATATTGAATTTGACGTAGTAGGTTACGAAACCGTCGTTACTGATCTTGAGATTGAAGCTAACAACGCTAATAACGTTGACTCGAATCACATAGGTAAATTTTTAGTGGTTTCTCCAGTAGGCGGTCAAGATGTAGTTAATTTTGTCCCAAATTCATCTCCTAATTTCTGGGGTCACGAGTGTTTAGTGGAAATCCTAACCCCAAGAAGGACGCCTCCAGAAGAAGTGTTTTATGAAATTGGAGAATCAAGAAAGATATTAGGACCAAGGGAGTTGTCGAATCTTTCAAACAACACCCATAACGACGGAGATCCAATTTCTTTGACCGAAGGAAGTGTATATTATGGAGTTAGATCAGTTGTGGTTCCGTCCCCATTGACTTCCTGGTCAACTGATACTAAGGAAAGTTTTGTGTTTGGAGTTAGGAATATTGAATCTATGGACGCTTCAGACTACGTACCTTCAAGGTGTTGGAGTAAAGGGCGAGCTCATGTAAAGTATGATAAAGCCGCTACGGTAAACTACTACAATAGAATTACTTATAGCGAAGAATACGGGGATGATATCGGGGACATCACTTTCTCTAGCTTTAATCCAGGGGCTTTTTCTTATAAGAACATGCCTAAGCGGTACGGGGCTATAAACTATATCGGTAACGTAAACCAAAGCCTTGTTTCTCTTCAAGAGAATAAGCTGTCTCTTGTGCCTGTAAATAGAAACGTCATCGAATATGCCGACTCTACTTCTAACGTCACAGCAAGTAAAGAGGTTTTAGGCACTCATCAAGAAGCTAATGGAGACTTTGGAATTGGAAGCGACCCTTCCTCAGCTTTAATTAGAGACGGTGTCGTTTTCTTTGTTGACAGATCTCGTCAAAAGATTATCGCTTCTGGGGGGGCTGAAATGAAGGTTATTTCAGATCTAGATATGTCTTCGTTCTTTGAAACGCAGATGGACAGCCTAGCAAGCATTGCTGAAGGAGGCAGGATTGTCAGCGGTTTTGACCCTCAAGAAAACATGTACTACGTAACCTTTGAAGGAGTTGGTACGACGGGGTATTCTCTTCCTAGAAAGAAATGGATTAGCCGATATAGCTTTACTCCTTCTAACTACGCAAGTATAGACAACTCTATGATTTCTGGCTTTAGAAAAGCCACTGTGGACCCTTCCGTTAATTATCTGTTTCATAAACATAGCGCAGGATCGTCAAGAAACAATTTCTACGGTCAAGGTTACGCCTCAAAAGTCAAAGTTGTTTCTAAAATATCTCCTTCTGAAGTAAAGGTTTTCAATGCGTTATCTTATGAAGGTAGTGATGACAGCTGGCTTATAGACGGAAGCGTAACGACAGACCTCGGCCAGGAATCTGTAGCGGCAAATACTTCTGCTACCCAGTTTTCAAAAAAAGAAGGGGCTTATTATCGATCGATGCCTAGGGTTGCTAACGGAGGAACGAGTCAGTACCTTCTTTTAGGTACGATTGCGGACTATACGGCAAACGTAGTTACTGTAGAGAATAAACTGTCTAGGATTCCTCTCCCCCCTGTAGGTACGCAAATAACTATAGGCAGTCTAGGAGGAAACCCACTTGAAACCGAGTATCTTGACGGCATTTTTAACGTAACGGTAACGGCATACGACCTCGAAAACAACACAGTTACTCTTAGTGGACCTTTTGGAAATTGGCAATTACACCCTCAGTATGGGGTTAAACAAATATACCTAGTTCTTTCAGCGGGAGCCAACGGAGATTCAATTAGAGGTCACTGGGCTGTCATTCCGTTAACGAACGGACAGTCTACAGCAAAAGAGCTATACTGTATTAACACTCACATATCTAAGTCTAAGACGCATCATGTCTTAGGCCAGGAATAACTATATTTGTAGAATGAGCACTTTGAAAGATATCCTAGACATTGGCTTAAAGTACGGGCCTGAAGCGGTTAACTACTTTACTGGTCAGAGACGTCTAAAAGAACAGATAAAGAACCAAAGAGAGGAGATGTTCCCTGAGTTTCAGCGGAAAAACCTTTCTGCTTCTCAGCAGGACTTATCTAATATGGCTAATCGAGACAATTCAGCTTTTGCTAGGAGTGAAGAAGCTAGAGGTCTTGCTGATGCGCTTGATGTATCTGGGAGCACCAAAGGAGGGCAGAGGCAGTTAGCGAAGCTGTTAGGTGCGTCTAGCACCAATCAACAGAAGCTCTCTCAGGAGGAAGCTAGAAATAGAGCTACGTTGCTTCAACGAGCTGGCGCTAACGAAGAAGGTGTTATGGACTATAACAGAGGGCTCTCTGATAAAGAAAAGATGTATGATCTTCAAAAAGAAAGACAATTAGACTACTTAGAAGATCAGCGAAGACGTTTAAGAGGTAAAGGAGCAGGGGAGCTGTTCAATATGGCTTCAGACATCTCTAGCTTATTTCCTAAAAACAAAAGCACAGAGGATGGTGGAGATGATTTTGGAACCACAAAAGAAGAGGTTTTAGCTCCTTCAGTTTTCCCTGAGTACGGAAGCGATGCGTTCCCTTTAGATTTAGAGGAAATTGACATGCCCGTCGATGACCCAGACGGAACTGATTTTAATTTTACTGATCTTTTTCGTACTCCCTATAATCCATTTCCAGCAGAAAAACCATATGGGATACGGTGGGAGAACCAGTATGAAAACAGAGAGGGAGGCGCTGTAGTAACGCCTGACGGCTACGATCACGACGGTGTAGACATCCTGATGACTGACCGATCAAATGGACAGCCTCTAGGGACTGTAGAGAGCGCTGAGATGATAGTGAACGCGAGTGACGCGAAGAAAGGAATTGCTTTAGCTAAGAAAAACCCTAAGAGTCCTACTTCTAAGTGGTTCTTGCAGTTGGCTAAAAGATTTGAAAAAGAGGCGAAAAATAGAAAGTAATGGCAGATCAACAATCACCTATGTCGGGAGCGTTTTCAAACCCTTATGTAGATACCGTAGCTGCTCAGGTTAATGAAGACTTTGTAACCTCTCAAAACGAGAGAAGAGATCAAGAGAATTCTTTACTACAGGGAGAGCAAAAACTTGCGGCAGCGGGTCAGAAAACAGCTGACGCTCAGTATAAAGCACGACTTAAAGCAGAGCAGGATTATTTAAGTTCTCTTCGAAAAGAAGAAGAAGCTGCAAGAAAGCAAGAATTGGCCTTAATGAAGGATCTCCCTACAATTCCTGGGGGGCTATGGAAGTCACAGGCTGATCCATTGGTTAATGGCGCCAACTTAGTAAGAGAAAGGCTTCCTGAGCTTATTGAGACATACGGAGTAGAAGGTGCTTATCGAATTATCGCTGAACTAGACAGCGCTACTAAGGAGCTTCAAGGCGGTTATAACGCAAGCGCTAAAGCAGCAAACGCTCTTGCAGGGCGTTTAGGTCAACCTATTGGAAACGACAGTATAGAAGCAACGACTCAAGAAGAATATGATGCCATATGGAACAACTTAAATAATTCAGATAGATTTTCTTTAGATATCGACCCTAGCGGCCAATGGATTGTATCTGATCAAGAAGACATGAAAATACCTTTGAGAGATTGGATTCAAGCGTCATTAACCGAGTCAGCACAGTCATGGGAGGGGAAATCTAAGTTGAACCTTTATAAAGGAATAGGTGTAGCGGTTCAAGAAACTTATAAAGGCGGCATCAAGGAGAGCGAAACAGCTTTAAGTTCTTGGCTAGATGACGTACTAAACCCTTCAAACCTATCAGACCCGACAAAAGGAAAGAAACATTATTTGTCTGCTTTAGCTATGTATGCTCAGGATCCAGAGAACCCCACATACGAGCAGTTAACAGATCCTAACTTTCCAGCGGAAGAATCTAGAGTAAAAGCTGTTGAGCAATACAAAGAGAAGTATATGGCGCTTGCAGCAAAACGAAAAGCTGAAGGTTCTGCGAGTTCTGGATCTGACGTTACCGCTGAATCAGTTATGGCTGAAGGTAGAGGAGGGCGAGTATTCGACTCCGAACCAATGAGAGGATTCTTATCAGACGCCTTTAAGATGGGACCTCAAGACCCAGAAAGAAATAGTATTTTAGGTTTGTCTGGAGTAAAAGGAGCTAAAATACAGCTAGGACCAGACGCAGCCGAAGCCCTTAAGCTTGAAACTGATATAAACCAATTGGTTGCTCCCATGACGGTAAATGCAGCGGCGTTTAACCCAGACGGAGATATGTTTATCCAGTTTAGAGGCAGAATGCTGAAGACGGCGGATGAGCTTAGCGAAGATCAAAGAAGGATGGCGGCTGCGGGAATCGAAGGTCTTGCTGAAGAAGCTGGAATGCAGAACTCGTATGGGATTTTGGAAATGGGCAGTAAAGAATGGGTAGATGCGGTTACAGAAATTGGAGGTAAGCGAGTAAAACTTAGCAATCCTAAAAGGAAGGCTATGCAGGAAAAGTACCGTAGAGAGAATAACGGGGCGGAAATGACTGATAATCAGATTAGGTTCTGGGTGGGACTTGTTTCTCTTGGTGAGTCAACAAACCCTTCTTATATGCAGAAAGTCTTAAAGGCCATTGAGGAAAACGGAATTACCGTGGAGGAGATTGAATCTCTAATGGACTAACTAAGAATAATTTCGTAAATTAGCCGTATGGCTAACAACACGGAATTAGAGGCTAAAATCTTAGAGGCTAAAGCTTCAGGTATGAGCGATGAGGCTATTAACTACATGTTAATGTCTGGCGGTTATGATGGAACTGAAATAACTCAAGCTAAGAGCGTCCTTGAAAAAAAAAATCCAGGCGCAACCGCTTCTACGGAATCAAGCTCGGTAGAGCCTCCTTTGGATTCTTTATCGAATGAAGTAGAGCCACCTAATGACGTTTTAAGTTGGTTAGATCAAGCTACTAGCTATCAGGTTCCTACAGCTGACGGAGGCATTCAGGAAGTAGACAACCTAGAAGACATTCAGTTTGGGGGGTTGCAGGACAATCAAAAACCTTTCTTTGACAGAAGAACTGTTGTAGCCTTCGGTAGGGGGAAAGAGGCATCAGCTGATAAATACGAATCTATTCGCACAGGACCCGCTGCTGCGGCTATAGAGCGTAGGCGCAATTTACAGATGATCTCAGAGACGGAAGAGGGTAAGCTGGAAACTGGAGAGCCTGGAGTTATGTCGGCGATGTATTCAGCTTCTCAGGCAAACCCAGAAGACGATAGATACAGATGGAACTCTTTAAGCGAAAGGATGTTGACGGAAAGAATCGCGAACAATCCTGATTTTACTAATAAATTAAATGAAAGAAAAGCCGAGATCGAAGAGTTGGAAGCTAATATAAAAGAAGCTAACTATAGAGACATTAAGTATCCCGTAAGAGTAGCTGGGGATTTCGAGTATATGGAGACTAGGACGGCGGCTCAACAACAAGAGGCGGACAGGAAGAAACTTGAAAGCTTGAAGTATAGCGCTGTTGAATTTACTAACGGTAAATACTTAAGAGAAGGCAGCAAGATAATTGAGGAAGCCTACAAATCTCTTTTGGGTGCCGCGCCTGAAACCTACTGGTGGAAGAAGGATTCAGAAGAGTTTAACGAATGGAAAGCAAAAGTTGAGCGCGTAGAAAAAGCTGTCTACGGGATGGGGTACGTTATAGATATAGATGATGACGGATATGTAGGGGTTAATAAATTTGACACGCCTACAGATATCTTAATGGCTTTTCAGCAAGCTTCAGATATGCTTGTTTATGGTTCAGGCCCTTTGTTAAGCCTTTTAGATGCTTCTTTAGGATCTGAAAAAATGGGCGATTACACGAGAGACTCTGCCGCTAGAAGAAAGTATCTTCAAAGCCAGTCTTCAGTTAGAGCTAATAACGCCATTGAGGATATAGAATATGGGGAGTTCGAATGGTCGAGTTGGCTGTCTTACCTCAGCAAGGCTACGTCCCAAGCTATTCAGTCTTCTCCGACCTCTGTAGCTGCTTTAGCTGTTGGTGCCGTCACAAAAAACCCTTATGCCACGGCTGGCGCAATTAGCTACGTTACTGGAGCCCAAAAGTTTTATGAGAGTAAAATAGATTCTTCTTTTGATGAGTTTTCTATTGACGGGAGACCTTTAAATAAAGCTGACGACATGAAGGTCTTGGGGGCCATCGACAAAATGTATAAAGCCAAAGGGTTTGATTTAATCACAGATGATAGCGGAACGTATTTGCTTTTGGAAGGTGGTTTTGGAAATTCGACTAGAGTTGATGTAAAAGTAAACGACGATATTCGATGGGGGTATTCTGTGGCTGGAGGTATAGCTGAAGGTGTTCCAGAGGCTGTTGGATCTTCTATAATGCTGAAAGCGGCTGGGCTTTGGGGTAAGGGATTTAAAGTGCCTTTGACGAATATGATGAAAGGAGTTATGGTTAACCTCGGAATAGGAACTCTTACGGAGGCACCCCAGGAAGCGGCTACTGAACTCATGAATATAATGACTGATGCCGCTTTAAGAGGTGAGCATATGACAATTGAAAAAGCGATGGGTCGTGTTTTCGAAAGCGCTTTAACTGGAGGTATTTCTGGAGGCCCTACATCAGCGGCTCTTTTTGGAGCTAATATGGCTTTTAAAGGAAAGAGTGGTAAAATGGCGTTCTTTGGTCATCAACAATATCTTGCTCGAAGTATAGCCGCAGGGAAAGTAGAAGGGATAGGAGTTAACGTAACAGAACTGTCTCAAAAAGCCGAGAAACTAAGAGATGAAAACACATCTGAAGAGGAGAAGCGGCAAATAGAATACGAATTCCAAGAGCAAATAGAGCAAGCAGAAGCAAAAGACGAGCAAGCAAAACAGCTTATTCTAGATTTAGCTAAAATTGACCCGCTAGCTTCTATTGAGCTTGCTCAAGCTTTGCAGCAACTTACAAGTTTAACTAGGGGAAAAGCAAACTCTAAGAAAAAATTAAACAACCATTTAGCTTCGGCAGTAGCCTCAGAGCAGATAGGCAAGGCTAAAGAGCAAGCTCAGCAAGCGATAGCTAAAGCAGAACAAATACTTTCTAAAGCAGAAAGCGAATCAGGTGTTGTTTCCGAAGCGCAAACAGAAGGGCTTCTCGCTGAAGACATGAGTACAGCCGATCAGCTTCAAGCGGATTGGGCTACTTCAACTGAGGAGGTAGCCGAAGCGCTTGGGTTAAGTCAAGAGCAAGCACAAACTCTTTTGGATAACCCACTTACAACTCCTACTACAGTATTAGCTGCTTCTAGGCTAATAAAGAAAGGAGGAAACGTCGTTGTTTACGAAAGTCCAGAAGCCTATTTAGCCGCTGTAGAAGAGTCTGAGTTAGTTCAGAGACAGAGAGCTCAAGCTCAGTATGACCCTAAAACAAATACCGTTCATTTATCTCCAGCCGCAAGAGCGATTGACGTACTCGAAGAGGCTGTTCACCGCACCTTGAAAGAGTCAGGTATTACAGAGGATCAGATAACAGAGATGTATGAGACGTTAAAAGCGTCAGAGGATCCTAAGGTGAAAGAAATTGTAGACCAGCGAGAGAAAGACTACTCTGAATCCGCTGATAAAAAAGAAGAGGTCGTAGTAGGAGTTCTCAGAGAAGGGTTAGGAGTTAATACTGGGAACCGAGATTTTGATAAACTAAATAAACAAGTAAAGAAAGACTTCGTTGTCGAAGTGGCTGCTGCACAGATGTCTGCTGTTTCATATAATGATCAGAGATACAAAGAGATAGAAAGACAGTTTGGAGCAGACGGTGTAAAGGACTTGAGGGCTAGATATGGGGATCCTGTCATTCAAATGGCTGCTGAAAACCTAGGTATAGATTTAGAGACCGTCAGCTTTGATCAGTTAACTAAAATTACAAAAGAGCTTACTGAGTCAATCCCTTATGTCAGGGAAGATGTGGTCGATTCTAAAATCACTGTGCCTGATTTAAAAACAGCTGCTCCAGAGCTTGAAAGTTTAATCAAGAGCAACCCTGCTCTCGCTCAAGATATAAAAAACGGAAAAAAAGTCCGAATCATTACTGTAAGACAAGACGGGACTGGCGTTAACACTATTGATTTTAATGGGAGTTTTTCTAAAACATATCTTTCTGGAGTCGGGGCTGAAATAAAAGCTGTCGAAGAAGCAGGTAAAAACACCGCTGTTGTTGCAAGGTCCGCCAAAGGCGTTGTAACTAATATGATTAACGCTCTTGCAACATCTTCCGCTCAAAACAAAGATGTCTCTGATCAAGTAATTATTATGGTGGAGCTTATGGGATCGCAAGCTACTAGAGGAGGGGAATTAGTTTCTATCGTTACATTTAGAGACCTTCAAAACAGCCTATCCTCTCAGCCAGCTACAGGTCTTAACAGAAAAAAGGCTTACGAGAACGCAACAGAGGTGCTTCTTAACTACTTCGAAGACATAAAGATTTACAAGGGAGAAGACGCTGGCGTTCAGGTTAAGTTTAAATATAGTATAGGCTCTAAAAACAGAACCGAATTTCGTAGGTTTGAAAATCAAGAAGCTGCGGATAAAGCTCTTAAACAAGAGGAAGAAAACATAAAGAAAGCTCAAAAAGAACTTGACGCTGGAGCTTCTGTTCCTCAGGTAGAAAGGCAAGCGTCAATTGAGATTATATCATGGGAATCCTTCCCTCAGACGACGACCACCGCGTCACCAATATGGAGTTCGAGCTTAGGCAACACGCGTTTGATAGAAGCTTTAGAAAGGTTACGCCTACCGTTAGATCCAAAGCCTGGCGGAAAAGCTATCAGAGAGCGCGATGTTAACGATGTAATTGGCTGGCTTATTGGCGGCGAAACTCAAAAATTGACTTTTGAGAACAGAGAAGCGTTAATAAAGAAAATTCAGAAATCTGGTAACTCGATATTAACTCCTTTAGATGAAGTTATGGAGTCTGTTAGAGCGGCTTATTTCGACAACGTAGACATTGGAGACGCAGAAGGCAATGTCATAGCCGCTATTACGGGGAAGCTTGAAAACTACGCAACAGGAGAGGTTTCAACTATAATATCTGAAGAATCTCTGTATAAAAACGGGATAAACATAAAGAGCCCCAGTATGGTTACTTTTAACAAACCCGTTAGCATAGAGGCTATTATGGGTGAGTCTGAAGCCCGACATAGAGGACAAATACAAAAATTTCAAGTTGATATCGCAGCTAAAAATCTAGCTTCTTTAGAGAATACAAAAGACTCTTTTATGGGGCTCCCAAGCGAGCCTTTTGAAATGACTTTTATCGAGAATAAACCCGTAGGTTACAAAGGCATAAACACTTCCGACGAAGCGCACACAAAGGTTTTTCAAGACAGCTGGCATTTCTGGAATTGGTGGGTGCTGCAAACGGGAAACGGAAAGTCCAGTGTTATTGATCGGTTCTCTTACATTAAAGATGGAAAAAGAGAGTTCCTAAAAAACATACCAACTAAAAAAGATAAAAACACACGAGAGCCTTTGACAGTAGGCGTTAAGTGGCAGACCTGGGCTGGGAAGAACTTCGATAAAAGACAGCGAGAAGAAACTGAAAGGTTGAAGTCAAAGGAAGAAAGAACTGAAGCGGCTATGAGCCTTTCAGAATCGCTCAGAGCTAGGCTAAACGACTCTCCTGTGAGCATGAATATGTCGGCTTTAGATAGAGACTTTCCAAGTCCTGAGACGTTGGCAAGGGAAAACGAACCTACGTTGAAGTACGATACTTTTAGCAACCCGTCGTACATGACGCATTTGCAGTATATGGAGAATAGATTGAATCAGCTTGAGGGGATGCAATCAGCTGAGACAGGAGCCACTTTAAACTACAACCCTAGCGATCTGTCTTTGTTTGATGAGTCAGTATTTGCAAGCACGACTATGGTAGGTCTTGCGAGTAAAGAAGTAAAAGCTACCGAACAAGGTGTCCCTACTCTTAAGGACATGAACACTTTCTTTGATCAGTATAACTTTCTTTTCGAATCAACAGACAACGTAAAGCATTCGGTAACTAAAACTGAAAATGGATGGAAGCTAGATGTAAACCTAGCGGTGTCTGGAAGCATCGAGTCTTTAGCTAAAGAAGCTACCGACGTTCCTCAGAGTAAAGAAGAGTTGATCGAGTTTGTAGAGGCTTTAAATAACGGAGAGAAGTCCACGCCTAAAGACTCTAGAATTATGCCTCCTCGCTACTATCAGCAAAGAGAAGAGAATGGAGCTTTCCAGGGAACTGTGAATTTCCTTAATACATGGCTTGTCAATAAGTATGCTGACGTTCTTAAACTACAAGGACAAGTAGAAGAAGGAAGAGGAGGTGAAGTAAAGCCAGAAGAAAACTTCAAGGAAATAGAACAGCTTATGTATGGGCGGTCTCGTGCCGCTATGGAGGACTTAGATGCTTTCATGGAGGAAGCGAAACAGTTTATGATAGTGAACGAGATTACTCACACGGATCTCAGCCAGTTTATGTACGCCTTACACGCAGCTGAAAGAAACGATGTGATTATGGGTAATAGACCAGACCTTGTTAGCGGATCTGGTATGCCCAATGAGCTAGCTCAAGAGGTTTTAGATAACCTAGACTCGCCTGAGATGAGAGCAGCGGCTAAGATGTTCCAAGATATCATAGCTGACACACGAAAGACTATGGTTGACGAAGGATTGGAGTCACAGGCAAGGATAGACGCTTGGAATGACATGTATGAAAACTATGTTCCTTTACAGGGTTTTGCTGAAGACGAGATGACGCCCGCTTCAAACGCTTACCCTCATGGAGGTGCTGGGTTCTCTGTATACGGGAGTAAGGTTAAGAAAGCTGTAGGTAGAGAGTCAGAGGCTGCTAACGTGCTGGCTAACATCATTATGCAAAACGCTTTAACTCACCAATGGGCTGAGAAGAATAGAGCGCTACAATCTTTGTATAAGCTAGCTGAAGCCAATGACGCTTCTATGGAGGGTGTGATGCACGTGTTAGATAAGGACAACCCGCTTCTCAAGGTAAATGATGAAGGAGAACAGGATCACATGACCCTTGCGGAAATGCATGCTGACCCTCATACGGTAGCGGTTAGGGTAGATGGATCTCAGAAATTCATATACTTTAATGACCCTTATTACGCGTCTGTAATGAACGGAATGACTATGGAGCAGTCCAACACCTTTATTAAGATGTTAAGAGCTCCTGTGTCCTTCTTAAGAGGTGTATTCACCCAGTGGAACCCTAACTTCTTCGTAGGTAACTTTGCAAGAGATATGGGAGCTTCTATCTACAACGCAGAAGCTGACATGGAAGAGGGAGGGCTAGGTAAAATAGACCAGAAGGGTTTCCAGAAGCAGATGATGAGCAACACCTGGGGATCGCTAAGAAACCTATTAGGTGAAGCGGTAACAGGCAAAGAAATGGACGCGGAAACTCAACAGTATTTTGATGAGTGGAGAGAAGATGGCGGTCAGACAGGTTGGAACTATGTTAAAGAGTTAGAGCAAATTGCAGCGGAGCTATCCGTAGAAGCTGACGATTTAAGTAAAGGTCAAAAGCTAAAGCAGAAATTGTTCTCGACCCCTAAGAAGTTCTTGGAATTTGTAGAAGGAGTCAACGATGCTTTCGAGAATAGTATTAGGCTGTCCGCTTACACTACGGCTAGACAACGAGGAGCTACTAGACAAAAGGCAGCAGTTTTCTCAAAGAACATTACCGTTAACTTTAACCGATCGGGAGAAGCAGGGCCAACCATCAATGCCATCTACTTGTTCTTTAACGCTTCTATTCAAGGGAACGTAAGAGTTTACAACTCTATAGCTAAGTCCAAGCCCGCACAGCGTCCTGACGGATCCACTAGAGAGTGGTACGAAAGAGCTTCTAACCCACAGAAGATCGCTGCTGGAATGACAATGTTTTCGGGTATGCTAACGTTAATAAACCTAGCTCTTAGCGGTAAAGACCCAGAAGATGATATTTCTTGGTACGATAAGGTTTCTGAGTACGATAAGCAGAGGAATATGATTATTTGCTATGGTAAAGGGAGAGATAACTTCTTAAAGATACCGCTACCTTACGGTTTCGGGCTGTTCAATAACGCGGGTCTTGCTTTAGCTGAGACCTCTACAGGGCATAGAACGCTCGGAGAAGCTACTATGTTCTTAGGTAGCTCTGCTTTTAACTCTTTCTCTCCTATATCTTTTGGAGGTGAGGTTGACAACCCAGGTACTTTTGTCTTGAGGTCTGCTTCTCCTACTGTATTCAAGCCTTTCGTTGAGATGGCAGAAAACAGAACGTACTTTGGTTCTATGATTACAGGAGAGCAGCTCCCGTTCGGAACGCCAAGACCTAACTCTGAATTGTCTTTCAGATCTCCAGATGCATTGCGAGAATACTTCCAATGGATGAACCAAGCCACAGGAGGTTCCGAGTACACAAGCGGAGATATAGACCTAAACCCTGACTATGGATGGTACTTGTTTGAGTACTTAGTGGGTGGTACTGGAGACTTTGTTCTAGATTCAGGTAAGCAGGCAAGGAATATGTACGAGATGTCTAAGAGGTCTTTAAATAAGGCAAAAGAATCTAAAGATGTAGGCGAGCTTATTAAGGCTTTAGGTTACGGATTCTCTGAAGAGGGGCAAGTTAAGATTAACTACAATGACGTACCAATTATTAAGAAGATCTACGGAGAGGCTTCACCTTTCTACGACATTGCAGCCTTCAAAGAGAACGATGCTAACGTAGGACAGCTTTATAGAGAGATCCAGAACAATAGCATTATTGATGAGCCAGGAAGGTATAATGGCATTCAGGCGTTGAAGGAAGAATCTAAAAAGGTAAATAAGGAACTAAAAGCTTTAAGAGCTGCCCTGAAAAAAGCTAGAAAAGTCGATGATTATATTGACCGTCAGAATCAGATTTGGGAGCTCCAAGAAATGATGAGAGGCACTATGGCTAGATTTAATAAGAAATACAACACGTTACGTGGAGAGTAAAAAGAAAATCAGAGATACTAAGCTAGGGGTATGGTTAAAGGCCAATGCCCCTGGCGTTCTCTCGACTGTAGGGGATTTACTTCCTGACAGTGGCGCTCTTGGCGTTGTAAAGAATCTGTTAAACAAAGAACCAGGCGTGGACCCTGCGGCGGCTCAAGCAGCAGTTCAAGCTGAGATCGAGTATCAGAACAACGTATCCCGTAGGTGGGAGGCTGACATGGCTAGCGACGTTAAGCTAGCTAAGCTGATTCGTCCAGCGGTTCTAATCGTGCTTATGGTTTTCTTTATGGCGATCATGGTGTGGGACGGCCTAGACGAAACGTTTATGCCTAGAGAGAGTTATATCTCTTTACTAGAAA
>Ga0208134_1001422_pt1 | contig 13771 bp, 34 predicted proteins | sample VirMetDEL_Mar_31_FD_184515 | JGI IMG/M metagenome (GOLD analysis project Ga0208134, IMG submission 184515) | Aqueous microbial communities from the Delaware River and Bay under freshwater to marine salinity gradient to study organic matter... | ecosystem: Environmental > Aquatic > Marine >... | reverse complement strand
TTTTTTTCACTCTACTCTGCAGGGAAATGGTAAAGGTAAAGGGAAAAGCGTGTATAGCACTTTACTTACAAATCACTTACAGAAATAATACGAAGGAATGATGATAATATAACTGAATTTAATAATTATATAAACCTAATAATTACTGTTATGAGCAAAATTAAAACTACTAAGGCAGCTACTGCTAAGCCAACTACTACTAAAGTAGTAAACACTTTGAAAACAAAGAGATTCGTGGTGAGAAAGTCCCTAGTTGGTACTAATCAACTAATAGAAGTTAACTTCGCTAACGGGAACACCGTTATATATAACCATGATAAAGTATGGGAGATAATGGGTGAGAAGCTAGAAAATATGGCTTGCTTCATTAAATATAAGAACTACACTTGTACTAACAATATACCTGTAATACTACGAGGTAAGGAGCTAGTATAAAAGCATGACATTAGCCTGTTACTATTATTAGCTTAATAGGCTAGTGTCACACTTTTCATTGGGGTTGAGTTATGCTCAGTATGAGTATTACCCTTCCCCACTGTTTAGACTAATTTTTAACTTACAAACTATTTAACACTTTTAAAGTGCTATACACTTTCGATGTATACATTATTTATTCACTAAAAATGACCAGTTATGGTACACATAAAATTCAATCTTACTCATAGTGTGGGGAGTTCGATTCTCTCACTGGTCCAATGATCGCTTGCAGACATAATACGTTCTTACATTGATAATATTACTGAAATTAATAATTAATAACCCTAAATTAAATACTATGCACAAGTCAAATTTTATTCCAACTAAAAAAGTAGTTAGTACTGACGGTACATCAACCTTAATCGGCTTCGATGCCTCAGTCACTCAAAGCTACAAAGCATTAAGAAAATTAGTTGAAGAACATCTAGTTGCTACTACTGTAGCTGGCTATATATACTTCGACAAGTCAGACTTGCCAGAATCATTATTATTCTGGTGCCTTAAAAAATAATAACTAAACGCCAAAGTACAAGGTAAACAGTAAATCTATGGTAATGTGGTTAACTTGCCGGTTGAGTTAACAGCAATAGAGCCTTGTCGCTACAACTAAGCCCACGAGGAATATGAGGTACGGAAGTAGTAATGCTGGTAAATTGGTGGTTCGACTCCACCCTTTGGCACTAACTAATAAATAATAAACATGGAAACTGATTACGCTTGGTTCACAGCTAACCACAGGTTAAAAGAAAACAAAGCTGCATTTAAAGAATTAACAGAACTAGGGACTCAGATAGACTACTTAGTTGACTCTAATCCTGAAACTAAAAAGATATGGGAGGAAATTGGTGTCAATGTGCAGGATGAGAATATTGCTATCATCTACTCTTATGTTAGTGTCTCATGGCCTTCTACTAAGGAAATACTAGATAAACACTACATAGAATATATTGAGTTAGAAGATCCTAATTCAGCAGGAGAATCTTATCTAATATTACAACTACGATAGCCAATTTAAAATATAATAACTATGAAGACATATACCATTAAGAAGACACACGCGTGGTCTGGCAATTTAATAACCTCTTTTACTATAGAGGTAAAATCTAAAAATGAACTCTTCGAGTACCTTGGAGATATGCATGGAGGTAATGCACCTGATGAAGAGCCAGTAAACGTCGAGTACGAAGAATTAATAGTCGAATACAAAGAATTAATAACTAATCTATAAAATGCTATACACCATGAAGAAATCTAAAATTACTAAAATGTGGCAGTCGGAGGAGATCCACTTGACCACAGAGCTATCTCAAGATCTTGGCTTTGTCGAGGTACGAGCACTAATACTTAGTGCGGGACACCAAGAAGCATACATCATACATGAAACTGAATTAACCTTCTACATAGGCAACAAGCAATGCAAATATGCAGGCTTTAAAGAGCTATATGAAAAGCTATTTGGTCGAAATAAATTTGAAGAGTTCTATGATGACTTAACTGAAGACTTCAGAGATGAGCATTACAAATTAAATACGAAGTAACATTGATAATATTATTAAATAATAAATATGAAAAACTCAACTATAGTACTGGATGCTATGAATCCAGGAGATGAAACCTTTTTAAAGTTTCTAACCAGTAACAAAGTTAACATTAAAATCTTAAACATGGTAGGACCTTCAGGGTGGCCAGAAGTTAAGCTAACAGGTACAAAAGCAAACTTAACTAATGTACTTCAAGCTGAAGACGGGTGGGGCGATCCAAGCCTAGCTACATTTATAGAAGATAGTATACACTAATCAATAACAAATAAACTAACAAGACATGAGTAAAACTAAATTTAACGGATTCGAGAGATATTTTATCCAAACAGCATTGAAGTCAGCTATTAAGCAAGCTGAAAAAGATGTTAAAGAACTGGAAGATAACTCTAATGGTAAAAGGTCTATCTATGCTCCAGGGTATTTCACCTTGATTGGCAATGAAATAATAGCTAAAGTAAATTCAATGACACTTAAAAAAGATCAAGAATGAATATAGATGAAAGAATTAGGGCTGAAATCACAGCCACAGTAGATAAGCTAAACAAATACCTAAATGGTGATGTGAATAGGGAGTTAATTATTGACGCCCTACAGGATCTTTATGTGAATATAATAAAGGATAAAGTCAAAGAAAATAAAGGATTACATTAACTAAATATATATAACAATGAGAATAGAAGTAAATAAAAATCAGCAAGGTATTAATCAAAGAACTCATATTAATACCATAATAACTATAGCCAAGCAAAAAGCAGATGCAGGTATTAATACATTTCACTACCCAATTCCAAGAAACATAGACATGAGTGCTTATGAGTTAATAGATGCAGTTGAAGATGCAACAGAATCTTCTGTCTATGGAGGTCATAAGTGTATTGGTGATGGTTTAATAAAATTCTCTATACATTAACTAAAATGCTATACACACTATGAGGTATGATATAATTGTAGTCAATGACTACACTGAAGAACGAGAGGTTGTAGCTAACGTAAAAGCACTTGGTGATGCCATTATAATAAGGGATAGCCTTGTATTAAACTGCACAATAACTAATATTAACTATAAAATAATAGACAATGATGGAAAAATATAAAGGATGGGAAATCAAAAGGGGTGATTATGGCAACTACTACGAAGCTACTAACACCAAAGACTGTGACTCTTACATGATAACTGGAAAGACAGTTGAAATTATCAAAGAGCATATAGATGATTCAGAACCACAACCAAAAATACAGTTCTGCTCTGATTACAGCTACGAAGACAGAGCTCATTTAGCATTTGCTAACAAATACTTAACATAGTTAAATTAAATAAGATGGAAAAATTTAAAGTAAAAATAACAATAGTAGCAGAAGTTAGCAGTGAAGAATATGACAACATAGAAACAATTATTGACGAACTTGGTTCTGAAAGTAATTATGAAATACCAAGTACAGATTGTGTAAAAGTTCATAATACTGAATGGATAGATACAGAATTTGAATAGCATTACACACAACGGTTTTAGCTATGCACCGTAAAGCGTAGCACAATGTTTAATATCAACACAATACTATATTGCTTTATGGTGTATAGGTTGTGTTAGCAAATACTTAACATAACGACATGAATATTGATAAAGCATTAACAAAAGAACAAAACAAGCTCATTAAAATAGCCAAGACAAAAGGGTTATATGAAAATTTTGGACAAAAAGAAGTGAGAAAATTAGAGGATAAATTTATTGATATTTCTGACTATGGCGAAGAGATGAATAAGAATAGAAGACTTATACAAATGTTTGATGAATGGTGCATGAATTATCAAAATTAATATAATGGAAAATATGAGTAGTGCGGTAACTTGTTGGTATGATGTGTATGGTAAACCACCCATCTTGACGAAGTAACCACTGGAATAAAGAAAGACCATACTCCGCATTACTTATATTAATTGTCAAGTAAACGAAACATAATACTTGACAAAGCAATACAAATTTAATACGTAGCAATATTGATAATATAAATGTAACAAATAAATAATAATAACTATGAAAGTAAAAGAAACAGTAGAAATGCTTAAAAAGATGGAAGCAATGCAAGAAGCAATGGGTGGCAAGTACAATGTTGAATACCATATAGGTAAATTTCAACACGTATTAGACACTTATCCTGCGGAAGACATAGCTCACTACATTGCTATAGTCCTATTATCAATGCCAAAAAAAGACAGTGTTGATGACTGAAAAAGAAAAAGCAATAGAAAATTTAGAGTCAGTAGCTTACTGGATGAATAACTCTAAAACAAACTACGATCTTGTGGACCTCAATCATATACTGATGAGGGCACTTGATCATTATAATAATTATTTAAAAGAAATAAAAAAAAGCCATGAGCACAACAACAAAAAATAGTATTAATAAAGAATTTATAACAAACTTCACTGAGATATTAGGTGGAGACAATTTCTTCCTGTCCGACTTGATCGATCAAGAAGATTTATTTTCAATGCAAGATCAGTTAGCAAAGCTAATATGTGACTACGCTAATAACGGATCTTCTACGGCTAACCAAATGGTTAAGCTACTACCAAACACATTTCAAACCTAATAAAAATATAATGAAAAAAGTAATAGAATTTAATCTATGGGACTCTGCTTATGAAGCAAACAAAGAGTTCTATACTAAAGAACAGATAGATGACATGACTCTTGATGAGCTGATGGAGTTGGCTGATCAGACTGATGCAGTAGATGACAAAGATGCTATACACACTTTAAATAAAACAAGTAAAATGGAAAAATTAGATACACAAGAAAAGTTTGATCTACTTCTTAGTAAGTTAAACATTGAATACTCAGAAAACTATGATGACATGCTAAGATCTAGCGTATCACTCTATCCTGAGTCAACTGCAGATGGGTATGAGGTCTTTGTTTTAGATTATGGCAATGGTGCCAATATAAGTGAAAGTGTTTACTACTACGAAACTTCAGCAATACAAGAGTTTATAGACTGTTTAACATATCACTCACACGATTTAGTTTACATCGATGAAGACTTAGCTGATAGCTTTAGTGTAAAAGAGGAGATAGTAGACAGGTACTTCGGTGAGCATGTTAGAGACATTGTGCTTAACTATGATGATTTTAATCTAAGTGAAAATGACATTAAATTGCTAATGGTTGAGTACCAAGAAGAAATTGCAGATAATGAGTAAGTTTGACTGGGATGAGGACACTGTGTTTTATTTCTTTCGTAAGTTAGACTTCTTACAAGATACATTAATTGAAGAGGTTAGAGATTACGTTGAGAACAACTGTGAACCTAAGGGCATAGAAACATACGAGCAAATGACTGATGATCTTTGGGAAAAGATAAACAATATAAACTAAATATATACAATGGAAGAAGATAAACAATTCGCAGGCTGGGTGGCAATAGACCATAAAGGCACAAGACTAAGGATTAATAAAGACGAGGCTAGTGATTTATGGGCTGCAAAGAAATTAGCAATTAAAAAGCTAAAAGTATCTAAGCTGAAGCAAGGAGTACTAGCAATACACCCTGCATACATTACAAATTAAATACGAACTTAAATTGATAATATAAATATGAAAAATGATGAATATAACGGATGGACTAACTATGCTACTTGGCGTATTGACCTAGAGATATTAGGTGACATCGAGTATGAACAGGAAGTTACAGCAGATTACCTAGAGGAAATTACTGAAGATATTGTATTTAATAATACAGTTGAGAAAGACTGTTTGGCTGCTGACTACGCTAGAGCTTTCCTGGACGACGTAAACTATCACGAGATAGCTAGTCACATTAATGATGAACTAAAAATAAATGAAAATGAGTGAACAACTAAATGAAATACTAGATATAGTATGCACGTACCATCAAGTAGAAATAGAAGAAGTAAGAGGTCCTAGTAGAAATAAAGAGTTTGTTAACGCTAGACAAATGTTTTGTAACTTAGCAAAAAAATTAACAAGGCATACAGTATCTAACATAGGTAAAAAGATCAATAGAGATCATTCAACAGTTATATATAGCCACAATATTGTAGATACATTGCTTGAGCATGATAAGTTTCTTCAATATGACTATGAAACTATATTTAAAATATTTCCAAATCTCCATAAAATAAAAAACATGATGAAGAATAAATTAAAAGTATATAGAACATCAGATATGGTAGGTGCTATGGGCACTCATAAGGTTGGTACTATAATTGGTACTAAGTACCTTGAACTAGTAAAAGCACTAGGTGAACCAACTTGCAATATACCATCATCAGACAATAAAGTTCAGGTTGAATGGATTATAGACTTCAATGATGATAGATATACTATATATGATTGGAAGACTTATGACAGGATATATACTATAGATGAACTTAATACTTGGTCAGTTGGTGGTAAGACAGATCCTACTAAATTCATAGATAAGGTAAATGAGATTATTAATATATCACAAAATTAAGTTATGATTAAATCACTACTAATATCTTTAATAGCAATTGCCAGCATTAATATATACCTACTAAAGTCAAAGAGAGAGGTTAAAAATATATTAAAAGATAAGGGCTGCAAAGTTGAGAAAATAAAAGATAACTTAATGATCTGCAATTGCAATGGAGAGTATATTGAGTTATACTTTGATGATGATAGCATCTGCATATGGACACGTAGATATGAGAAGAATAAAATATAACTATGGCTTCAAGGAAACTACTAGATAAAACTTATATGCAAATAGCACGTGACATTAGCCTGTTAAGTAAGTGTGTTAGAACTAAAGTTGGGGCTATAATAGTCAAGGATAACAATGTGTTATCGTTTGGTTACAATGGAACTCCATCAGGTATGGATAATAAATGCGAGTTAAATAATAAGACCTTGTGGTATGTACTACATGCTGAGTCTAATGCTATAGTTAAGGTTGCTAAGTCTACTCAATCATCTGAAGGCAGTGTGCTATACACAACGCTATCACCATGTGATGAATGCAGTAAGCTAATAATGCAGGCAGGTATAAAGCGAGTCGTGTTCTCAGAAATGTATTCTGGAAGCAAGAATGGCTTAAACATGCTAATACGTAATAACATAGACGTATTACAAATTGAATACGAAGATTAATTGATAATATTAACATAAAATAATAATAATGACAGAAAAAGAGATGAAAAAACTAGTTGATATGGTTATACTAGGTTTAGTAGATAAGCAAAAAGAGCTTGATGATAATTTTATGGAACAAATGGAAGCTTCAAAAGAAGTACCAGTATTAAATAATGAAGACAATGATGATACTAATCAATTAGTTGTAATGATAAAGTCTATAAAAGGCATTTTAAAAAATGCTCTAGCTAATGAAGACTATGAATTAGCAAGTCAAATGAACGAAGTATTACAACAAGCTAAAGAAAATTTATATGATGATTAAGATCAGTAGTAGAGTAAGGAGACATATCATGTATTTAGGATTTGTAATACACACATTAAAGTATGAAATACTTAATAATGCATTATGTGGAAAAATAGATAAAACAAAAGTGAAACTTTTTAAAAAATATAATAGGAAGTTACAGTTATTAAAACTGTGACATAAGCCTATTATGAAACAAATAGTAACAGCCTAATGTCATCATACGAAAGAAACCTTGATTACTTAAATAGAAGACGTATTATCTATAGAAGATTACCAACAACAGACAAACCTGATGAGGTTTTTAGTTGGGGTTATTATTACATAGATGGTACGTACCAATGCTACGATCTATTTAGAACTGAAGCTAAGATTAATACCTTTAGGTCACTTAAATGGCATGTGTTAGTATTGTGGTATTTAAACCCAGACTTAGACCAAGATGATTTAGAAAATATTTCAAGACATATATCAGAAAAACAAAATGGTTTTGTTACATTTGCAGTATCTGAACATGTTCTAAAGAATATAATATACGAAGTAAGTATGTGTGATCTTGAGTTGCAGCCTAAGAATAAACTACGTAAGATAATATTTAAGCCATTCTGTCCTTTAACAAAAGAGGAGAAGCTAAAGATAGTCGGTAGTATGATAGGTAGAAGCAAGTCAATAACTGGAAGCGATATTTATGAGTGCATGTTAGAGATAAATGATAACAAGAAGAAAATAACAATAAGCAGCATAGCTAAAATGTTATCTTGTAGTCAGAGAACTGTTTATCGTAACATTGGTGAGGAACTTAAAAAAGAAAAAGAATTATTAAATCAACAGTTATGAAAAAAAATGAGTTAAAGGACATTGAGGACATACTAGTAAAAAGAGACGGTATGAACGAAGATGAAGCTTACAAGTTAGTTGCTGACGCAAGAGAGAGAGTTTGGAACGGTGAAGACCCTGAGTATATACTATACGATGAATTTGGTTTAGAACCTGACTACATACTGCAATTAATTATCTAATAATGAAAAAATATAATGTACAGAACTACATTCGGTATAAAGAAGACTTAATAGAGTCTATGCCAGACCCAAGATATTACTTGGAATATAATAGAGACGAATTAATAATTAAATTTTTACCATTGGTTGAAAACTTAGCACGTAAATTTCCTACTGGAGTACAAGCTATAGGTGTATTGAGTATAAATGACTTGATACAGATAGGCTCAGAGGCTTTAGTCAGGGCAGTTGATAAGTTAGATCGTGTTAAGTTGATTGACTCTGATGACATAGAAAAAACTCTCAAGTCTTTCCTTAGTAAAAGAATAAAAGGAGCCATTAGAAGACGTATAGACATACATAGGGGAAACATTAGAATACCAGAACACAAACGTAATGAAATGAGGGAAAATCCCACTGATAGAAAATCAGTTGAAATGTTCTTTAACTCTATATTTCTTAGTATTGATAGTGCTATGACTGATGAAAATGGAGAGACTTTATACCACAACATAATAGATGATTCTGAACCTTATAATATTGACTTATTAAATAGCTATCTTAAAGGTCTAATGATTGTTAACTTAAGTGGTAACGAATATGAGGTGCTTAGGTTATCTTATGGGTTAGATTGTGAAAAGCATTCTGCTAAGGAGATAGCTGAGAAGATAGGTTTATCAGGTACAAGTAACCACGTTAGGGTTTCTGAGATAAAGAAACAAGCTGTTGAGACCTTAGTAAATAAGGTTGATCACTCTCAGGTTATAGATTTTTTATAGATTACAAATTAAATACGAGGTCAAATTGATAATAAATATGAAACAATTAAAATCAAATATATGAATAAACTAAGTGAAAAGCTGGGTTACATCCAGACAAAGTTCAAAGCCAAAAAAAGTAGGTACAACTCCTTTGGCAAATATTATTTTCGGAGCGCCGAAGATATATTAGAAGCAATAAAGCCTTACTTATTAGAGCTAGGTGTGTATATAACTGTAGATGAGCAGATAGATGAGATGATGGACGGTTTGCCCGTGTTGAAATCAACAGCAACTATCAGTGATGGCAAAGATGCTATACACACTGTAGCTGTAGTTGGTATCGACTTAAATCAAAAAGGTATGAACGTACCTCAACAGTTCGGCTCTGCATCATCTTATGCTAAGAAATATGCATTAGGCAATTTGTTCTTAATAGATGACACAGCAGACAGTGATGCTACAAACGATCATAGTAAGTCTAAGCCAGCTCTATCAGGTAAAGAACTTGATTCAGCTAAAGCTTATATGGCTAAGGGTGGTAAAATAGAATCAATCAAGTCTAAGTATACTGTCAGTAAAGATGTTGAGAAACAATTAACAACACTGTAAATTATGGATAAAGCTAAAATACTAGAGAGATTAAAAAGTGATGAAGATTATTACGGCGAATTTGGTAAACAATTTCTAAGTAACTCAAATGTATCTACACTATTAAATAGTCCCTTATCACTAGGTAAAGCGTTTGATTCATCACCTGCATTGTTAATTGGTGGTTATTTCCACACGGCTATATTAGAACCAGATAAACTTAATAAGTTTAAAATAATAGAGTCTTCAACTAGGAATACTAAGATGTACAAAGAAATGTCTGAAGGAGAATTATGCTTGTTACAGCACGAAGTAGACAAAATAGAACTAATGACAGAAAAGCTATTAGCTAATGATGTCTGTAGAGGTCTTATACGCGGTGACAATGTAGAATACGAAGTTCCAGGCATTAAGGAGATAGAAGGTAATTGGTGGAAAGGTAAAGCTGATATTATAAATCATGATGAAAAGTTAATCATTGATCTAAAAACAACAGCAGACATCAATAAATTCAAGAACTCTGCATTTAAGTACAACTACGATAGCCAATCATACATCTATAGCAGTATTTTTGGTTATGAAATGTTATTTATAGCTATAGATAAATCAGACAGTCAGATAGGTTTATTTGATTGTTCACCCGAGTTCATTAAGAGAGGAGCTGACAAGGTCGTCAGAGCTAGTAACTCTTATGACTTATTTTTTAAAACAGAGGGTTTCGACCCAACTAATTATTTCATTAATAAAACACTTTAAATTATGGCATCAATAATCAATACGAGTATTAATCTTAGCAACATAGACAAGTCTAAGATAATAGATGGTAAAAAAGGTAAATATCTACCTATTACTATAACAATTAATAATGAGCTAGATAACTTCGGTAATCAAGGTCCAGTGGTAATGACTCAATCAAAAGAAGAGCGTGAGTCAAAGACTGAGAAGAAGTACTTAGGTAATATCAAGGTTGTATGGAGTGACGGTAACAATGTTGGTCCAGCTCCTAGAGAGGGTCAACCACAACAGAAACAACAAGCTAATGTAGAAAGCGACGACTTACCATTTTAAGTTATGCAGGAAACAGAGATCAATGGATTTTTGATTGATACTTTCAATCAACATAGTCTAGAACAAGGTAAAACACAGGGGATTTGTCCCTTGTGTTCTGCTGACAGACAACCTAAGAATAAGAAAGCACAATGTGCTTCTTATGATTGGGAACGGGGTCTTGGTACTTGCCACAACTGTGATACTAGTTTTCAATTGCACACTTACCAACGTAAAGGTGCTAGCGAAAAGGTTTATGTTCGTCCAGAACAAAGTGCTATACACAGTGAGCCTGGCACGCAAGTTGAAGGCTGGTTTGAAACAAGAGGTATTTCAAAGAAAACTCTTACTGACCTAAAGGTCACAGAGGGTAAGGAGTTTATGCCTCAGACAGGTAAGAATGAAAATGCAATACAGTTCAATTACTTTATGGGTGATCAACTGATCAATGTAAAGTACCGTGATGGTCGTAAAAACTTTAAGCTATATAAAGGTGCTGAAAAGATATTCTATAATATTAATAGTATTGTAGGTTATGACTCAGCAGTTATAGTTGAAGGCGAGATGGATGTGTTAGCATTGCACGAAGCAGGTATAAAGAATGTTGTATCAGTACCTAATGGTGCTACATTAAACAACAACAACTTAGATTATCTTGATAACTGTATAGACTACTTTGAAGACAAAGAAAAGGTTATACTAGCTGTTGACTCTGATGAGGCAGGGCAAGCTCTTCAAAAAGAGTTAGTTAGAAGATTAGGTGCTGAGATTTGCTTCTTGGTTACATTTGATGACTGTAAGGATGCTAATGAGTATTTGACAAAGTATGATAAGCAGAAGCTAAAAGATAGGATACTAAATGCAAAACCAGTTCCACTAGAAAATGTTACAACATTTAGAGATATTGAAGATGATATAACTGACTTTGTTCGTAATGGCTTTAAGAAAGGCTTTCAGATTGGACTAGAGAACTTTGATAATATATTCTCAACATACACTGGTCAGTTTATAACTGTCACAGGCATACCTAGTTCAGGTAAGTCAGACTTTGTAGATCAAATGGTTGTTGGTTACAACAAGAACTATGGTTGGAAGACAGCATTTGCTTCTCCAGAGAATGCACCAACATACTTGCACGCACATAAGTTAATGCGTAAGACATGGCAAGGTATGCCATCAGCAAGTGACATTGGTAGTGATCAATGGAATACAGTGGCAGATCATTGCAACAGTAGCTATTTCCATATAGATATGGAACGTTATACTCTTGAGTCAGTACTACGTAAAGGTGCTGAGCTAGTTAAGCGTAAGGGTATCAAGTGCTTAGTGATAGACCCATTCAACAAGATTAGAGATGTTGACTGCAAGACTGAAGATGTAAACCGTTATACTATGGAATACCTAACTAAGATAGAGGTGTTTGCTAAGAAGTATGATGTGCTAGTATTTATTGTAGCTCACCCTACTAAGATGTATAAGACACAGGATGGCAAAATAGAAGAGCCTACAATGTATAACATTAAAGGTGGTGGTGAATGGTATGATGCATCTTACCACGGTATATTAGTTCACAGAGACTACGAAGCTAAGACAGTTAAGGCTAAGGTACTTAAAGTTAAGTTTCAGAACTTAGGTGAGAACGGAGCTGAAGCTCATTTCACTTGGGAACCTAAGTCAGGTTGTTTTATACCTAACGAGCCATTAGAATTACAACAAGAGAAAATGCCATGGGAAAGCTAAAGAGTAAAAACGAACCTTATGAAGACCCAATGGTTGAGTACTTGAAGAGACTTAGGGAGGAGAATGCTAGGCTATGGTGTATTAACAATGATATAAATATATCTACAAGAAAGTCTAATACTTCAACTGAATGGTTTATTATTGTAGATATTAAAGGCAAGAAAAACAAATCACCACAAACATACCCTTCAGATAAGGTCTGGGGAGAAATATTTAATTTTTATGTATACTACTATGAGAAATACAAGAGATGAATTTAAAAATGCTACAGAAGCATTTGATTACTTTTTAACTGAGTTAAAAATAAATGGCATTGACTTTGATAACACCAAAGCTTTGTTTAATGTAGGATTCTACTTGCTTAACCCAAAGGATAAGATCATAAAGTCTAAGAACAGGAAGTTCAACGAAGAATATGCTAAAGCAGAATGGGATTGGTACTTATCAGGCGATCCAAGCATAAATAAGTTAGGTGAAATATATGGTAAGATACCTCCAATATGGGAGCGTATGGCTTTAGGTGATGATAAAATAGTTAATTCAAACTATGGTTACCAATGGGAGAGAGGCTACCAATTAGATAAGGTTGTAGCAATACTAAAAGATAATCCTAGCAGTAGAAAAGCTGCAATATCTATATATGATGGCAAGGAGATTGCTAAGTACAGAAAAGATACGCCTTGTACTTATGCTGTGCAGTTCACAGTCATAGACAATAAGCTTAACATGTCTGTCTATATGCGTTCTAATGACATCTGGTACGGCTTCTGTAACGATCAGTATCAATTTGCATCATTACAAGAGGTTGTTGCAGATAGACTGTCTATGGACGTAGGTTGGTACTATCATCATGCACACAATCTTCACTTATATAAAAACAAAATATAATGCCTAGTATAGTTCAAGCAATCAACGACTTTAAATTTGAGGCTACACCAGAGGGTGTACTTGATTTTCTAAAGAAGCGTGAGGGTGTTAGAGTTAAAAAAGAATCAGGTCTTGTACCACCTTGGACAGATGACAAAGTACTATCTAAGTCTAAGTTTTTGAATGTGTTTAGAGAAAATGATAAAGTTTCTAAAGTTATATATGCTAACGCACCATCTAACATGTTCTATGAATATATCTATATAATGAGACTGGTTAACCATGCTATACACATACCTTGGTTGATGCAAGATGGTAGCGAATGGT
>Ga0208134_1001420_pt1 | contig 13790 bp, 16 predicted proteins | sample VirMetDEL_Mar_31_FD_184515 | JGI IMG/M metagenome (GOLD analysis project Ga0208134, IMG submission 184515) | Aqueous microbial communities from the Delaware River and Bay under freshwater to marine salinity gradient to study organic matter... | ecosystem: Environmental > Aquatic > Marine >... | reverse complement strand
GATTGATTGTTCTTTTGGCTTCGTGCGCCGTGTTTTCTTCTGAGACACGTTGTACTCCGAATGTTGGTTGAAATTGTCCTTCCGCGTAAGGTTCTTCGCCGCACTCCTTATATTACTTAGTTCTTCTAATTGTATAAGTCAGTGGTTACTAAGTAAAGCAAAGACATATGATATTACACGAAGGTCAAATGTCCTTAGCTTTACGAAGCTTCACGTCCTTTTAATCTGCGAAAATCTGTTCATCATCTTCGCGGAAATAGTAAGTCCCTCCCAGAACACAGTGGTCTTGCACCGGAATGTACTCAAACACGGAGTGACGGGTCTGGGTGTCGCAGTGAGCGATCATGATACCATTCTGCCAGATTTCACCGTCCATGAAGTCTGCACGACGGCGTTGACCGCCACCCATCTGATGAAACTCACATGCGCCAAAGAACGGGTTAAAGAACGGCCATACTTCGTGCTTGTGATGGTGCCCACCCCAGCCAGGGATGCGAAGCTTACGGCGCTCTGGATAGTGACAGCTAAGCAGGCAGTCCCAGTAGATCTTGAAGTTCCGTGAAAGCTCTTTCTTCACATCCGCTTCCGTGAAGGCTTTGAGAGATGCTTGACCGGTAAAGTTCACTTCAAATCTATCCAGCCCGAGAAGCTTGGGCACATCCATGCCATGCAGATCGCACAGCAGCACCTTCAGTGCCGGCGTTTGCTCGCTGAGATGACGGAACAAGCGATACTCATGATTGCCTTCGATGAAGTCAATTTGAGCGTCTGGGTTATCTTCTCGGATTGTGTTGAGCAGATCATGGTTCCACTCTATCTCGCCCATGACATCGAACTCTCGCGGGTCTGAGGAGTATTTGCTGAAGTCGGCAAGGTCGAAAAAGTCCCCATTCATATTCACTACGTCGGGCTTGATGCGCCTGTTGGCTTCTTCAAACATGCGCCTGACAAAAGGATCGCATTTGGTGCCGTGAAAATCAGTTCCGATGAGGATGGTTTTGAAGCGCTTGCCATTGTCAGGACGTTCATACTTGCCGGTGTATGATCTCTTGAGGTCTGTAACGCGCTGCATCTCGTCTTTGGATGCGTGCTTGCCTATCGATCTTTCAATCTGATGGGCATGGCGACTGAGTTCGAGATCCGCTTGGCGGCGAAACTCTGAGAAAGATCCAAAGAACCTGTTCCAGGTGCTGTCACTGATGGAGCTTTCATTGCGAAACAGGTTGCGGGTGATATGAACTTGATGACCTTGCTCTCGTGACAGACGCTCTACGATGGCTCTGATGTGTTCAATGCAGGCTTCTTTGGTCCAGTCTTCTTGGTAACTGCGTACCTCGTCAGACTTCGGAACGCGGCGTCCAAGATTGTCAATCATTTGGCCTTCAAGCAAGATGTCTTGCATGTCGGATTTGATCTGGTCCTTGCCTGAAGCTGATCGACTTCCGATCTTGTTCAAGCCTTCTTCTTTTGCCTTGTTGCGATTTCTAATCTCAGAAACTAGGGAGCTGGCGCGACTGACTGAAAGCCCCGCCTCTGCCGCTACTTCGTTCATTGTTGGGTAGTTTACAATGTCGTTGTAGATTTCGATAAAGCGGTTGGTTTTCTTTAGTCGTTTTCCCATTGAATACTCCAAGGGTTTTGCTCTCGATCAGATCAAGAGAAGATAAAATGCAGCCAAAAGAACCATTACTGAAAAGAAAAAGAACTCAGTCATGACTTAATTTCCTGGATCAGAGGTGGGTTGGAACTCAGCGGAGTTGTAGAACACCGTTCGAGTAACCCATGGACGCCACGGGCACTGATGATACACATAGGAAAAGCTGTTCTCTCGCGTCTCTTCCGGGCTTAGGTAGATGATCAGAGAAGTCCACTCAAGAGCGCCTTTGCCGTTCACAGCTGGCTTGTCTTCAAAGAAGGCCGTGACAGGTGTGTTTCGACCATTGATACTGCCCAAGGACCATTCAATGCCTTTGTAGTCACACTTTCCTCTGATCTTGTACGACTCAGCTATCCAGATGTTTCTGAAAGGAGGTGGAGGGCTTTCTGTGGATGAGATTAGGATCGTATCTCGCGTCACTGGGAAGAAGTATCCTTCCACTCTGCCTGCAAAGGTCTCAAGAACAAGATACATGGCTACAAGAGCAGCCCACAAGATACCAAATTTATCTCTTTTTTTGAAGCTTTTCATATCAAAACCGCCTTCAGCTTAGCAATCACCAGATCCCATACCGCAACAAAGGCGATGAGTGTGGGGACCAGCCACAGCACAGCTCTGGCTATAAACGAACCTCGCTCATAGGTTTGAACAACACTGGACATGCGCTCAATGAACGGCTTGTTGCTGGGCAAGATAGGCTTAAACAAAGCCTCATGGATTTCACGCAGCATTTCACGCTCTTTGTGCGTGAACTCTACGTTGCTTTCATCTGCCATTATAAACATCCGTATTCGTCACAAGCTTGAGCCTGGTAGATGACCCACTCTAGGAATTCGCGCTCATTGCGGACCAGATAGGCGATTGTCTTCTGGTTTGTCTTTGGAGGCTCTTTCGATACATCTTTGAAAGACGGCCCCTGCAATACTGACATCTTTAGACAAGCGGATAAGAGCATCACGCTCAAGCTCGCAGTCACTAAGAGCCTTAATTTGGCTTTGCATTTCATTTGACCGCTCCTTGGCTGCGATACGAGCCTCAAGCTCTTGAATTTTACTGGCCTCTTTGGCCTTGTTGACAGCATCCGATCTGTTCCAGATCGTCCAAGCCCCGCCTGCTGAGATCAAGGCAGCAACAAGACCGCCAATGATCCAGACACGAACAGGGATCAGGCCAATCACAGACCCAATGCCTCTTTTGCGAGTTTACCGATCTTTGCTTTGCGCAGACGCTCCGCAAAGACGTAGAGAAGCACTGCAATGACCCCTAGAGACGCAACTTGAACCATTACGTCAGCTGACTGCCATGCTTGCCAGATGCTTGCCCCTAGCCCCGTTACAACAGCCCAGTTGGTTGTGGAGGCTGTCATGGGCTTGTCTGCGTCCGTGATCACGTTTTCGGCCGCTTCAGGGATGAAAGCGAATGAAGCGCGTTTGGTTGAGCGTTGACCCCACCACTCTTCGGCATCAAAGCCAGGACATTGCGTGGCTGCACCAGGCATGTCCCTGTGGCCTTTAACGATGGCGCGAGGAAACCGCTCCATCAAAGAAATAACGAGAGCTTCCATTGCGACATGTTGCTGCTTGGTGCGGCTATCGAAACCGATGGTTGGTGCGTTTGCTCTCACGCCACCTTCGTAGCAGACGCCAATGCTGGAACTGTTCTCGCCTTTTGAGTGAGCGCCAACTTCGAAGCGACCAGGCTGAGACAGATCACGGCCAGTTTCTACCGTTCCATCTTTACGAATGAAATAGTGATAGCCGATCTCCTTGAACCCACGATCACGGTGCATTCTGTCGATGTCGGCAGCAGTAAAGTTACGCTCGATTGGCGTGGCGCTGTAATGGATGACGATATACGTCACTGCGCTATCTGGTTTGTACGACATGATGGAATCCTGTAAGTCAGTGCTGATTTATTATACAGGAGAAAGGCTGTTTTAACAACCGTAACCATAAGTTGAATCAGGCAGCGTCTTTCTTCAGGATTACGCCTTTGTTGTTTGCCTTGATGCATCTCGCAAGCTCATCGGGCGTCAAAGTATGAGGATCGGGAACATGTAGACCAGCTTTGTTCGCGATAATGCCCATAAAATGAGAGCAGAACAGCTCTTTCCAGAACAGCTTCTTCCAAGGCGTGATGGACAAGACAGCGCCCAGAGTGCTGTAGGGTCTGCCCGCCTGGCTCAAGGCGTAAAGCGTGGCTTTCTGATGGTCGCCGGTCAACACTACGTGATCCCAGTGCCCCTCTTTGATATGAATGCGCTTTGATCTGATCTTATTCCCGTCTCTTTTTGAGGCGCTGATGCAAACATAGGTGTCCTCCGACACCTTGTTGATCACGTATTCGACATGACTGTAGGTGGCGAAGACGAACTTGCCTTTACGCCATCTGCCCGAAGCGAGCTTGATGACTTTATCGGTGAAGCTTCCCTTTGCCTTATAGAAGATGAAGTGAACTTCGTTGGGATTACGAGGCTGGTCTTTCACGTTATTCTCCTTACGGCCAGTAGGCATCGTCTGTGTAGTCGGCAGGAATACCTGTCTCGAACGGTGCCGCGCCGTCTTTCATAGCCCAGCTTGTTGCCATGACACTTTCAAACCAGAGCATTGACTGTGAAATCAAGCTAATCATCTGGTCCGGTGTCAGTTCATGGATTGTGTCTGCACCATCCCGCAGGGTCAGTGCAGGAGTTGTCACACCCGCTGATTTAAGCCCACTAGCGCGGGTTAGTAGCGCCAGATAGACTGTCTGGTCGAAGGGTCGCCCTTGCAATGGAATGGGGTCTGTAACGCCGTCCACGGTAAACGCTGAACCCACCGCCAAACGTCGTTCGCGCTCTAGGTTGACTTGACCGAGTTCAGGTTCAGGAATAGAAATGAGAGACCAGCCTATAGTCCATACTCCGTCAACCAAAGTAGGCGCTGCGTCTTGCATTACTCTTTGGCCTTCTGGCGCTATCGGTGCATCTGCTGTAACAGGCATCACCAGATCAATCTGAGCTAGCTCTACTTCGGTAGGTTTTTCAAACTGTTTGATGCGCCCTAGAACCTTAAAAAGTTGGGCTTCAGCCTCTCGACGGGAGACAGGGTAGGTGTAGGGTTCTGCGGTGAGCTGATACATTAGAGTATCCTCCTTTTATCCGATTGTTTGAGAGGTGATTGACGAACTATTGACTCTGTACAACTCTGTTCCGTCGGGCTTAAATGCGAATCGGCTGCCCGGCGATCCCGCCGTGCCTCCATATTCATGGACAGCCAGCAGAATAGAACTACTGGTGTCCCATGCGATTTTGAGCCAATACTGACATATGACAGCGTCACTTCCATTCGCAAGATATAGGGTTCGCCCATCGTCAGATATGTGCATCGAGGTCATGCCATTTCGATCAGTGGTAAATCTATTTTGAACGCTAATGCCAGAAAGCTTATACGGAAACGAGAAATTCAGACCGTATTGAACAACAACGTCAGGCGACCCGTAAGTTGAGCTGGTATACAGTTTAGTGCCGTCGTCGTTGAACGCTATTGCCTGCACGGACCCGTCATTAGTCGCTGGGGTGAATGTAGTTGTCTCAGAGGCCGAAGTGATCAGCCATGGTGTACTAAGTGTAAGTTCGATCAATCTTTTTGGAGTTGCATTGCTGACAAGCATAATCGTAGTACCTGCCGGATTGATTTTTATATCCAAAACCCAATCACTCAGAGTGAGCGTGAAAGTTCCAGTATGGGTCGCAGAAGTGATGTCCCATGGAGTAGACAGGTCATACTGTAATATGTCGCTATCCCGACCGACTACATAAAACCTTGTACCATCAGGCTTAAAGGCCATCGCGGTGCGGATGTATGCGGGGACAGCAAGAGTGTCTTTTTCTGTAAGGTATCTCAAATCCCAAGGAAATTTTCGGACATTTTTTCGGATGGCCATGTAAACGTATTCGCCACCGTTGGCGTTTAACTCTATCGCTGTTGAAAAAAGTTTAAAGCCTGTAGCTAAAGGAAACATAAGATTCGTACCTGTGGTTTCCGCTACGTTACTGTTAGCTAACAGCGGATTATCACCGTCCGGTGCGTTATACCAAGTACGAAGACCTCGGGCGCTGTCGAGAATGTACCAACCCCCTGTGCTGTCAGTTCGCTTAATCATTAGATACTGCGGCTCCCATCCCAGTGTAATTGTAGGACCACTGGTGCTGCCGCTTCCGGTGTAGCTGCCGCATTGAATTACGCCATTATCAGTATCGTCGTGGGCAAATATATAGGCGACGTAAGTTACGCCGGATTGGTTAACTACATTTGAGGAGCCTACTGTGAATACTGCTGCATCAGGTGAAGTGCTGTTCCAGAACAGACTTGCGTTTGACGTACTGAAAGTATTGGTTAGATCGAGATACCCATACTCAGTCGCACCTCGCTCTTTGTGGTATACCGCCCAAGAGTTAACCGCAGATGTTGACTTAATTAAAATCATTCCCGGTGCAACGCCAAGGCTGTGTGCAATATCACGACCTGCTACCCCGTCCCCTGTGTATGTCACCACGTCGAAGAAGCGAGGCGACTTGCGGAAGGTCCATGCGACGAAGGTTTGTTGATCGTTGTTTACGAAACTATCTGTGTCCAACGTAAACCCATCGGAATTAAACGCGGTGAGTGTGTCTAAATCCGCGACTTGTGCTCCTGTTGAGTTTGTCGCAAGCTCTTGTGTCGCACCTCGGTTTGTATCAAACAACTGGTTAAAGTATGTTATGGTTCTGCCTTTGATCCATACCAAACCGCCTTCGCCCGCAAGATCAATCTCGTTTATATACGAATGCGTGGTGCCTCTCCCCCCATAAACGAGTGCCGAAAACACATCAGCGGTGTCAATGTCAATCCCTGCTGCGGAAGACTTCAGGAGACTTCTACGGTGCATCATACCAATACCCCTGTTTCTGTCAGAACATAGGTTGTGGCAGCGGAGACAGTGCTAGCTCTGAGAGTGTACTCCATGGTTTCGTTCGCAGCGGGTGCAGCAGGAACTGCGCCGTTAACCGTTGTGATGCCTGCCCAGAAGGCGATAGTGTAAGCTGTACCGCCTTGCGTAATCTTAATAGTCTTGGTTGTAGTGTATCCCTCTGCCGGAGGGTTAGCGACAGACATTGTGGTGTTGCCTGTAGTTGTAAGACGGTATTCACCGCCAAGAGCGAGATCAACGGTTGGTGTAGTCCCTGACATTGTGACCACTGCGTCTTCGAAGGCCGGGGAGGCAGTGACGCCTGTAAATACAGGGTCAGCGACAGGTGCTTTGAGTGCCAAAGCCGCCGCTGCATCTGTAATTTGCGCAAGCGTGTGATCGTGACTAGCAGCCGCAAAGAAAGCATCATCCCGAGTGGCTGCGGTCCCAAGACCAGACACATCAGCAGCGTCAATGGCCACACGTCGGCTCGAAAGTTCTTGTGATAAAATAGCCATTTTATGCTCCTACGTTCCAGTGTTTGTCTGATTTGAAATCTGCCGCTATGGGGTCCATAGTATCTACACTGCCCCAATAATGTCTGCGCGTTCCTGAGTGATTATGTTAACGGAAACGAGGAAGGCCAAACCTTGAGTTACGGTGTCGTCTGTCAGATCCATTTCGGTGAGGCGCGGGTCGTCTAGGTCTTCAAAGAAGATGTCCAAGGCGAGGGCCAGTTGGAGTTCTGTTGGGTCCGTGCTGTCCCGTTTAGAGCGGGCCAAGGCGATTGCGGTACGCTCCGCGAGGGTGAACCTGCGCTTAAAAACCGTGGGGGAGATAATAGTGATTGCAGCTTGTGGTTTAATCTCTCTCTCCAAAGGTGCTTCTGGGGCAGTCCATACATCGCCCAATAATGACCAGCCAGCCTCCACGTAAGAAGGTACGTCTGTGGAGAAATTTTCAGCAACGTCGGGGTGAAAAACCTTGTATGGGTCTTCCACAGTCACGTCGCGGATCACTCCATTTTCAATCCATGCTTTTTTCATTTTACCACTCCACTACTACAATTCCGGGGCCTGCCAGAGATCCGTCTTTGGTAGAAGCATCTGCACCACTACCACCACCGATACCCGCGTCTCCCGTATAAGTAAGTGAAGTATCGTTGTCAGTGTAATACATACCGCCTCCACCGCCTCCGTCTCCCCCGTCAACTAGAGTGTAGTTGGTCTGATTGGACCCTGCGGTTCCACCAGCACCGCTAGGATTTCCGGTAAACATATCGAATGGAAATCTAGGAGAGTAGACGCTTACACCATCGACGGCAGTACCCAGAGGGTCTGGTGAAAGTATATTAATCACAATAGTAGAGCCGCTTTTTATTCCATACGGTCCATTTCTGCGAAGTCCATTCGCGTGGTTTCCACCAACTCCACCGCCCCCACCGCCGTAGTTTGATTGCACATCGCCACCATTTCCACCATCACCCAGAGGAGAACCAGCAGCACCGCCACCACCTCCACCCTCAGATGTACCCGACATTATGATACCAGCGCCTCCACTACCGCCAGATGCGGTAAAATCGCCCCCTGTGCCAGTCCCCCCCACACCACCGGGGGCGTTGTCCACCGCTTTGGTGCCGGGAGAGCCGCCAGTGGCGGTTAAAAAAGCACCGAAAGAAGAAGTCCCCCCCGCGCTGGGGTTGCTAGAGCATGAACCGGCACCGCCAACAGTTACAGTTATACTCTGACCGGGTGTAACTTCGATAATACCCATGGCAAAGCCACCTCCCCCACCCCCGCCACCGGGAGATGTGCTATCAACACTTGTGTTTGAACCGCCCCCGCCACCAACGACGCGCGCTCTAACAGAAGTAACTCCGGAGGGTACAATAAAAGTACCGCTGTAATAAAAGGGACGGAACATGCCTTTCCCGAAAACATCGTAGCCCAACGGCCTGCTTTCGGGAAAAGGGGTGGTTGTGTTCAGCAAGGCAGTGAGAGACGCCATTATGCGATCCTCCATTCAGTGTTGTTGTAAATAAGGGAGACGTCCACAGGAGAGAGAGACAGGTCCATGACGAGCGTGGTGTCTCCCTGAATGTTGTTGCCATTGCCAGAGATGGTAAGGTTGTTGACAGAGGCGTCTCCGTCGATGACAGCCAGATCAATGAAATCTCCTGCCACAGGAGAAGCAGGGAGCGTGAGCGTCCACGCAGAGCCAGACACGTCTGCGGCAATGCGATCACCGGGAGAGGCTGTGTAGGCAGTGGACTTGAGCAGCCAAGATGGAGAGGATGCGAGGGCAGCAATAGCCTCCGCTGTCCGAAGCGGGGTCATCAGGGTAGTGTTGTTAGTTCCGGTTTCTGCTTGGGCTTGTGAGGCTAGGTCGGAAGATTGGTAAGCTGTGTCAGCGGTAGCGCCTTGAGCAGCGGTGGCGTAATCCGTTGTCGCCGTGGTAGCAGCTGTCCCAAGACCAGACACATCGGCAGCGTCAACGACTGCACGTCGGCTCGAAAGAATTTGTGATAAAGCAGTCATCTTACGCTCCTACGTTCCAGTGTTTGTCTGATGTGTAATCTGTCGGTATTGGGTCCATAGCCAGCAACGCGTCCCTTGCAGCCATGAGGGCTCCAGAAGCCAGTGCAAACTGCTCGGAAAGGTACAGTACCCTGTCAGCTTGTTCGTCTAATGTACGACCTTTGACGGCTGCGAGTGACGACAGTAAGGGTGCAGCGGTTGAGCCAGATTTGATGGCCTCCGCCTCTTTGACCTGTGTACCCCATGTCTCACGCTCTTCAGCTTCGTAACCTGCTGCTAGAAGACGCATCCGACGAGCCATCTCGGCATTGACCGATGCCACAAGAGTAGCTTTTTCGGCATCTAATTCATCTTGGGTCTTGAGCCTTACAGTCCAGTGAAAACCCCACACACCGTCTTCCAGTGTGGCTACATCATTACGCACAGCAATCTCACTGGAGCCAACTGTAGGAGCCGCAGGATATTCTGGGCGGTAGACATCAAATTGAGCCAAGAACTCATCGGGAAGATACCCTGAAGGCGCTCTAGCCTCACCCTCGGACCATAAGTCTGCGCGAAGTTGTCCCTCTGAGTACGGAACAGGGGTGCCGTCATATATGCGGATCATGTTATTTTCTCCCATGCTTCGTACCCCTCAAGAGTGTCTTTGATTTTTTGAAAAATTGGCCGTTCGCGGATTGCAGCAGCTTCTCGCTCTACCAGACGTAAAATCTCTGCGCGTGGGTCATCTGGCTCATTGTGTAGTCCAGTGGCCGGATCAAAAACCATAATCCGTGCGCCTGGAGTTATTTGATCCCAAGACTTAACTGGTGTGGTAGTAGACCCTCGCCCCATAGCTATTTTACGCAAGACATTGACCACTTCAAACGGGGCAAGTGTAGGCACCAAAGCCGCAGCGTCTCGCGCCTCATGAGCGGACGCCAATGTGTCATATGTGATCCCTTCAAACTGCCAAAGGGGCAGCATTTCAAAATCGCCACTCATACGGATGCCTTCAGGGGAAGCCTTAACGCGCTCAACCAGAGCCAAAGCAAGTTCTTTTGTGCGCCCCGCTAGATCACCCGTGCTAATCTGGCGCGTAATCTCATCTATCACCTGCTGACCTGTTTGTGGCGCATCTCCAAATGTGGCAACGTACCACAGATAGCCCGCCATACATTCCACGTCATTAGGATCAGCCCCAGAGCCAAAGTGCTTGATGAAATCAGGCGTCACTTTCACGATACGGCTCCAAAAACACGGGTTGAAAATTCAGTGTCAAATGTTCCACTCCATGTGACTGTGTAGCCGTTGAGTGCCACCGCTTTGCCTCCTGCTGCCCCAACATTTCCGTCTCCGGAGGCTCCGCCAGATGCGCCCCATCCGCCGCCACCGCCTGCCGCTCTCTCACCACTAGAACCAGAACCACCGACGCCGCCCGCCGATCCGCCACTACCACCTCGAGCCGGTGCTGTGCCGCCACCCACACCCCCAACACCCGGAAAAATCCGCCCGCCGCCGCCGCCGATGCCTACATTACCGCCCATTTTCTCATCCTTCTATTCAATTAGGGAGTATAACCGCTGCCGGCACCACCACTGCCGCCGCCTGATCCGGGAACGTATGATTCTGGTGAATTACCATTTCCATCTCCACCCGCCGCGCCAATAGCGCCTCCTGCACCTCCGTATTCTTCGCCATCAAGACCGCCATTCCCGCCCCAGCCTCCACCCGCGCCACCTCCACCGGTGTGGTCTTCAGCACGATTTCCGCCGCCTCCGCCTCCGCCGCCAATATAAGCGGCTGCGCCACCTAAAATCGTGGCATCACACCCCAGTGAAATTGCAGGGCCACCCGCGCTAGCGAGTATAGTAGGAGACCCTACATCGGGCGTATTTCCTCCACCATCACCGCCCTTGCCCATAATAAAACCCTCTACAATCAAGGTCAGGCCGTTTGGGAAACTACCTGTGGTCAGAGCTGGAGTAGCGATATTATCAGACCAGATATAAACACCCGATCCGACCGTGATCGTTGCTGCCATTGTACCATCCCACCCTTGGCCCGTGGCCCATGTAGCAAGATTCAACTCTTGTTGGTTGGTGGAAATTGTGGCTGCAAAACCAGCCGATCCAGAATTGAAATTCAGTGTCGAACTCATCATTTGGATGCACCCCCATAAATAGTGGTTCCGTTGTATGTCCAGAATGTGTAGCTGCGTGTCTCGCCAGCCGCTGGAGGATCAAGAGCGGTATCATCACCCATTTCCGTAAGCGTGGGCCAAGCCAGTGTTTGTGTACCCGTGGCTGTAACCGTTACGTGCCACATGCCTACCGTTGGGACGTTGGAAAACGTCAGTGTGGCTGCGCCCGTCAGAGCATATTCAAACGAGTTTCCTGTACTCAAATCCAAATCACTGGCTGTGATTGTGCCTTTAGAAAATAGCTGGGCCTCGACAGAAGTTGGCGTAGCGTAACCAGCAGACGCATGGTTGCCCCAACCGAATGCGGTATCCGCAGACGTGCCTTGGGCAGAAGTAGCATACCCAGCAGAAGCATGGTTGCCCCAACCGAACGCGGTATTCCAGTTCGTACTGTTCGCAATCGCAGCGGGTTGAACGGCAGTGCCAGCAAGTGTGCCTTGGGCAGCAGTAGCAAAATACTCAACATCCTGAACAGCCGCCGTACCCCATGTCTCGTTGATATATCCGCCTGTTTCAGCGGTTAGGGACCATGTGACGCCTGTGTATACGAGTACGATCTTCAGGCTTTTGAGATCACAAACGAGGTCTTCAGCCGCACCCTCGATAGTAGAGCCATTACGTGCAACTGTGAGATTGTTTGTATCCCAAGTACCTGCAATGTCTGTGATGGCAAGTTCAGTCCCGAATGCTGGGGAAGCTGGAAGGGTGATCGTAAAGGCACCTGCGGTCGTGTCCGTCAGTACGTTCTCGTTAGGCAACACTGTGTATGCGTCATTTTTGATACCAACAGCCGTAAGACCCCCACCTCCAGCAAGTTCTTCAATAGCCTGAGCAGTCCTGAGCGGAGTCATAGGGCTGGTGTTATCAGTTCCAGCTTCGGCTTCGGCTTGGGAGGCTACGTCCGCAAGGGTAAAGACATTGTTGGTTGTTGTGCCGACTGTGATGCTGTCCCCTACATGCAGCTTACCTGCATTGGTGAGAGACATGGAGCCTTGGGCGTTCGTATCAGAGAGGGTTCCCCACCACCAACCACGGTCTGACGTGTTGTCCATCTGGAATGTCATGGCGTAATTATTGAGGTGGCCGTAGGTATAGGTGGCGCCCATACCTATGCCGTAAACGTCACCTGACCAGACACTAAACTTTACTCGGTCATTTATTGGGGTAGTGGTATAGCTCACACCGGAGATTCCGCCCGTGTATGTGGCTCCGGTCAGGGAAGCCTTGCCAGCAAGTGCAGTGTCTAGTCCTGTAACCTGCGCTGTAGTGTGGGTGTGAGAGGACGCTGCCTTACCGTCCAGTGCAGTCTGCAATCCATCCACATTTGAAATCACATGGTTGTGGCTATCATCGGCAATGGTTGCCGTGATCGTGATGTTGGCTGAACCGTCGAAAGAAGCAGAACCAGTAACATCTCCTCCGAGGGCGATGCTTCTGGGCGTCACCAATTTAGTGGCTGATACGGCGTTTGCCGTTGTCGCCAGCTTACCGTCGAGGGCCGTTTGAAGCCCATCGACATTGGCGATAACATGGTTGTGGCTGTCATCAGCAATGGTCGCGGTGATGGTAACATTCGCAGAACCGTTAAACGAAGCTGATCCAGAAACGTCACCACCAAGAGAGATAGTGCGGGCAGTTGCAAGCGTTTTTGCCGTTCTGGCAACAACAAAGTTATCGCTATGCGTCGAGACGACTGTGCCGAAAGAAGTTACAAAATTAACCGACCAACCGTCTTTGTAGGCGTCCACGTCAGCCGTATACCCTACTTGCACATCACGCACAGAAACCTGCGGGTAGTACCAGACAGACGACGTTTCCCCGATCCAGATTTTAGGATTTACACCGTCATGTCCAAAGCGGACATTGAAGTCCCTGTTTGCAAGCCCTGCGTGGATTGACGCAAACGTATTGATCCAAGAACCGGATTGATAAATATACCCGCCGCAGAAAACCGAAAAGCTTTCACTGGTCGTGTAGTCATAAACATCAATCCAAAGCGAGATCATGTCGGTTGAAGACAACGGCACCGGAAACTTGATTTCCAACGCGCAGGCAATCCCGTTCGAATTGTTCTGCCCAATTGCCCCGCCCGGATGAAGTATAAATCCTTGGTTCCCAGAAGCCTCGAACGAAAGCCCCTTACCTCCGGTGAACTTCAAGTTTCCCGCTATATCATCATCTACATCAGATCTCAAAAATGATGTGCTATTGATGCTGTCTAGCAGATTACTGTTTGCTGCCGTGCCCGCAACAGCAAGTTTGCCGTCCAATGCAGTCTGGAGTCCATCTACATTCGAAATCACATGGCTATGACTGTCATCAGCGATAGTTGCGGTAATCGTGACGTTGGCAGAGCCATTGAAAGAAGCAGAGCCGGTGACATCCCCGCCAAGGGCAATAGTGCGGGCTGTGGCCAAAGTGGCTGCTGTCGCTGCTGCACCACCGTCTGCGCTTGTGATGTACCCGCTGTTGTTAGTCAGCGTGG
>Ga0208134_1001417_pt1 | contig 13811 bp, 18 predicted proteins | sample VirMetDEL_Mar_31_FD_184515 | JGI IMG/M metagenome (GOLD analysis project Ga0208134, IMG submission 184515) | Aqueous microbial communities from the Delaware River and Bay under freshwater to marine salinity gradient to study organic matter... | ecosystem: Environmental > Aquatic > Marine >... | reverse complement strand
TATCTGAAGATGGTTCTGCAGCTAGCACATTTATTACTCCGAAGACATACTATCCAAATATATAATGGCTAGATTTGCAAAAGGTAGTAGAGCATTAGCAATCTCTGATAGATCGGGTGCAGCTTTTCCATATAGAGAAATGGTAAAAGAATGGACAGGTGCATGGGTGCACACATCTGAATTTGAACCTAAACAACCACAACTAGAACCACATCCTGTAAGTTCTGACCCACAAGGATTATTACATGCAAGACCTGCAAGAGTTGAGTTTCCTGTACAAGATATTTTACCAGAAAATCCATTTACAACAACAGCAGCATCAAAAGTTTTAAGTGTTTCTTTTCCCAATAATAAATTAAACGAAGGCACAACATATGTAAGATTTCAAGCTGTTAAACAACCAGTTGGAGGTGTTGCAATTACAACTTTAGAATTATCTACAACATTAAATGGAAATATAAGTGATTCTGTTACGACGATTACTTTAACAGATGCAACTGAGTTTCCAACTTCTGGTTTTATTATGATAGAAAAAATTGATACAACTCCCGACACAACTAATTATGGAAAATATTTAAATGAAGTAATTCAATACACAGGTAAAACGGGTAACAATTTAACAGGATGTACACGTGGAACTTCTGCACCATTTAAAGGAATAACGCTATCTAATACTACAGCAACTACACATAGCAGCGGAGCAAAAGTTTTTGGATCTTATTTAGCAACAGCTGTAGGCACAACTTTTAATACAGGAGCGCAACCTGCTACAAAAGTAATATATAATTCGTTAACAGTGCCTTTAGTATCTAACGCTACAAGCACAGCAACAGGAGGCGGTTTTCAGTGTACAATTGGACCCGTTAATGATAGAGGTTAATTATGGCTGGATACACTTACTCAAATTTAACAGATGATATTAGAAATTACACAGAAGTAGATGCTAATGTATTTACTGCCGCTGTTATAAATAGATTTATAGAAAACGCAGAATTTAGAATTAATTTAGATTGTCCTATGGATTCAGATAGAGTTCAAGATGAAGCACAATTTGCACAAAATTTTAATACCATTACAGTTCCTACAAAAACTTTATTTGTAAGAGGTGTTCAAGTATTTAATTCTACATCAGCAGTGACTGATCAAGGATTTTGGTTAGAGAGACGTGATCAAACTTTTATTACAGAATATGTAGGAGAAGCTACAGGTCCTTCAGGAGGATCTACAGGTCAAAATGTAAAAGGTTTACCTAAGTACTATGCTATGTTTGGTGGTGCTACAACAGGCACTAATACTGCTACATCAGGAGCTTTATTAGTTGCTCCTACACCTGATCAAAATTATAAATATATCATCCATTGTAATGTTATGCCAACTGGTCTAGAGACTAATACAGCTGGAACTTACATAAGTAATTACTTTCCACAGGGTCTATTATATGCATGTTTAGTAGAAGCATTTATGTTCTTAAAAGGTCCAACAGACATGTTGACACTATATGAAAATAGATATAAAACTGAACTACAAAAGTTTGCAGCAATGCAAGTGGGAAGAAGAAGACGAGACGATTACACGGATGGAACAATAAGAATACCAATCGAGTCACCGCCTCAGTAATTAGGAGAAAAAATTTATGACAATAACATCAGCAATATGTAATTCTTTTAAAGTAGAAATTTTACAAGGTGGTCACAATTTTAATGATGCTAGTGGTGCACCAACAGGTAACGCATATAAATTAGCTTTATTTTCAAGCGACTCAGCAACTTTAAATAAATCAACAACTGTTTACACAGCACCTTCATCTGCTAACGCAGTTCCAACTAACACACTTGAAGTCAGTCAAAGTCAAACTGATGGCGGTGCTAGTAACACTGGTTATACTGCAGGTGGGGTAGCATTAACACCATCAGCTGATCCAGTTTTATCTGGTGACACAGCGTGTGTTAAATTTAATGATGTAAGTTTTACTTCAGCTACGTTTACAGCAAGAGGTTGTTTAATTTATAATTCAACAGCAGTTACAGGATTCACAACAAACAGATCTGTTTGTGCAATTAATTTTGGTGCAGATAAAACTGTAACAAGTGGAACATTCACAGTTCAATTTCCAGCACAGACAGCGGGTAACGCAATCGTTCAAATAGCATAGGGAGTAAATCCTTATGGCTAACACTTGGAACCAATCCGGAACCACCTGGGGCCAAAATAGTTATGGTCTTCAAACTGAAGTTAATATTTCTATTACAGGTCTATCACTTACATCTACAGTTGGATCAGTAGAATCTTTTAACGAAACAGGTTGGGGTTCTGATACATGGGGATTTGAAAACTGGGGTGAGTCAGCAATTGATGTAGTTTTACCAGCTTTATCTGTAACAGCTACAGTAAATCTTCCATCAGAAAATATACAAGTTAAACCTGGATGGGGTACTTTAGATTGGGGTGAAAATGGTTGGGGCACTGTTGAATCTGCTGTATTTAATTTAACAGGATTATCTGCAACTGCTTCAGTTGGATCTTTAACCGTTGTAGATCAAGCAATGGGTTTAACAGGTTTAACAGCTCAAACAACCGCTGGTTCTTTACCAATTATTGTAGATAACACTCTTACTCTCACAGGTTTATCATCTCAAAGTGCTGTAGGAAGTATAACACCTGCAGACGTTATGGGTTTAACAGGTTTATCAGCTCAAAGTGCAGTGGGAAGTATATCTCCTGCAGACGTAATAGGTATAACTGCTCCATCTGCTGCTCAAACAGAAGTTGGTGATATTACAATTTCTTCTAACCCTGTTATAGATTTAACAGGTGTTTCTGCATCAACATCTTTGGGTTCTTTAACAATAGATAATATAACTCCAGCATTGTTAGCAGGTCAATCAGCCTCAACAGCTTTAGGGTCTTTAACAACAACTCAATTATCTATAGCTAGTTTAAATGGTCTAGGACAAACAGCCACTACAAGTCTTAATTCGGACGGATTAATTCTTAAATATTATGGAAAACTTGATCCTAAAACAAGTACAGGATATTCAACACGAACACCTAAAACCAGCACAGGATACACAATTAAAACTCCTGCATAATTATGTTTGACTTAAAACTAAATAACTAATATAAATACTTAAAACTAGGAGATTAATAAAAATGGCTTCAACATACACACCTCTCGGCGTAGAGCTAATGGCTACTGGTGAAAACGCTGGTACTTGGGGAACAAAAACAAATAATAATTTAAATCTTATAGAACAGTTAACGGGTGGATATTCTGCAAAATCAATTGCAGGTGGTGCACAAACTACAACTTTAGATATTGATGATGGTGCATTAACAGGAACAGCTCAATTTAGAATGATTGAGTTTACAGGTAGTATTACTGGAAATCAGATTGTTACAATTCCAAATGATGTAGAAAATTTCTACATGTTAAGAAACTCAACTTCTGGAGCGTACACAGTTCAGTTTAAATATGCAACTGGTTCAGGATCATCTGTTACATTTGCAACTACAGACAAAGGCGATAAGTTAGTTTTTGCTACAGCAAATGACGGAAGTAATCCAGATATTAAAGATTTATCAATTGGTGTAACATCTCCAGCAGGAACAACAGGACAAGTTCAAGTAAATAGTAGTGGTTCTTTTGCTGCAATTTCTGAAGGTACGTCAGGTTTTATATTAACGTCAACTGGATCTGGATCAGCTCCCACATTCCAAGCAAATACGGCGACATCAACAGGAAAAGCTATTGCAATGGCAATTGTTTTCGGATAAAAGAAAAAGAGGAGAATAAAAAATTATGGCAAACCCAAATATAGTAAATGTAACTTCGATTCTTGGTAAATCAGTTCAAGCTGCATTAACAACAACTTTAACAACTGAAATACTTGCATGTCCTTCAGACAAAGTATTAAAAATTAACACAATAATTATAGCAAACATCGATGGTTCAAATGCTGTTGATTGTTCAGTATTTATAACTAAATCTGGTGGATCGCCAATAGCTCTTGCAAGTACAATTTCTGTACCAGCTGATGCATCATTAACAGTTATCGATAAAAATACATCTTTATATTTACAAGAATCTGATAACATTGAAGCTGGTGCGGGTGCCAACAGTGATGCAGTTATAACTATTTCATATGAAGAAATAGACGACGCATAGGAGATTTTTATATATGGCACATTTTGCTGAAATAAGATCTAGTGATAACGTAATTTTAAGGGTCGTTGTAATTAATGATTCAGATGTTACTGCTAATGGAGGAGAATATTCTTCAGAATCTGAAACATGGGTTGCTAATAATATACCCAACGATTTAACTTTAGAGTTAGATCCTTATCCTGAAACATATTGGAAGCAAACTTCTTACAACACTCGTGACAATCAACACTACACACAAGATGAAAACGGAGTTCCAATTTTATCTGCTGATCAAACTAAAGCAAAAAGATTTAGATACGCTACTTATTTAGGTACTTATAATTCTGCAGAAGATATTTTTATAGATGCAAAACCTTTTGCATCTTGGTTATTCAATAATACTACTAAAGCATGGGATCCACCAACACCTATGCCAAATGAAGTAGATGAAGATGGGCAATACATAACATATGATTGGAATGAAGAAACACAAACTTGGGAGATAAGATAATGGCAAATGGCGGAATAATAGGACCAGCAAACGATCCGGTTAACTTAACAGTAAGTGCACCTGGAAGTGTATCAAATTTTAACGGTTCAGGGACTTTTACACCTTTTTCAGCACCTGCAGCAGCAGCTGATTTTAGAACAGCAAATGTTTTAGCGATCGCTGGTGGAAGAGGCGGAGGAGCTAATATTGGAGCAGGGGGAGGAGCCGGTTGGGTTCAATACAATCCAGCTCATTCTATACCTAGTTCTTCAGCACCAGTAACAATTGGTGGCGGTGGTGGGCAAAATGCAAATGGAGCAGCATCTACTGCTGGTTTTGCCTCTCCTGTTGCAGCACCTACAGGTTCTTTTCCTCCACACAATATTAATGGTAACGGCGATTTCAGTTCTGGAGGCGGAACTCCTTATCCAGGAACAACGGCGGGGGGAGCAGGATCTGGCGGAAACGGCGGAGGACCGGGATCTGCGGGAGCAGGTGGTATCGGTACAGCGCATCCAGGCGTTTCTTCTCCACAAAAAGCTGGCGGAGGCGGAGGCGGAGGTTGGCCAGGTCAACCGGCTGGCCCAGGAACAAATGGAGGAGGCTCAGGTGTTTCTCCACTAGGAGGCACAGGTGGTTCGGCATCGGCTAATACAGGATCTGGCGGCGGCGGCGGCGGAGGAAATAATGGCCCAGGCGGCGGGGGCGGATCAGGCTTTGTCGCGATTAAAGAATTAGATATAAATGTTCAATCGGCTTCTGGTGTTTGGAAATTATCTGAACAGTATCAAGCTAAAAAAGCGGGAAATTGGCCATCTTAATATTCTGTGTCCTTTAAAGTAATTAAAAATTTTCTTAAACAAGAAGAGGCGGATTACATAGAAAGCACCATGCTTTCATTTAATTTTCCATGGTTTTATTCTGGTTCTGTAAATACTCCAGAAGATAACAATAGATTTTTTTTCTCACATTCTATAATTCATGAAGGTAATATAAACTCAACTTTTTATGATAATATTGCATCACCAATATTAAAAATATTAAAACCAAATAAAATAAATAGAATTAAATGTAATTTATTTGTTAAACAAAATGAACAAATTAAAGCTGGCATGCATACAGATATGGAAGAAGAACACATGGTTCTTTTGTATTATGTTAATACAAACAACGGATTTACTTTATTTAAAAACGGTGATAAAGTTCCTTCTATAAAAAATACAGCATTAATATTTAATGGTAAATTAAAACATGCTGCTGTGTTACAGACAGATGAAAAAGTTAGAATTAATATAAATCTTAATTATTTATGAAAATTATTAAGAATTTTTTGCCTAAAGAAACAGCTGATCTCATAGAAAAAAAAATGCTTTGTAATACCTTTGCTTGGTTTTACGAAGATTGTATTAATACAACAGAAGATAATAAAAATTTTTTTTTTACACATGCTATAATTAAAGAAGGGGTGTGTTACTCTAGATTTTATAAAAGTGTAGCAGCACCTATACTAAATAAACTACAGCCTAATAAAATATCTAGAATTAAATGTAATCTATATCCTCGAGAGAATGAACAATATATAAAAGGTTTTCATGTTGATTTGCCAGAGAAACACATGGTTCTTTTATATTATGTTAATACAAACAACGGATTTACTTTATTTGAAAACGGTGATAAAGTTCCTTCAGTAAAAAATACTGCTTTAATTTTTGATGGAAATTTAAAACACGTAGGCGTGCCACAGACAGATGAAAAAGTTAGAATTAATATAAACATTAATTATTTATGAAAATAATACAACCGTTTCAATATTTAATTGCAACTACTACTATTAATAATATTGATACAAGTCACTTAAATAAATTTGCAAAAAAAATATTTAACGAAGAACCTTCTGTTGCTGGAAGTAATTCAGGGGGGTATCAAAGTTCTAATTTATTAGAAAGAGAAGAAGTAAAAGATTTGTCTGAAAAAATACAAACCGCTATACGTCCCTATACAGGTTACTTTAATTTTAAAAACAGTTTAAAACTGTGTAATATGTGGTTGAATGTAAATGATATAAAAGATTCAAACATCTTACATGATAATCCTTTTACTAAATTATCTGGAATATTTTATAGTAACGCTTCTGAAAATTGTGGAAATTTATTTTTTTCAAACCCTGTTGAAATACAACATTTTATTAACAGTAATGAAATTAATAAATACAATTCTTACAATTCTTCTAAATATCAAATCATTCCTCAAAATAATATGTTAATTATTTTTCCATCTTTTTTAAAACACGAAGTTGCTATTAATACATCTAAAAATAAAACAATATTTTTTTCATTTAATTTAATATAATGAACGTACTTTCTATATATACTTCTCACGATGGGTGCATGACGTATATAAAAAATAATAAGATTATATTTCACACACAACTAGATAGATATAATCGTTTTAAATATTATTCCTTTCCAGTTAAGCAAACAATAAAAGAATTAGAAAAATTACCAATAGATAAAATAATATTTTCTTCTTCTAGAAATAATTCAATGGGAATATGGGAAGATTTAATAATTAACAGTAAAAAATTAAGAAATATAGATATGCATTTTTATCATTCTCAACATCATCACTTGTTTCATGCATACTGTGCATTAACATGGAATAAAAATATAGAGAATATAATTGTATGTGATGGAACAGGAGCACCTGTTGCAGGATCATTAGAACCCGAAAGAGAAAGTCAATATATTTTTAAAGATGATAAATTAAAACACATAACAACTGAATTTAATAAAATAGGTTTAGACTATGAAATTTTTACCAGTTTAACTTTTGAACATCCTATGGCAGGGGGTAAAACAATGGCATTTAGTTTACATGATAAAGGTGCAAAAAAAACACAAGAAAAATATGAAAAAAACATGACTGATTTAATTACAAAATGGGGTGTAAAAGATAATTTGTTATTTACCGGAGGTTGTGCACAAAATATTTTATATAACTCTAAGTTAATATCTAAATTTAAAAATATATTTTGCGATCCTTTTAATGGAGATTTTGGTTTAAGTTTAGGGGCTGCAAATTATTTTTTAGAAAATAAAATAAAAAACGATACTGTTTATTTAGGTATACCTCAAGATCTAGATGTTTCAATTTTTTCTAAATATAATATCTTAGATACGGATACGGAAGAAGTTGCTAAAATTTTATTAGAAGATCCTGTTGCTATATTTCAATCTAGAAGTGAACAAGGTCAAAGAGGGTTAGGTAATAGATCTTTGTTAATGAGTCCTTTGCATAAAGATGCTACAGCAAAACTTAACGAAATAAAAAAAAGAGAATGGTTTAGACCTTTTGCATGTTCTATTTTAAAAGAAAAAACTAAAGAATGGTTTGACATGACAATAGATGAATCGCCGCACATGATGTACGTATTTGATTTAAAAAAAGAAAAAGAAGGAATCTTAAAAACAGGTCTTGCTGTAGATAACAAATCAAGAATTCAAACTGTAGACAAAAATAGAAATTTAAATTATTATAATTTAATTAAATCTTTTGAAAAATTAACTCAAGTTCCTATTTTGATAAACACAAGTTTAAATTTACCTGACGAAGTGTTAGTAGAAACAATGAATGATTTAAAAGAATTATTTGAAACAAGTAAATTAAAATATATTTATTTACCTGAAATAAATAAATTAATTAAAAAATGAACTTAAAACATTATTATTGGTGTTTTCCAAAAGCTCTTTCAGCTAAGATATGTGATGATATAATTGCGTATGGAAATAAGAAAACAATTGAAAAAGGTGTAACTGGTGCAATAGACGGAAAAGTTTTAACTGAACAAGAAAAACAATATTCAAAAGAAATTCGAGATTCAGATATAGTTTGGTTAAATGATAAATGGATCTATAGACATATACAACCTTTTGTTATAACAGCAAACAAAGAAGCTAATTGGAATTTTGAATGGGATTGGTCCGAACCAATGCAATTTACAAAATATAATAACGGACAGTATTATGATTGGCATATGGATAGTTTAAATGAACCCTACAATAAACCAGACGACCCTGGTTTTCATGGAAAAATTAGAAAAGTTTCTGTAACAGTTCAGTTAACTGATCCAGATAAATACGAAGGTGGAGAGTTAGAATTTCAACCACGAATGAACCATGATAATCCTTTAGAAACATATATAGAAGAACAATCATTAGCTAAAGGAACCATAATTGTTTTTCCTTCTCATATCTACCATAGAGTAAGACCAGTTACAAAAGGAACGAGATATTCATTAGTGATGTGGAGCCTTGGATATCCATTTAAATAATTTATGTATAAAAAACAAAAATATGTAATAATTAAAAACGCAATCTCAAAAGAAAAAGCAGATTATTTATTTAAATATTTTAAATTAAAAAGACAGGTAGCAAAAACCATGTTAGAAGATAATTACATATCTCCTTTTTCAAAAGAGTGGGGTTCTTGGGCTGATCCTCAAATAAAAAATACTTATGTTATTTATGGTGATGTTGCATTTGATCTTTTATTACAAGAACTAAAACCTATTTTATCAAAAGAAACTGATTTAGATTTAGTTGAACAATATAGCTTTGCAAGATTATATAAAAAAGGAGATGAATTAAAAAGACATAAAGATAGATTTAGTTGTGAGGTTACAATTACTTTAAACCTTGGTGGAGACTTATGGCCAATTTTTATTGAAACAGATCCTACTAAAGGTAAATCAGATCTTAACAATGGATATAAATCTGATTTTACTAAAGGTGTTCAAATAGATTTAGAACCTGGTGATTTGGTTGTTTACGATGGAGTTAATTTAGAACACTGGAGAGAACCTTTCGAAGGAGAGGTATGTGGTCAAGTGTTTTTGCATTACAATACCGTAGAATCATCTATTAAACATAACAATAAATTTGATGCTCGACCACATTTAGGTTTACCTGATGATTTTTGTTCCCAACGTCTTTACTCATACGACGATCAAGAAAAAGTAATTTCTCTTTTAGAAAAATGATATTTGAAAAAAAAAACCTAGCGGATATTTTTAAAGACAAACAAGAAGAAATGATTGAACACGCTTTAAAACACAGACAAAGTGGTTATAATTTTATGATAAATAAAGATGATAATTTTGATCAGCTATATCAAATATTTTTAGATACTTGTAAGGATAGATTTGAAGGGATAGTGTTTAAAAAACCTAGTTTTAAATATTGGGGTTATGTATTAGACAAATTGTTTTTTGAAACTAAGTGGCATAATCATGTTAAAACAAGTGATTTAGTCGGAGTGTTTTATTTAAAAGTAGCTAAAACAGAACAAGGAATTGCTTTATACGAGGGTAAGCAAAAAACTAAAAAAATAGTGCCTACAAAAATTTTTAAACCCAAGGATTATGATTTAATTATTTTTAAAAATAATTTACTTCACAGGCCTTTATTGCCTTTAGATAAAGATGACTTTAGATTATCTATTAATATGGAAGTTTTTATAGACAATAGCTATAAAATATAAACACTTTTTAAAGTGGAAAAAGATTAAAAAGATTATATAAAGGTATATTATGCTACAAAAACTAGGTTTTTTACCAGGATTTAATAAACAAGTTACATCAACAGGTGCTGAGTCTCAATGGACAGGCGGTACAAATGTACGTTTTAGATATGGTACACCTGAAAAAATAGGTGGTTGGTCTCAATTAGGAGACAGTAAATTAACTGGTGCAGCCAGAAGCTTGCATCACATGGTTAATAAAGAAGGTATTAAATACGCAGCCATAGGAACTAACAGGATTTTATACGTATATTCTGGGGGAGTATACTATGATATACACCCTTTAATTAATCCATCAGGAAGTGCTATTACAAACGCATTTAGTACAACTAATGGACAATCAACTGTTACTTTAACTTTTGCTTCTGCACACAATTTTCAAGTAGGTGATATTATATTGTTTGGAGACGCGTCTACATTTACGGCTATTACAGGTTCTAATTTTACGTCTTCTACTTTTGCAGATAAAAAATTTATGGTTACTAATATACCTAGCACTACAACCTTACAAATAAATGCTGGCAGTAATGAAACAGGAGCAGGAGCAACTACTTCTGGAGGTATAACTTATTTTCAATATTATCATGTTGGACCCGCTGAACAAGTTGGAGTTTTTGGTTATGGTATATCTCAATGGGGTGGTGCCGTTACAAACCCACAAACAACAACTTTAAATGGTGCATTAAACGCTGACTCTGCTGGAACTGGTGGTTCAGGAACTACGATTAATGTAGGGAGTACAACTGGATTTCCAAGCACAGGAACAAATTTTATACAAGTAGATAATGAAGAAATATCTTACACAGGAATTACAGCTACAAGTTTTACTGGAATTACTAGAAATGTTAGAGGAACAGCCAACGCTTCTCACAGTAACGGTGCAACCGTTACTAACTTTAGTGCTTACTCTGCCTGGGGCCAAGCAGCATCGACCACGGATAAAGTTGCAGAACCCGGTCTCTGGTCTTTAGATAATTTAGGTAGCACATTAATTGCTTTAATATTTAACGGTGAATGTTTTGAATGGGACGCAGATGCATCCAATGCAACATCAACAAGAGCTACAATTATATCAGGTGCACCAACAGCGTCACGTGATATGTTAGTATCTACTCCCGATCGTCACTTAGTATTCTTTGGAACAGAAACAACTATTGGTAACAAAGCAACACAAGATGATATGTTTATTAGATTTTCTTCTCAAGAGGATATAAATACTTATACACCTACAGCTGAGAATAGTGCTGGTACACAAAGACTGGCCGCCGGATCACGGATCATGGGTGCTAAACTTGGTAGAAATGCATTATACGTTTGGAGTGATACAGCTTTATTTACTATGCGTTTTGTTGGAACTCCTTTTACTTTTGCCTTTGAACAGGTTGGTACTAACTGTGGTTTGATTGGTAAGAATGCAGCTGTTGAAGTTGATGGCGCTGCGTATTGGATGTCTGATAATGGTTTCTTTAGATACACCGGTAAACTAGAATCTATGGACTGTTTAGTTGAAGACTATGTTTACGATAATTTAAATACAACATCTAATCAAATGGTTTATGCAGGTATTAATAACTTGTTTGGAGAAGTTACATGGTTTTATCCAGAAGCTAACTCTAATGTAAATACACAATCAGTTACTTATAGTTATTTAGACTCAACTGCTAAACGACCTATATGGTTTGTAAATGCAAGTCCTTTATTTATTAGAACTACATGGCAAGACTCAGCTGTGTTTGGTTTACCACATGCAACTCAATACGACGCTGATACAGATACATCTTTTGATGTAACTGGAAACACAGAAGGTGTTTCGTATTACTATGAACATGAAACAGGTGTTAACCAAGTAAGACTAGGAGTAACCACAGCAATTCCTGCTGACATTACTTCAGGTGATTATGATATTACACAAAAAGTTGTAAGAGGAGCTGCAACTAATTTAGGAGATCTTAGAGGTGATGGTGAAAACATTATGAGAGTAAGTAGAATCATACCAGACTTTATAACTCAACAAGGAAATGCTATTATCCAATTAGATTTAAGAAATTATCCAAGTGATACAGCAGTTAGTTCATCCTTAGGACCTTTTACAGTTACATCAGCTACAACAAAAGTAGATACACGAGCAAGGGCAAGAGCTATAGCTCTTACAATATCTAACACAGCTGTAGATACCAGTTGGAAACTTGGAACTTTTAGGTTAGATATACATGCTGGAGGAAGACGATAATGATTGATAAAAAAATGAAACCAGTTGTTCAAGGCGGAGTTGATAATTACTTAGGTAAACAGCCACAAGTTCAAGCGCCTAGAAAATGGCAATCAAGTCCTAATAAACCAGCAACAGAATTAGCTTACATTACAGAAGCAGAAAAAGATTTAATATTAAAAGCAAATATACATGGTGGACTAGAAGGTGGTCCTAACATGGGTCCATCAGGAATTATGTCACTAGATAGTTTTGGTGATGTAGGTGGAGCTGGAGCTAGTGGTGGAGATACAGAGGCTGGAGGTGGAGCTATGGAAGGTAGAGGTTTTTCTGGTAGAAGTGTTGCTGAAATGAATGATAAAAGAGATACATCTTTTCAAAATAGAATAGCAAATCAAAGAGCTGCATTACAAATAGCAGAAAGAGCACAAGCTAAAAATTTAGGTTATAATGAAAGAGCAAACATTGCTAATGCAACGTATGGTCCACTACAAAAGTACACAGGTGAACGAGGATTTTTAGGTAATCTTTTTAGAGGAGCTAATAAATATGGATACACAGATACATATACATCGGGTCCTAAAGCTGGACAGGTTAAACCAGGATATGGTGGAAGAATTTTAGGAGGACTTGGAAGTATTTTAACAGGTATACCTTTTGTAGGAGGAGCACTTGGAACTATGTATGATTATGGTAAAGGAATTTTTGGTCCTAAACAAAGAGACATGTCTCAGTTTAATAAATTAGGTTTAGGTGGAGTTAAACCAGGTACATATGATTTTGATCCTGATGCACAAATAAATCAAGATGTAGATACTACAGGGTACTCTAGATTTAGTAACACATCATTAGGAAAACCTAATATAAATAATTTAGAATCATTAATAGCAGCATCACAAGGAATTAATTTTAATAATCCAGTCGGTGGATTAGATCAATATGCTAGAGAAATGGAAGCTTTAGAAGCAGCAAGAGGTGGACAGAAAGTTTCAGTTAATGAATTAGGAGGAACTTTACAAGATTTTTATACAAATAAAAATCCTGGTACAAACGCAAACACTAGATTTGAAGTTATTGATGATAATATAAATTTTAATGATGGGTCTACAGATGGCATTATGGGTTTAACAGAAAATTAATAATGGCAAAGATAGTACAAACATTAACTAGAGCAAGTGATGAATACGAACAAGACGTAGCACAGTCTTTGGTTAGAGATTTAGATGCAGTTCTTGAAAAATTAAACACAACGTTTCAAGAAGAATTAAAACAGGAGATAGAAGCTAGAAGTTTCTTTTTAGATTAATGGCAGTAGTAAACCAATATAAATTTAAAGGTATAGATAATAATACAAGTGGTAGTGCACTAACACCACTAGGTGCTAGTATTCC
>Ga0208134_1001416_pt1 | contig 13813 bp, 20 predicted proteins | sample VirMetDEL_Mar_31_FD_184515 | JGI IMG/M metagenome (GOLD analysis project Ga0208134, IMG submission 184515) | Aqueous microbial communities from the Delaware River and Bay under freshwater to marine salinity gradient to study organic matter... | ecosystem: Environmental > Aquatic > Marine >... | reverse complement strand
GAATAAGAAAATACTTTTACACCCACAAAAAAAGGAAAAAGTCAAAAGTACAGGCGTTCTTAACGGTCAAGATCTTAACGAGAAACACCAGCAGGTTTTAGATATCTACTATACAGGAGAAAATACTAAATCTGGTGCAGTAATGCATGTATACGATACAGTTACAGACGCATCAACAGCGTGCACTATCTTCAAAGGTATAGCATCCAAACCATCAGCAAGGAAGTACATAAATGCAATCAGGTCAAGGCTTAGAATAGAAACACATATAAGCATTGAACAGATCCTAAACAGTCACATAGATGCAGACAATGTAACACTGAAGGACTTAGCACATGTTCGCACCCTGGAAGACATTAAAAAATTACCCCACAGAATAGCCAAGCATATAGAAAGTTGGGAGATAGACGAGAGGACAGAAGTAAACCGATCAGGTAACGAGGTAACCGTATCAAAGTATAAGTTTAAACTGGTTTCTAAAATGGAAACACGGAAGGAGATAACCAAGATCATAGGAGGTTATGAAATCGATAACAAACAGAAGGCGAAAGCCATTGACATAACAAGCCTAGATACATCCGATCAGTTAACACTGTTAAAGATACTAACAAAGAAACCAAGCCAAGAAAACAACACGATAGATATAACGCCTGAATAGTATTAACATCATTAATCATGTAATAAAATAAAGGGAATCCTGCTGCTGCTGGATATGTTGGTCCTGGAGTACACACCCTAATAAACAACAAAAAACAAGGCCAACAACAACAGACCCCCCCAACCGAGCAGCTCGAGCCTAGTGTTCTGCCTTCCACAATAATTTTTCTCAAAAAAGGAGATTGGTTGGTATTATTGTAACATATGTGTTGCATAAGTATAAGTAATATTGTACATTTGTGGCATATGTGTTACTAAAGTATAAGATAGATGGATTATAAGAGCGAAATTACGAGAATATTGAAGTTACATGAGTTGGATTTAAAGGATTTCAGTAAAAAGATAGGTGCGAGTTATGGTTATATTCGATTTATAATGAAGCCGAGTGAGATTAGGACTGTTTTATGGCAGAGGGCGTTTTTGTTTGGGTATGAGTTGGGTAAGAGTGTTGAGGTTGAAAAAAAATCGACTGCTACGCAGTAGTGTGTTATGAATGATTTGGTTTTGGTTAAGGTTTTAGAGATTGAGAAAAAATTTGGTGGTGCTGAATTGGGTTTGGTTGGTGCTGAAATGGTTTTTGCAGAGCGAGTTCATTTGCAAGGGCGAAAGTATTGTGAGTTTGTTAGGTTTTGGACTATGGTTATTTGTGAATTAAAAAAGAGAATAAAATGACGTTAAATTATATAATACTTGGATTGTTTTGTTGTATTTTGGCTATTGGTATTTTTGTTATATTAGAAAAAATAGACAATGGTGATTTTAATAAATTTTAATTTTAAATATATATGGTATGGATATACTAAATGACCGAGAAGATCTTTACATTTTCTACAAGAAGTTTTGTAAAAAGAACTTAAAGATGCCTTCTGAACAGATTTACAAGGATTTTAAGAGCGTTATACTTATGAGGTATAGTTTTATGCCATATTTTTTTGTTTGCGAGTTACAAAGGCGAGGATATGATTTAACAGAGGATAATGAATTATTTTAATATTATATAGAATGATTGATATAAGATTGAGTGATAATTTAGATTTAATGGCAGAAATGCAAGATAATACAATAGATTTAATTTACTGCGATATACTTTACGGAACTGGTAGAAAGTTTAAAGATTACCAAGATTTAAAACCTAAACGAGAAGTAATAGAAGAACATTATATTCCACGAATTAAAGAAATGCACCGTATTTTAAAAGATACAGGAAGTATTTATTTGCAAATGGATACTAAAATAAATCATTGGATTAGATGTATTATGGATGATGTTTTCGGATATGATAAGTTTTTATGTGAAATAATTTGGGTTTATGGTAGTGGATTAAAAGCAAAATCTAAAAAATTTCACACACACAATGATAATATTCTTTTTTATACTAAAAAAAACAAACACAAATATACCCCACAAATGGTTAAACTTGATAAACCAAGTAAAAGATGGGTTACAAACACTATAAATGGTAAAAACGTACCTAAAAGAGACGAAAACGGAAAACAAGAAACTTATTTTGTGAATGAAGTAAAAGTCGGGAATGTATGGAAAGATATTCCTATGAGAAGGAATGGTATAATTTACCAAACTGAAAAACCTAAAAAACTTATTGAACGAATAATAAAAGCAAGTAGTAATGAAGGCGATTTAGTTGCTGATTTTTACGCTGGTAGTTTTACAACTGCCGAAGTTTGCAAAGATTTAAACCGTAATTTTATAGGGTGTGATATTTCCGAAAAAGCAGTAGAGATTGGACTTGCAAGAGTTAAAACATTAATAGAATAAATGAGCATAGAACAAATATAAGATAAATAAAAAATGAACAAACAATATACAACAAACAATACTTTCTTTAAGTTATTTAAAGAGCAAAATTGCACTCAAATTGAAATGGGTTATAGGGTTGATGTAGATAAAAATAGCGTTCACGATTGGTTAAGAAACAGAAATCAATTAAAATTTAGCAACCTAGAAAAAATAGCTAAGGCATTAGGTAAAAAAATAACAATAAAAATTGAAGATATGTAAATATTAAATTTTAAATATAATATGATAAAAGTAGACTACGACCCTATTTTAGGATGCACAGGTTGGGATTTTCAAAGTCCGACCATTGATATTAAAAAATTAATATATAAATTACAATTAAAAATAAATAGGTTAAAAAATAGACCAACAAATTACGGAAATAAACATTAAATTAATAAATTATGAGCAAAATGTTAGTAGGTTCAATTGATTTGAATAAAGTAGACAAGAGTAAAATTGTAACAAAAGATAAAGATGGAAAACCATTTAGCAATGGTGCAAAGTATCTAAATGTAGTTGTTTGGGTTAATGATGAAAACGACCAATATGGAAATATTGCAAGTATTCAAGAAAATATTTCAAAAGAAGAAAGAGAAAAAGGATTGAAACCAACTTACATTGGTAATTTAAAAGACATTTCTCAAAACCAACAAACAAAACCTGTAAATGCAACAGTAGAAAATAGTAATAGTATTTTAAGTGAAGAAGAAGATGATCTTCCATTTTAAATTATAACAAACTGTTTAAAATTAAACAAACCATAATATATTTAAACAATGTATTATGGTTTTTTAGTAATTTAGCGATATGGAATTAGAAGATTTAGAAAATAACGAGGAATTTCAGTCATTGATAGGTCAAGACCCTAAAGCACTTATTTTAGAGTTAAGAAAAAACTTATTTAAAAGGAGAAAATTTGATTTTATAGTAAATGGTACTGCCAATAATAGCGAAATGACTTGGCAAAAAGGAGAGGATGCAACTCACGAAAAACAAAAACAAGCATTAGAGATACTAACAGCAAATGAATACGACCAATTCCTTTATGGTGGAGCTGCTGGAGGTGCTAAAGCACAACCTTTAGATGCAAAAATTTATACACCTTTTGGATATAAATTAATGGGTGATATAAAAGTTGGAGATGTTATAAAAAGTCCAAGTGGAGGAAACACAAATGTAATTGCAATTCATCCACAAGGTAAAAAGAAAATTTACGAAGTTGAATTTATAGATGGTGCTAAAACAAAATGTTGTGGAGAACATTTATGGAAAGTTTGGTATTCAGGAAATAAATCAAAACAAGAAAAAACAAGTGGTAAAGGTAAGATTCAAACAACTGAAATGTTAATTAAAAACTTACATAAAAAACCAATAATACCTTTATCAGAACCATTAGAGTTTACTTTACCTGTAAACAGATACACAACATCTACTTGGGATGTTATAAATCCTTATGTTTTAGGTTGTTTAATAGGAGATGGTGGATTGACACAACAAGTAGGTTTTACAACAGCAGATAAAGAAATATTATCTTACATAGAACAAAGAATAGATAAAAAATTTTCTATTAGTAATTTAAAGCAAGATTACTCTTACTCTATTGTTCAAAACGAACGAAATGAATTTGGATATCCTATAAATGAAATGTATGAACATATTAAAGAATTAGGTTTAGATTGTAAAAGTGAGTTCAAATTTATTCCAGAGAAATACAAACATTCTTCAATAGAAAAAAGAATAGAACTTAGTCAAGGTTTAATGGATACAGACGGAACTATCGATAAAAGAGGTCATTGTTCTTTTTCTACAAGTAGTGAAAGATTAGCATATGATTTTCAGTATATATTAAGAAGTCTTGGGTTTAAAGTGACTAAAACAAAGAATAAAACAAGTAATTTAGATTCTTTTAGATTATATATTCAAGGAAATGACAACTCTATATTATTCAAACTAAAAAGAAAAAAAGAAAGAATAACTAAATTTAATGGTGGATTTTCTGAAAGTGGAAGAAGAATAATATCAATAAAAGAAATAGGATATGAAGAAGCAAAATGTATAACTGTTGATTCTTTAGATAGCTTATATGTTACTGATGATTTTATAGTTACTCACAATAGTTTTACAGGTATGTCTTGGGTTGTTTTTAGTGCTTTATGCTATCCTAATACTAGATACTTTATTGCGAGGAACGAACTTAAAGATATTAGAGAATCTGTTTTAGTTACATTTGGAGAGGTTTGTGATTTTTTTGGAGTTACAGGTTTTAAATATAATTCCGTACTTAACTTTATAAAATTTGAGAATGGTAGTGAAATAAACTTAATTGAAGTTAAATACAAACCAAGCGATCCTGAATACAAAGATGTAGGTTCTACTTTATACACTTCTGGTTGGTTTGAAGAGGTTGGAGAAATACACGAAAAAGCAGTAACAGTATTAACAACAAGGGTTAATAGGTGGAATGTAGATAAATATGATTTAAAAGGTATTGTTTTTCTAACAGGAAATCCATCAAAGAATTGGACTAAAACTAAATTCTATGATAAAGATAGGGCAGGACAATTAGATATTGACAATTTAGATGAAGCTAATTTTAAAAGAAAATACTTAAGTTGTTTAGTTACTGAAAACCCATTTATATCACATAGGTATATTTCTTCTTTACGAAAACAAGCATCAAATGATAAGGCTATTTATGAGAGATTATTTAAAGGTAACTGGGATTATGATGAAAACCCATACCAATTAGCAGAACAAGAAATGATTGACCAAATTTTTGATAACAATCAAGTTCAAGGAGGAAAAGGTTATATTACTGCTGATGTTGCACGTTTTGGTAGTGATAAAGCACGAATAGGCTATTGGGTAGGTTGGGATTTAAGAGATGTTATAAGTTTAGATATTTCAAAGACCACAGATGTTGAGTTAGCGATAAATACTTTTAGGTTTAAATATAAAATACCTAAAAACAGAGTTGTAATTGATGATGATGGAGTTGGTGGAGGTGTTACTGATGGAGTTGGTGGAAAAGGCTTTAAAAACAACGGAAAGCCAATAAAAATCAATAAAGATATGCCTAACTATAAAAACTTACAGGTACAATGCCTTTATATGTTAGCTGATAAAATTAATGAAGGGGGTATAAATATATCAGCAGATTTAACAAGTCAAGAAAAAGAAGATATTAAGGCTGAATTAGCACAAATACAATCAAAGGGCGACCAAGACCCAGAAAGAAAGTTAGATTGTAAATCAAAAGGAGATATAAAGCAAGATATAGGTCGTTCACCCGATTGGCGAGATATGATATTTATGCGAGTTTGGTTTGATTTAAAAAGACCAAAGTTAAATTTAACAACTAATTGGAGTTAAATTAATTTTTTTATTGTAAATTATAACAGATTGTTTAGTATTAAACATTATTAAAAAATTTATTATATCTTTGTATAATATTTATATTTATTTATTATAATAAAATGGCAAGTAATCAATCAACGGAACAAACTAATTTTCAAAAAGCAACACAAGGTGCATTTGGTCATAATTTAATTTCAGATGGAGAAACATCAGTTGCGAATCGTGTATATTTTTCAGTAAAGGCTTTTGGTGATTGTACTATCTCTTATGATAAACATAGTTTACCTTACAATACTAATGGTGATGCAAGTGTAACTGGTTTATTAATTGCAGATGGTAGTGAATGTGTTTTAGGAGCAGTAGAAAATATTTCTGTTAGTGGTGGAACAATTATGGCACATTTAGTTGAATTATTTTAATTATATAAATTTTAATATTTAACAATGTCAAAAGACTTTATAGAACGCAGATACAATAGTGAATCTTTAGATAAAGCTACAAGACAATATAAACAATTGTCTTACTTTATTACATCTGATGTTCAAGAAGAAGTTAGAAATGACTATTTTGACAGATTTATAGAAAGGGGTTATTACAATAATGATGTTTTCTTAAATTGGGTAAAGAGTATATTTAAGGAAAAAAACTTTTTATCATTTGTAAAATATTACCGAAATCCAAACCCTTCATCTTATTTAATTAACACAAGAATAAAAGAGCCTTTAAGTAGAGTTTTCTTTTCAGAAGATAGTTATTTTAATTATATTATTCAAGGTAATAAAACACCTTATCCTAAAGAATTAAATGATGATTTTGAAGAAAGGCTTTTTAATGCTGTTATATTTAATTACAATGATATTATAGTTCACGATTTATTTGATGTAAACGAACCTTATAGAGAATTTGTTTCAATAGATAAAGTTGTTTCAATAAAAATGAAACATAATACTATTCAAAAAGTTGCTTATGCTGCAAAGACCGAAATTAATGATGAAATAGTAAAAGGTTATGCTTATGTTGATGATGAAAAATACGAATTTTATTCTAAAGATTATATTTTATTAAAAAGTGAATTACACGATTTAGAACAATGTCCTGCAACTTTTGTGGTAAAAGAAAGTTTTGACAGAGATCCAATTGTTAAAAAATCTATATTTAGTTATTTAAGAGGTGATTTAGAAGAGTATTCTTTTTTAAAGACACTTCAAAGAATGGCAAATGCCAATGGAACAATACCAATTACCGTTAAATTAAAGACAAATGAAAACTCTTTAGGTGGAGAAGATTTTGATAATAACGGAGTTGAGCCAATGAGTATTTCTCAATTAGGCAGTAGAGTTTCTAATGAAGCAAGACAAACAGCAGGAAGTGGAACAGGAAGCTTACTACAAGCAGGTACGGATATTGATGTTCCTGTTGTTGAAAAAGAAAATGGTAGTGGTGTTGATATGGAAATTGTCAAAAACTTTATTCATTTTTACTATACACCTGTTGAAGCGTTAACATTCCTTGATAAAAGAATAAGAAGTTTAGAAGATAAAATAGTAGTATCTTGTTTAGGTTCACAGAATAATCAAGATGGTACAGAAGCATCAATGACCGAATTACAAGTTTCAAAGGGATTTGTTTCAATGGAGGATAAATTGAGATGGATTTCAAATACATTAAGCCATTCAAGACAATTAAGTGATATGGTTATGTTATCTTTGGCTTATGGTAAACCTAATGTAAGTGCTGATATATTTTATGGTTCAGATTTCTTTCAAGAAACACAAAGTGTATTATATAACCTTTTTGAAAAATCTCCAAATGCAATAGAGCGTAAAAATATATTAATACGTTTATCACAGCGTAGAAATATGTTTAACAAAGACAAAGCAGAAAGAGAAGTAATATTATATAAGTTATTACCTTATTGTGCTGATGAAGATTTTACTTTAGCAGTAGATAATCAAAGAGTAGAGCCAATTATATTTGAATTTCAAACTAAATTTGATTATTGGATAACTATGTTTGAAGCAACTTATGGAGATATTGCAATATTTTGGAAACAAACTAAAGCAAGTGATAGCGAAAAAATCATATTGCTTAATAACCTAATAAAAGATTTAATAACAACAAATATTAATTTAAATACAGATAACAATGACGGGAAAGAAACCGATAGTGAAGATTAGAGTGTACAGAGGATTAGAGTTAAATTATGATGCGAAAGGAAACGTAAAAAATGAAAACTTTTTAATTTCTGTTGAACATGGAACGAATTTATGGAAACTTACAATGAAAAACCTTAGATTAAATGGGTATTGTAAAGTAGAAGTAGATAGTGTTTGGCAAGTAGAAGAAGAAGGTTATTCAGAAATAAAAGACAATGAAATATTTGTTAAAGAGGTTCAAAAATCTTTTGAAAATAATCAAGAAATTACTTTAACAGCAGACCAAAAAAGAATTGCTGAATTAGAAGCAAAATTAGAGAATTTAATTAATTTAAACTCTAATATAAAAGAAACTAAAAAAGTAGAAAAAACATCTGATATTAATGATTTAAGAGAAGAGTATTTTGATTTATATCATAAAAAACCATTTGCAGGTTGGAAAGAAGAAAAATTAATTACATTAATTGAAGAAAAAAAATAAAAAATAAATAAACATAAAAAGAATTATGGCATTTAGTGAAGAGTTTATACAAGAAGTAGGGTTACAAGAAGAACAAATACAAAAAATTACCTCATATTACGATAGTAATATTATTCCTGAACTAAAGAAAGGTTGGGATGGTAAAGCTAACGAAAATGCAGAAGGTATTTTAAGTGGTGCATCAAAATACGCATCAGAAAAGTTTGGAATACAATTAGAAAGAGAGCAAGGAGAAAAGTTTGGAGATTATTTAGCACGTATTTCAGAAAGTGCATTGGAATCAAAGACCCAAACCTTAGCACAAAAAGAGCAAGAGTTACAAGAGAAGTTGAAAAACTTTAAAGGTAGTGATGAACTAAAATCTAATTATGAAAATGCTTTACTAGAACTTGATAATTACAAACAAAAAGTTGCTAAACTAGAGCCATTAGAGGGCTTAGATTTAAAGTATAAAGAAGCAACAGATAAGTTAACTACAATGCAAAAAGAAGTTGCTTATAGTAGTGTAAAACCATCTTTTCCAGAAACTATAAATAAATATGAAGCAGATGCAAAGTGGGGTGAATGGAAAAGAAATATAGAAGAAAAATACAATATTGAACTTATTGATGGTAAACCATTTGCCATTGATAAAGAAAATGAGCATAAAAAAGTTGAACTATCTAAATTAATAGAAGAAGATAAAAACATATCTGAATTATTAAGAGGTAGAGAGCAAAGAGGTAATAATGCAAGTGCTACGAATTTATTAGATATTGAGGGTTTACCATTTAAAGTACCTCAAAACGCATCTAAAGAGGATATTTCAAGTTTAGTGAAGGAACACTTAATTAAAGAACTTGGAAGTATTACTCACAAAGATTATTCTAAAAAATTTAGAGATTTGTATATTACAGCAACAAAAAAGTAAAAGTAAATAGCGAAAGACCGCAAAGAGTAAAGATAATTATTAATTTTAAATCAAAAGAAAATGGCGTTTTTAAACGGAACATTATTAAACGATTTGCAGTCTGATATGGCAACAAATGAGAAATATTTTTCTCCTTTAGGTGTTATTGATGCAGTTAAAGATTCAACTGCAAGTGCAAACTACATTCCTCCAACAGTAAGAGAGAATTTATCAACTATTTCAGGATTAAGAAAGGCTGAAATTCCTGTAATCAAAGACCAATCTGTAACAGTTGTTACAACTCCTGGTTTTGAGTACATACCATCAAATTTACCAGAATCTGATAAATATTGGTTTCAACCTTACGATGTTTTTAGTGGTATGCGACACTATCCATCTGCGAATGATAACAATATGATTGATGCTGAATTTCAAAGTAGAGAAGTACTTAAAAACGTACTTTACGAAATGGGAAATACAGTTGAAGGTATCTTGTTAACTAATTTAGATGCAAGAAAAACACAAGTATTAGGTTTTACAGAGCAAGTTTCTGCTACAACAGGAGATTACGCTTTTGATGCAACACCAGATATTTTAAAAATTAAAAAAGCAGCACAAGATGAAACTATGTTTTACAGTGCAGAAGCTTTAATGGGTGCTAACGAAGTTGGTGGTAATTACAGAATTGTAACTAACAGAGCAGGTTTAGCAAGACAAAAAGCAGAAGCTTTAAAATACGGAGCAAATAACGATAAAAACTTACAAGCATTAGGTTTCTTTGGAGCTGATAGAATGTATGAAAGTGGTAACATTACTACTTCTGCAAAGTTTGATGGTTATATGTTTAGAGATGGAGCGATTGGAGTTTTTGAAAACTTCCCTTCTGACTTTAGAAAAGGAACTGAATTTGCAGGTAAGAAATGGGCAGTTTCAGATATGGACTTACCTTTCGTTAATATGAGAGCAAATATCTATACTGATACAAATGCAACAAATGCTACATCATTAATCACAAGTGGAGTTGATTCTAACTTGATTATGACTTCTTATGAAGAAATGGGTATTTGGGTACGTTTTTATGTAGTTTACAGATATAATTCTGATTTATCTACAAGAGTAAATGATGTTGTTAAAGTACAAGGTTTAACAGTTTAATATTAATCTTTTAAAACATAGAAATTATGGCAAAAGAATTTAAAACAGATGCTCTTGGAAATAATGCAGAAGTGCAAGGGGCAATTGTACAAGAAATTACAGCAAGTGCTACCCTAGGTTTAGGTGATAGTGGTACTGTATATTTAGTAGGAACAGATGCTTTAGTAGTAACACTACCTGCAACAAAAAAAGGTGCTAAATTTAGTTTCATTAACAGTGGAGCAGATGGTAATAACATAATTACTATTTCACCTAATGCTAACGATGCAATTATTGGTTCAATTGCAAATGCAGCAGCAGATTCAGTAGCAAGTGGAGTTGCTGACAAAGATATTATCAATACAAAAGCAACATCAAACAAAGGTGATAGAATTACTTTAGTTGGCGATGGAGTTGATGGTTGGTATATTGTTGAAGGAGTAGGTATTTGGGCATCACAAGCATAAAAATATAAAAATGGTTTTAGGTATATCACAAGATTTTACGAGTACAGTTAATTTAGATAATGAATTAACAAGTTTACCGAGTTCAGGCTTATACTTAAATAGTGGAGTTCACCCCTCTGTAACGGTAGAGAATATTTTAGAATTTCTACCTAAAACCGTTTTTACCTTTGAAAACTACGACAATGAAAAGAATTATGAAGTATTTTCAATAAGCAGAAATGCAAAAGACATAGTTAAAAATCATAGTAATATTTATCAATGTTTAAAAGCAGGAGTAGGTAATGATGTTTTAGATACAGAATATTGGTTAGAAACAAATATTGAATCTTTGAGAATAAAGGCATTTATTCAAAGTGTAAAAGATAGAGTTTTTGCTGATTTGTCTTTGACAAAAAGACTTATAAACAATCAATATATTTATGAAAGCAGTAATACAACAGAAGTAGATTTAACAAATGATTATGCAGGTTGGGTATTAGAGCCAAAAGGTTCTGATTATGTTTCTATAAGGGTAAATGAAATATCCTTACAAAAAAAAGGAACGACACCTGTTAATTTATACGTTTTAAATCAAAACACTTTAGTTGATACAATTACTATAACTCCTAATAACGGAGAGTTAAATTTTAAGCCAGTTGATTTAGTTTTTGGAGGTAAAGGTACTTTTAAGTTAGTTATTGACAGCACGAATGTTTATAGAGGTGTTTCGACTATTAATCCTTTTAAGTTTAATGGGTTTTTAGCATACACAACTAATGGAATTGGGAACACACCTGAAACAGCAAATTATACATACAATACTTATGGAAATGGTATTGGTTTAAATGTAAGTGCTTATTTAGATGCAACTCAATATATAGAAAACAATTTAAGTGGTTTTGGAAATTACATTAGGTCAGTTTTTGAGGTAATGGTTTTTGAGATGTATCTACACAATTCAAACAATAGGAGTAACAGAGTTCAACGTATTCAGATGGATGACCAAATGCTTATTGCAGAATTGAAAGATATGAAATCAGAAACTATTATTAAAAAATATCATAGAGAGAAGAAACGTGCTTTAGAAGAAATACAAAGAACTTTTGACACTCAATTAAAACCAAAGAAAGGACTTAATATAAGTATAAACTCTTACTAATGGCAAACAATCTACTTAACGAAGTTTTTGGAATAGATAATGTAATTCAATCAATACAAGAAGAGCTTTATGCTGAATTATCTATTATTTGGAAAGGAGATATTGATGGTTATGGTAAAGTTTATAGAAACCCTGTTAACACAGGAGTTGACACACCAGAAGCTTATGCAACATCAAAAATAATTACGCCTGAATGGTTTAATGCTGAAAAGCAAGATTATGAAGATGTATTTTATGATGATAGTAAATCTTGTGTTTTTTGTTTTTTAATTGATGATGAGGATATTTCTAATGATGAATACATATTTAATAATAAAGTTAAAGTTGTTTTTATGTTAGATTTAAATAAGATTTATGATGTTGTACCACAAAGATTAGACACTAAAAGCCAAGTTGATGCAGTACAAATTTTAAGAGATATTTCTTATAGTAGATATAATGTTTTAGGTATTGAACGTAGGATTGAAAATATATTTAGGGATTTTTCTACAAAAGTCATTAAATTTGATAATATGGATAAAAGACATATATTTTCTGTAAATTTACAACTGAATTACTTAATTAACGATAAATGCAATTAAATATGGCAGTCAAGAAAAAAAAGGTTGAAGATATTGAAGTTGAAATAACTGAAATTGAAAAACCAAAATTAAAAGAAAAACCAAAACATAAAACAGATTTACATTTATTATTAAAAGATGTTAATGTTAATGGTACAATAATCAAAAAAGGCACAAAATACCCATTAACGGTAGAAGGTGCAAAATATTTTAAATCAAAATTTTATATTAAATAATTATGGCAACAATAGCAGAAATAGCAAATTTAGTAAATTGTGGAATTGGTGCAGACTTAGGCACAGGCGACAAAGGTTGTCAATCAAAATTAGAAGCAACAACTTCTATTTGGTACACTCAAAGAGGTTTTAAGTTTGATTCAACAAAAGATTTAACTACAAATAGTGATTACGTAAAGCAATTACAAGCAGAAGGTAAATTAATTGTTTTAAAAGGCGTTAAAGAGTTTACTGTAAACAAAGAGGAAGATGTTACTGAAACAGATCCAGATGGAACAATTAGAGTTGTAAGAAAAGGTAAATATGCTTTTAATGCAATGTTCAAGAAAGGTTTTAACTACCAATCAGCTTTATCATCTTTATCTTCTTTTGGTGTTTATGACACTTTATTTGTTGATGCAAATGGAAACATTTTAGCTACTACTTCGGAAGATAAATCAATGAAAGGTATTACTACTGGTATGGTAGAAGATACAGGAATTGGTTTTGCTACTTTTACTACTGCAATGACACAAGGATTGAATTTTCAATTCTTAGATGGTAGTGAAATTGAAACAGATTATTTCTTTATTTCGGGCAAAGAGTTATCTTGGAAACCACAAAACATTGATGGTGTAAACCAAGTTGCTTTAGAGTTTACAGCAATACCTGCTGATGCAGCAACTTCTATTACAGTAAAAGCAAAATTAAGACAAGGAGGTAGTGCATTAACAGGTTTAGCATTTGGAGATTTCTTATTAACTGTTAACGGTGCAACATCAAACCCAACAGCATTAACAGAAAATCCTGATGGCACTTACGCATTGACAGTTTCAGCTTTGTCTACAAATGATGTTTTATCAATTTCTATTTATGATACAGCAGAAAATAGACAAGCAATTACTTTAGATACAGATTTATTTAAATCAAATACAGCAACAGCAACAGTTGTAGCGTAA
>Ga0208134_1001415_pt1 | contig 13817 bp, 24 predicted proteins | sample VirMetDEL_Mar_31_FD_184515 | JGI IMG/M metagenome (GOLD analysis project Ga0208134, IMG submission 184515) | Aqueous microbial communities from the Delaware River and Bay under freshwater to marine salinity gradient to study organic matter... | ecosystem: Environmental > Aquatic > Marine >... | reverse complement strand
TCTCCTTAATTAACTATTATTTATTTTTAACGAATTCCTACTCTATTAAAAGTTTCGTCGTGAATATTCTTTAATACTAGAACCCAAAGCCCTTTACAGAGACCTTGGCACCTGACCTGACTGGGTAAAGATACTCAATGGCATAACGTAGGCCATCGGACCAGTGTTCAACACCTTCCTTCTTGCAGATAGTCGCAAGGTTAGGGTTAGACTCAACCCACTGTGTACGCTCAATAGACTTAATTAAGTTAATACAGCGAGGGTGAATCATCATATCAATGTGACCAGCAGCATTCTTAAACTTCTTATTGACAGCCGCTACAGAATCAATAATAGGAGGGGCCTTTTGATGAGCCCTCACTTGGATACCGGCAGCTTGTAGAATAGAGAAGTCAGTGACACCAACAGCAGCAGAAGTTTTCCTAGCCTTGCCGCTGGGGTCTGGATACGCTACGAGTTTATGACCCTTGTACTTAGTCTTAATGTAACTAGCAAGCGCCTCTGTATCAGGGTGCCCTTGTGTTTCATCAATAATCTGTACTTGGTTACCCCTAATAGCGAAGAAGGTTGTTGCTTGAATACCAATGTTAAAGTCGATTGCACAGTGTACAACCTCATCAGTCTCAAAGTCAGGGATGGTCTTGTCGAGGTGCTCTTTACGGTCGAAGGTATAGAACACGGTATTACCAGAGTCTTCAAAGCTAGCTGTGTACTCTCTGGCAAACTTTAGTGGGTCTAGTGTTAACTTAACCCTATCAATTTCCTCCGCATCAAGATATGGGGAGTCTTTATAAGTATAGTGATAGCTCTTCCAGTCAGTATCCGAGTCTTGTCGGTTATACATCTCATAGAAGTAGTCATACCCCATTGGGGTGCTGATGATTAGTGCCTTACCGGGGTTAGCTCCGAAGGCCTTAGAATTCTTGCGGGACCAACGAGTAGCCACGCAGGGCTGAATGATAGACTCCCAAGACTCCTTGAGGTTCATACCAGCGCCCTTCCAAGAGCAGACCTCGTCGGCTACTACAAAGTACTGACCAGTACCACGCATACGCTCTGAAGCCTCATAAGACCAAATCTTAAGCTGAACGTTATTGGGGAACCAGAAGGTGCCTGCTGCCTTAGAAGCCTTGTCTGCGTAGTCCTCCATGCCTAGCTGATAGGCAATAAGGGGGTAGTAGATGTCTACTGCTTGGGCATAGGTGGGCGCAATAATAGCAACGTTCTTGTTAGGGACGTCACTGGGAAGGTCCATAAGCTCCTGTACAGCTAACATTGCTGCTGTGGCCGCTAAGTAGGACTTCCCGAAACCCCGAGAAGCACATACCACGGCATAACGGTTATTCTGTTCTACAAACAAGTCGTTGATAATCTCTGACTGTCCTTCATGGAGGACTACTTCTTGTGTCATATTTAGTCCTTACTGCATCTGTACTATGTGGAATCTAGCTGGTGGAAAGGGTTCTGAGTCGAAACCACTGGGAAAGTTATACTGGAGGTCATAAGAAGAGTTTATTAACTGTAATGAGGTACCCGCTGTGGTTAGGAACTCAACTGCAGGTTTAACACCATAAGCAGTAGTACCAGACATATAACGAGAACCATTAGCGTGTTCTCCTGTTACCCACACCCCAACGCTAGAGTCAAAATCAGCAAATTGGAGATTAGTAGAACCCGCAGCGTAAGTCACAAATTGACCATTAGATGGCATAATTTCGTATTCTGCGTTATATACTGTTTGTCCTGCACCATCAAAGACCTTAAGACCATGGCCAGACGTACCAACAGCATCACTCATCTTATAGCAAGTGATGTACTCCAAAGGAGGGGAGCTACCTGCATAAGCCGGGTTGCTCCTATTGACTGTCCGCAATGGGCCATACTCATAGAACCTGCCAAGGAACGACAAAGAGTCGCCCGGAAGCAGTCTGAAGTAAGTTACTGTGTTGTATAAGTCACCCGCATAAACAATAGAGTCTCTGTCATATCCCCAAAAATTGTTATTACCTGTGTGTGTAAAGTTCTTGTGAGGATAAATGAATCCCCTACTAACAACCTGCATTAGCTTATTAGTATCATCGATGATAGTTTGGTTATTGCCGTTTCTAATTTCTAATCCATAAGTCATGCTATTAGAATCCACTGTAGGTAAAATTTACGAGTCATCGTGTTCTTGCTAGCAAAGACATCAGGGATATAAGCCTCAACACCAGTCTCTGTTGGATAAATTTCTATACCCTTACGAGAGACTCTTAGGTTTGTATAAGACACAGGATAACCGATGGCTATGTTTTCACCATCCATTAGCATAAGAACTTGACCGATAGAAGCATCCCAGCCAGCAGGCCCTGGGATAAATACCGTATCGCCCAGATTATAAGACTCAAGGTCATGATAGGTATAGCCTAACCAACGAGCAGTCTGAAGATTGTCAGTTGAGCTAATACCATTGGGGGTTTTAACTTGGATGCCATAGCTCATTACTTAGTACCCTTACTATAAAGAAGACCACCAGAAGGCTTAATCTCTACCTGCCTAACATGAACAGGTTCAATCTCCATAACCTCACCAGAGGTAAGGGTAAGGGTAAACATGAAGACCTCTTCATCAAACTCCAAGGAGGCTACATCTTTAGGGGTAACCCCCTCAACTTCAATTTCATAACGTACTAAAATTGGTGCACGATTCAATACAAGCATTATAATTACCTTTTTACTAGTTTCCCCACTAGCAACCAAAAGAGTATAAAAGGGAAACGATACTTATACTTATACTTGTGAATAAGCTCGTCTCGGAAGTATGGATGAATGTTATCAGCATACTTACCTTCATACTTTAAGGCGTAGTGGTTTTCATTGTTTGTTGTTCTACAGAAGATTAAAGAAGCCTTACCTGTCAAGAGAGCCTTAAGCGCCTTCCAGACAGACCCCTCAAGACGGTAAAGGAGTGTAAGAGCAAAGTCATCACAGTCCCCTACAACCTTCTCTGTCTTATGAAACATGAAGTGTTCAAAGATAGGGTCTTTCTCCCAAGTAAAGTCTTTGTTAAGCTTAGTTACTACTACTTGCTTATCCATTAGGTCTTCTCTTTCATAGTCAGCTTAATAGCTACTGGCTTCTTGGTCTCAAGCTCAATCTCTTGCTTATCGGGTACTTTCTTGTAGGAGTACTGCATGAGGTTGTTAATGAGCTGACCTTGGGTAGCCATTAGCTGGGCATAAGCGCCAGAGCCAATGCGGATTTCTCCTGAGTCAAGCTTCTCTTGAATCTCATAATACTTCTCAACCATTTGCTCAATAGGATTGAAGCCAAGTTCTTCAAGCTTCTTAACAGAGTCGTTTGAATAAATGTTCTTGGAGCCCTTTGGACGCCCTGCGCCTTCACGCTTCCCTCCGTTCTGAGGTTTTGATGGTCTTGGATTTGCCATTGTGATTTTCCCCTTTCATCTGGAAAGTGTTTTGGATAGAGTTTCAGTTGTTTTTAAAATCAATCTTTAATGATTACTTTGAATAGCTTAAAAATAAACCCTTGAAAATAATCATTTAAATATTTTAATAAGACCACTTTGGTACTACTTTTTAAGACTTGTCTTTAGACTTCTAATACTGCGTTCTAACTTACAGCTCACTGAGCCGCTCTTCAAGAGTCTCAATGTGCTTTTTTAAGAGAGCATTCTCTTGGTTAATCACCTCAACCTGTGTTTGCAGGGAAGCTACAGTATCGTTGTAGGATTGTTTTGAGAGCGCTAGGGAGCGAAAGATTCCAAGAACCCCCGCTGCTACCACCACGACAAACATCCCCAAGCCCGCTGGCAGTATCTCCAGCCAAGCCTCAAGTTTCATTTGTTCATCCTTCCCTGGTTCGTTTCCAAGCCTCGTAAACAAACCCATAGATATAGAAGTTAAATATAGCAAAGGGTAAGCAGGCAGCAGTTGTCAGGTTCCAGTCCCCAGCCTCAATGAAGGCATAGAGTGAAAGAGACAACCAGAAGGCGGAGGCTAGTATCGTGAAGATAACCCGTTGGACTACCTTGTGGTAAATAAGTTGGCACAACCCCAAGACCGCAGCGAGGTAGCCGAGGAGGTAAGGGTTTATTGCGAGGACTTCAGCAGTATAGAGAGTGCTGGTAGAGAGAGTATAAGCGACAAACCACAACCCAAGAGCAGAAGCCTGTTCTACACCTCTTCCATAGGAAGCATAGGGGATAGCTTTATCTTTACGACTGTGTAGTGCCTCTTCTATTTCTAGTGCTTTTTGAAGAAGAGTATCCATGAGAAAATAACCATAGTATTAGTGTTAAAAACAAACCATACAAAGTTAGCCCAGTCACGGCCCCACGCATCCCCAGAGAGGAAGGAAGAGAACCAAGAAGATTGTGCTAAGAGGTAGAGGGCTGAGGTAGCTACAATGAGCATACCCAAGGGGTTCTTAGTTGAGATGACCAAGGGGCCAAGAACAAGAACGAAGGTCCCAAGAATAAAGGGAAGTATATCTAGGTAGTGTAAGAACATGCTACAGTATCCTTTAGTGGTAGTTATTATTATTTTTATCTAAAGAACAACACAATAATAGTTGTAGCTTATGTTCTTTAAGGAGCCCCTCTAAAGTCACATCAAGGACTACTTGATAAGACCCCTGGTAAAACCTTGGGGAGGGACAAGGGAGAAGTCTTCTTCTTAGCCCTAGCAACATAACTTCTCGAAGTTACTAGGGAGCACATTAACCGGGGTCCACCTTACAACAATAGTAAGGGTTACTCGCTTATAATGATAGCAGAGTATTTTATTAACAAGTAGTCCTTGACAGGTCTCTTAGAGGGGCTGTTGACGATACCTTACACCGGATAAACTTAACAGTCTATCATTATCTGCAAGTATTTATTCCCCCACAGAAAGTCCTTAGTTATAAGCAAAAAAAAATATTATAGGGGCTCCCCTCCCCATAACCCCGAAGGGCTACAGAGAGGGGGGTTGTTGTTGTAGTTAGAGGAGGTAGCCTTCTTTACCGTCAACTTCACCCCGGTAGTAACTATACTGGGGATACCAGGCGAGTTCATACTGGGCTCCTTGGTAGTTCACCAAGATAGAGTCAGGGGTAGTCATGAAGACTTCCACCAGGAGGTCGGGTTTAGAGAGGTTCAACACAAAGAATAGTTCCATTAAGCCAAATCCTCTAGGCAGAGAAGGGTAACCCCGTGGGGGTTGGGGCGCTTCTCTAGTTCTTTTATATACTTGGAGGAGACAACAACTAAGGGGTACATCCCAGACTCAACAAAGCCTACGTGGGAGGTAGCCTCATAACGATAGATAGAGTAGGGGAGAGCCCCAATCTTTCTTGTTAGGTTAGCTACGTGTTGTTCAATAGGGTCACACACGATAAACTCTTGGGAGGGGTCTTTCCACATGTACTCCAGTAGTTCTACTGTGTACTCGTCTACCCCGTAGATAGCAACAACACCAAGTTCACTGTACCACTTCTTGTACTTCTCCTTGGCTGTTTTTGGGTTAGACTTAAGCTTAATCTTGGTGGGGTCTTTAGAGCCCCTTGGGCGACCCCGTCCACGAGCTTCTTCTTTTTCTACACCTTGGGGTTTAGTAGGCATTACTCTGTTACCCCCTGCAGAAGACCTTCGTAACCCCCAGGGAGTAGTTTGAATACTTGGGGTACTGTCTTAACTCCGAGGGTAGTCACCAGGAAGTCTTTCCAGACGTTATCCGTGATACAATCACCGGAAGTAATGTCAACATACCGATAGTCTTCTCCCTTGCTCTCTAGTAGTTCCTTAGCCTTATCGCAGTAGGGGCAGTTCTGACGCCCTAGTACAAGATACATCCTGTTCTCCATTATTTGTTTAGAAGGTAGTGTAGCAAGAGAAGAACCCCTGCTACAATAACTTTCCCTAAGAAAAGATAGTTAAGTAGGTCCACAGGACTACTCCGCTACCTCCTCGCCGTCTTCTTCTTCTTCTCCGTCCTCAAAGAGCTCAAGGGCCCGAGTGAAGCCTTCAGCGAAGAACTCATAGAGCATATCCGAGAGAGCCCCGTCAGCATCCAGCTCATAATTTCCGAGGAAGTCTTCAAAGGTTGTTTCGATTACCTGTTCGATTTCATTTTCCATTAGTAGTCACTCCTTACGTTGTATAGTGCTTCTTCAAGCATAAAAATAATAGTATCAATATCTTCTACAGTGGAGACTAGCTGGATATACCCGTCAGCCATACCAATGCAGATACCTTCTTCAAAGTTCTCTTCGATAATGTCGAGAACAACATCCGAGGCGTTAAAGAGGTTATCTAACTCTTTACCCCCAGTCTCTTCAGGTGGCTCTTTACGAGCTTTAAAGTCAGTAAGCCTTACTACCTTCGTATCTTCCATAGACTCCTCCATTCTCTAAAAGTTTGACTTCTTCATAGGGGGCTACTACACAACGGTAGAACTCTTGTTGAGCCCCGGCCAGAGCCCCCATAACGTCATTCATGTCTTGGTAACGAGCACCTTCCTCTTTCTCTGTGAGGTAGAGGTGAATCATACTCGCAATTAAGTACTGGAGCTCTCCTGCAGTCTGGGGCTTGTTAAGGTGCAAGGCTTCGACAACACCAGAGAGAGTATCACGTTGGTCTTCGGGGATGTAGGGCATTATTTTCTTCCTATACCATGGGCATAACAGGGCTTATATTAATAAGGTTAAAGTATTCTAGGATGTTTAGACCGACCCAGAGGACAGCTAAGTCAAAAATAAATCGTAGAGTAAGACCGAAGGTGGCTCCGAGGATAGCCCCGAGTTTTTCAGGTGTCATCTTTGTTCTCCAAAATACCTTGAGCTACAGACATAGCTAAGAGTTGTGCGTTACGAGTTTCTACTTGAGTGGTTTGAGCGAGGAGCAGGGAAGAGGCTTGTTTACGGATAAAGCTAACCCGCTCTTTCGTGTTAGAGTTTGCTAAACCAAATCCCGAGCTAGCCCCTTGTTCTAGAGCAACCCCAATAGCAATAACCCCACCGGAGTTAGCTACGAAGTCTGGAATGAGAAGTTTATTACGGGAGGCCAGTAACATACCAACATCAATACTTGTTAGCTGATTGTTAGCAGCACCACACACAGCACGAGCCAAGGAGTTCTCTACGAAGTCCTTATTAACAGTCTCGCCAAGGGCACAAGGGCAGTAAACACCATCAAGATACTTAATATCCTCTGGGGGAGAGAAGGCGGTTTCATAATAACCAGCGAGGGCCCTTGCATGGTCTGTGTTAATATCAGAAACACAAACATCCCAACCCTCTTCAGCACAGAGCTTGAGAACCCCTGTACCAACCTTACCAAGGCCTTCAATGTTGACTGTAAAGTCTTTTCCAGTAACACCAACAAAGGTGCTAATAGCTTGAATACTTTGGAAGACCCCCATTGCGGTGGAATCGCTACAATCACCACCCCCCTCATCATAGAAACAATAGACACTACCAGCTTCTTGGATGTCTTTCATACACTCGTTATTAGTATTCATATCAGGGGCGCCAATATAGCTAACCCCCAACTCTTCATTTACATAGTTAAGAAGGGTGGCGTACTTAGCTGCAACTTCCTTAGTCCAGTGGGAGGCTAAGATAGTGCTCTTACCACCCCCAAAGGGAAGCCCCGCTACAGCGTTCTTGTAGGTCATACCCTCTGATAGCTTAAGCGCATCAGTAACCATCCCCGTGGGGTCTTCGTAGTATTTCATACGAATCCCCCCAAGAGCTGGGCCTAGCTTAGTACTATGGATAGCAATACAGGCTTGGAAGCTATCATCGTGCCCGAGTACGACTAACTCGTGTGATGGGCTTTCTAGTACTTCAAATTTCATTTCTTATTCCTTACTATTGTGCTACATCGGATTGGCGAAGGCTACGGTTAACTGCATAGGGGTCAATGATGTCATCAATGATATTCCACTCCAGCGCTTCTTCAGCACTCAACCAAACATCTGTTGGTCCGAGAAGGTGCTTCCGGATTTTCTTGACAGTGTTACCTGTACACTCCATGTAGTGGTTTTCCATCCAACGAGAAGTCTGTTCAAAGGATTTCATACGACCATACAGTTCGTGTTCCTTACCACCAGAACCAGAGGCATACTGGTGAGACATAATCTGGGAAGTACTGGAGGCATACCGTCGGTCACCCGCCATAAGTGTCAAGATACCACAGGAGGCTGCTAGCCCCGTGCAGTAAGTATCTACAGGAATGGAAGACATCTTCATAGAGTCGATAAGCGCCAAGCAGCTATCAATACGGCCACCCGGGGAGTTAATCATCAACGTGATACGCTCTGGAGCAACTTCGTCTGGCATCAGGTTGTACTCCATGATAGAGTAAATCAGAGGCATAACAGATTCTTGCTTGAAGCTTTCGGCCAGACAAAGAACACCATTATCCCGCAAGTAAGTCCCGGGATTCTCCATCGTTGGTGTTGGAGGTGTTGGTGGCAAAATAGGGTTGTTCTTCACTTTCTCTTTCTTGTTTTTTGTTGACTTTTTAGCGTTTGCAAAGTTGTACAGCATAAGAGTTTTCCTTATAGGGATTCAATGAGAAGGTATTTAGTTGGCTTCAATTTGCTTTTCGAATTCTTTCAATCGCTTGTACACAGAAAGCAACTCAATAACGGTTGACCAAGACTTGAACAAGTACATCATAGACCCTTCTACACGCCCAAAGGCACGAAGGATTTGTTGCATCGTTCCAAGGCTAATCATACCACCTACAATAGCAGGGGCAAGAACTACATAACCAACAAGAACGTTAGCTTGCAAACAGGCGAGGCGCGCTATATTGAACCACGCATAACGAGCATAGTTTGTATAGTGAATCTTACGAACATCTTCAAAGATTTCGTTTAGACTCTTCGGACGAATAGTTTCATCGTCTTCCGCCACAACAAGTAGTTTACGATAGGCTGCTTCTTTAGCTTGGATGTCATACTCGATATTTACTAGCTTAAGGACTTTACCGACAACAAGCAAGATAACAGTAATACCAACAGACCAGATGATAGCAGAGGCTACAAGCCCATACTCCCACTGACCAAAGAAGGTAACAGTCAGGCCCATTGAGAGGCCCATGAGGATTGGGAAGAAGGCAATAAGCACCATAATGCTTTCTACAAAGCTGGTGCCAAGACCTTCAATAATACGAGAGAACTTAACAGTGTCTTCTTGTACACGCTGGGAAGCCCCCTCAATGTGACGAGCCTTGTGATAAAGAGCGTGGTAACCCTCAACCATAGAAGTCCTCCACCGGAATAACCAGTGTTGTGTAAAGAAGCTTACAGATAGAGCCACAGCAATGTAGATAGCAGCAATACCCCCGAAGGTAGCCAGCTGCCCGTAGTACTCCCCAAGAGACACTACACGGTCTCCCGAGAGTGCTTCACCAATCATATCATAAAAGGAACCAAACCAATCGTTAATCTTTACATCGAGTTGTACCTGATACCACAGTGACGCCAAAATCACTGCAGCCCCGGCATAGGCCCATAAGAACCATTCTTTAGATTTAAAGAAGTTAAACATTTTATTTCTCCTTTGGCTTATTTAAAAACCAAAATATGTTGAGTAGTTTATTCGTCTTTTAATAAAATAGTCTGACCAATGCCTCTCCTGCTATCTTCTGTGTTAACTGTGTATTCACCACTGGGTTGTTGAGTAGAGGTTATCTGTTGAGGGATTCCTTCCTCGCCTTTCTCTTTAGCCTCTTGTAGCTCCTTTGCAGCTTCCCTTGTGTAAGGAATCACATACAGCCTGTCTCCACTCTCCTCATCGCTTAACCATACAAGGATGGTGTCCTCTGAGGTAATTTTGTGGAAGACATACTCAGCCTCTTCAGGGAGCGGGAAAGGAAAGGGCTTACCCATTTCAGAAAGATAGTGGTTGTAGCTGGTAAAGAACAAAGAGAGAAGCAAGGGAAGGGCTAGTAGCTTCACAAACTTATTAGTATACGAGTAGTAAGTCAGGATACAAAGAGTTACTACAAGTAGTATTGATAGTATTGTAATTGTAATCATGGCCCCACGGCCCTCCGAGTTGCAATTGGAATTTGTACGTCATCATTGATATCAATAATTTTACCATCTTCGCCAACAACAAAAGAAACAAGTGTACGCTCGTTACGAGGGGAGAGGTTTTCGACTTCCCCGGAGTGGATGATAAGGTGTGGTGAGAGTGTTCTTACATTGAACTTAACTGACAAGGGGTCGCCCTGTGAGGAGAAGTACAAGACGTTAATAACATACTCACCCGGAGGCAGGTCTGTAAAGTTAACAATCTCGTAGTTACGGCGCACAGTAATACTCTCTCCGTTAAGAGTATAGGTGTCGTTGGCTTTACCCAAGTCATCCCGTTCAAGAACAATATAGCCATTTTCTTTTGAGGCGTAGAAAACTGTATTACCAGTAGGGCCTTTAACGAACAAGTCAATGTCTCGGTCGCTATCCTCATCCCACTCAATCTCTACGAAGGCTTTAACAGGGGGCGTCACTTCACCATCCTTTGAAATAGGATTAATCATCAGAAAAGACAAGATGAAGAGTGATGTGAAGCCCACAAGTAGGTTGAACAAAAGGTCAACAAACGCTAGATTTGAAGAGTACTTTCTCATAACTAGTGTTCCCCTTCCAGAATCACAAGTTGAAGCTTCATTACAATAGAAGACACAAGTCCAACTAGAGAGGTTAGTAGAGCAGTTCCCATACCAGTAGAGAGCGTCTCAATAGCGTGTTTCATTGAGTCGTTGTCTGCTACATCAAGCCCCTGAAAGGTTGAATAGAGAACCAGCAAGAAGCCGACAAGAGTACCGACCATGCCAAGGGACAGCACAGTATCCGCAAGATACCACTGCATGTCTGTGCCCTTCTCACGGCGCCTAGCAATCTGGAAACCAACTACCAAAGAAGAAACAACAAGAATACCAAGGTTAATCAAAGAGATATAGGTAAAGTCATTATCTAGAATGAAGTCCATACCACCAAGCATGAACAACCCAACATAAAGACTTACAATCAAAACAACTTCTGTCGTCCAGAACTTCCAAAATCGAATAGTGTTCATTTTACTGTACTCCTGCTGGGTTTGTCTGGGTTACTATAAAGTAGGCTGAAAAATCGTATGGCCCCCAGAGGTGGGCGTCAATCCAAGTGCTATCTACCTCTTCTGTTCCGTCAAGATAACCTGACACATTGTCTTCTTCGGTCCTAGCAAAGAAAATCATAAGGTCTTCTGTACTGGTGAAAACAACAAAGCGCTCAGGGTTGGTTAGGTTAGCAATTATTATAGGTAAACTCACATCAAACCCATTAGCCAAGAAGAAGGCTGTTGTTTGAACTCCAAAGCTCTGCCCAATGATAAGCAGTTGCAAGTCTTCAATATTCACCGCAATCTCTGCAGGAATGTACATGTTGTGAAAACCAAGAACACCTAGTACAACATACTCTTTTGCCCCAATGAAGCCAATGGCACAGGCGCTTAAACAAACACCCCCCGGAGGAACAATAGCTGTGACATCATGGTTACTTAAAACATTACCGATAAGAAAGCCCTCTTGCGCCACGCCGCCACCGGAGTGGAAGACAACATGTTCAATAGTGGGGTCTTCTGTGAGGGCCGCATTAATCCGGCTTGAGGTTCCTTGTTCAATATCCCCCGCAACGAAAAGAACACGTCCGAAGGGGGCATCCATATAAGACAGCTCTTCTGCCTTAGCAGCACTAGCAACTAGAATACCAAAGACGACTAGCAGATAGACTGCAATCGTGGATTTTAGATTTGACATTTGTTTTCCTTTATAGGTTTGGAGCAGTTTTATATCTTGCTCAGGATAGTTAGCTTAGTTAGATTTCACACGCTCCAGCTTGACAGGCCAAAGTTTGCGAACCTTCTGTATTATCTTCAAACTCATAGTCTGAAAGCTTGGAGAAGGCTACAGCAGGCATAGCTTTTACAGCAGCCTCATACTCTTCCTTAGAGCAGGGCTGATATGGCGCTTGCAAATAAGAATGCTCTGAGTAAGGCAAGAAGCTAATACCAGTTACTACATCAAAGTTCTTATAAACCCAATCGCCTACTTCAAGCCATTCATCCTCTTTAACATACACAGTAACACTGACCGAATGCTCGGCCCAATGCTTCTTAAACAACAACCAGTTTTCCAGCTGCTCAATAGCAGTCTGTTCAGATGCAAGAGTTGCACCCTCTGGTGACTTGATAGGGAAGGAGAATACTGTTGTCTTATTAGGGTTCATTGCATCAGGTTCATTTGGAACCCCTTGAGCCTTAAGAAGGTGTGTCAGGGGGTCAGAATTGGACTGACGTACTGTTCGAATATAGTACGGTGAAAAGCGACCGTGAATACCAGAGGAGCTATCCACCAGTTGGCTAACAGTACCTGAAGGCTTAATAGTAGTAATGGCAGTCGCAGGGTTGATACCCAAGCGTAGAGCATACTCCTCATTGACTTCAATCGCATGGCCTTTCATTTCCTCTAGTAGTTCAGGTTTAGGGTTACGTAGAAGCTTACAGTCCTGAATGCCTGTCAGAGAGACCCCCAACAACCGCTCTTCTTCACAGTTCTTCTTCCAGATGCTACGAACATACTTGAAGTCAGTCAGGGAAGATTGGAGCGTACCAAGAATAGTAGCAAGACGGATTTTACGAAGCAGTTCTTCTTTTGTGTCATCCACACGACAAACTACTTCTGAAAGGTTACAAAGTTGATTACTACGAAGGGCAATCTCTGCGCAAGGGTTAAGCCCCACAATTTGTGAACCATCACGACGTTCTGGGGCAAAGTTCTGGAGGCCATAACGTGATACAATACCACGCTCACCGGAGCCAGATTTAATCAAAGAAATCCACTCATCCATGAAGACCATAATTGAGGGTTTGCTCTCGTAGGCTGCTGAGTTGTTAGCAAGAGACCGCTGTTGGTCTGTTTCCCACCAACGACCAGACTTACAATCACGAGTCTCAGGGTCTCCAAGGTCAGAGATAGAAATGAGTGCAGAGCGGCGAACACCACCTACAACCACTACTTCAGCAATCTTACAGATTAGGTCATGAACTTCAATAGAACGAAGCTTACGCCCTGCTGCCTTTCGGAAGGTTGCTTCAGTGAAGGCAAAGAGTTGCTTCAAAGGTTCAGGGCCGGAAGCGCGACCGCCCATAGTCTTAAGGCGGGCACCTTCTGGTCGAATCTTAGAGTAGTCCCAAGAGTGGATGTTACCGAGGTAGAGTTCAGCAATAAGCTTGCGGAGGGCCTTTGCCCAGCCCTCAGAGGAGTCTTCTACAGAGAGTACTCGTTCGGTTTTATTAAAGGTGTCATTTACAATAGGTAGTTTGTTTACATACTGGGATTCAGCTGAGAAGCCAACTCCAGTACCAGCCATGAGAATAAAAAGAACCTCATCGAAGGCACGGATGTTATCGGCTACAGCAAAGGAGCAGTTATAACCTCGGAAGTTGTTCTTAGCAAGAGCATCTCCAGCGGCCCACATAGCCCGCATTGACGGCATTACTTCCCGATTACGGATAGCAGTTTGTAACTCTTGGAATTCTTCTTCGGTCAACACGTTGTTACCAACCTGTTTCCGCCAAAAACCAACAAGTCGGTCTACCGTTTCAGGCCACGACTCACGACGCCCTTCGGCATCTAGAAAACGTGAGTACCTGCTTAAGTGGATGAATTGTTCGTAAGGTGTCATTATTGTTATTTCCTTATTCTGCGTTTAGTTTTGCTTCAAGTTCTTTCAGCATGTTTGTTTTATTCTGACGACGGTCCAGCCCAATGCCGAGCTCACC
>Ga0208134_1001412_pt1 | contig 13830 bp, 17 predicted proteins | sample VirMetDEL_Mar_31_FD_184515 | JGI IMG/M metagenome (GOLD analysis project Ga0208134, IMG submission 184515) | Aqueous microbial communities from the Delaware River and Bay under freshwater to marine salinity gradient to study organic matter... | ecosystem: Environmental > Aquatic > Marine >... | reverse complement strand
GGGCAACCTCTTCGAGGTTAGAGACCGCATCCATTAACTCCGTAAGGAGTTTGAGTGCTTGTGCCTTGCGCTCTGCGGTTGGCATGTACTTTGCTTGGTTCACTGCCTTACGGCAGTCTTTGAGGTTTATGTCTGTAGACATGATGTATGGTTTAATTCTCAGCGACATTGCTGAGTTGATGCCGACAAAGATACGACGATGAATTCCGAAAAACCTAATTTTGATGGGACTGATTCCACGCGCCTTTTACCGAAGGTAAAACACGCACGAAGAATCCGCGCATGTGTGTGGGTCATGTGTGCGCGCTACGCGTACGCGAGAGAGCCATGTATTTTGTATTGATAATTCAGGTTTTGTATTTGTATTGTTTTCCCAATTAATACAAACAACAACGAGGTAATTGTCAATAGTAAATGAGGTCGCATGTATGTACGCATGCTAGAGTATTACTCTAGGTGAGTAGGGATAGGGGGGTGATTGTCACACACTTACGTAGAACTGCACTCGTACGTACATATTCCCAACCGATGTAAAGTAGGGCTTTAAGTGACTACGGATAACTACTTGCCTATCAGATAGTTGACGTCAAAACTTTGGGCTCACTTGCTCACGAGACGCTGACGGGGGGGTGCGCCAAATCGCGTTTCCGTGCGCAGATGCACGCGTTCACATATACATATAATCCCCCATCCAAACATTTCTCAGAAAATTTTCATTCCCATTTACATTTTTTCAGCCAAATTTTTCCAGTGGCGCGGATCTTTTTTACGATGGTTAGGCCACTTCTCTTCCCCTAAAGCATTGAGAGGCGGTCAATTACAACTCTTTGCTTAAAGTATTACTTTACTATTGACTTTTCAATTTTTTTGTTATAACTTTGCAATATATCTTTCAAAAACCAAGCTTCTCTATATATTTTTTGTGTGTACACTTAGAAGCATTATAGAAGATTAAGATGTTATATACGGGTTAGCTGTACCTTAGATGAATCGGTCCCCCTCCCCCCCCCCTTAGGTATATTTTAGAGGGTTAGAATAGTTATCTTTGCTTTATGGCGAGACTACTTAAAGGACCTGACGGAAACCCTATGACAGATGAAGAGATATTGCATGCTCTTCGCGTCTATGCTACTAATAAATATGGTGGGGAGAGTAAGTATGATTTTCTGGCTATGGGGGATACTATAGCTCAAGTGGAGAGTGGTAACAATCCTTTTGCTAAACAGAAAGGTGGTGGTCCAGGCAGGGGAAAGTATCAATATGAACCGCCTTCTGCTGAGTCAGCAAGTTTACGATTAAGAGATATAGCCGATATAGTTGGGTATAATAATCCTTCTTGGAATACAGTAGAGGGTACTAAAGATTTCTCTAAGCTTACGGATACACAGCAGGATATTATGTTCCTTGCGGATAAGTTAGCTGCTGGGGATGTAGATCTAGGTAGTCTAGCCCGTGGAGATACCTCAAGTAAAGACTTCTGGTTAGATTCTCATTGGAAAGGTAAAGATGCTGATAGATCTACACGTGGTGCACATTTTGATGCTATCGTAGCAGACATGAAAAGAAGGCAGGCAGAGCTGGAAGCTAATAGCGAACATATAGAGGAGTACAACTATGGGGGTAAAGTACGGTTATTAAAGAAGTAGTATATTTGCTACATGGCATTATTCGACTTAAACTCTAGGTATACTAAATCTATGGAACACGGTGGCTCTTACGAAAGAGATGCCTCAATAGGTGGGTATAACAGGAAAGAACTCCGCGGGCTGAGCAAACAGGCTAGGCGCGGTACGCTCACTCAAAGAGAAAGAGCAAGACTAAAGTATCTTACAGATGAACGTGGCGGAAGACGTAAAAGGGGACTGCTTTCGGGGCTAGGTGGGGCAGCCGCCACACTCGGTGCTCTAGCAGCAGCTGGTAAGTTGGGTGGTGGTGATGGAGAAGGCGGTGCTGGTATAATGGATGCAATTAAGTCTAGGTTAGCTGGAGCACAAGAAAAAAGCCGTCTTAAAAAATTCCGAAAAGAAGGTAGTAAGGAGCTTCAGGATATGTTTAAAAAAGAAGCAATGAGTGATTTACCTGGTTTTGGTAATTATGATCCAGCAGGTCTTCAAGATATACCCTTAGAATCAGAGGAAGACATTCTTAGAATTACGGATGAACTTGATCGTAATGTAGATAGTAAGCAGATAGGTAAAGGAGTTAAATCATCAAGACAAAAAGCAGAAGAAGAAGCAGTAAATAGAGCTAACCAAGGTGGAGATCCGCTCCGAAGATCTACTTCGACTGGACGAGGACAAACTCAAGCAAGAGGTACAGACCCTAGAGATTTTAGTGGTGAACTAAGTGAGGAGTTAGGTGAGGGTGATCTATATGAACAGACTTTGGCAAGAACTCAAGCAAGAGACAGGTCAATCGCAGCGGGTGAAAGTGCTCAAAGACCCGTAAATCCATACTTGGCACCTGAGGGTAGATCTGACGCTCCTGGTTCTCACGTTGAACAAGCCTTACTTGAAATGGCTAGGGATGAGGCTTCCAGAGTGTCTAGTGAAAATCCGCTACCAACAGGTATAACATCGACCCCAAGAAATACTGGTTCTGAAGTAACAGGACTAAAGTCTAGAAGTGTTGATTTAGGATCAGATTTTCCAGCAGAGATACCTGCAAAACAAGCAACACGAGGGTCTAATAGACCTAACGTACGAAAGCTTTTAAATGCTTTAAATAGATCTAAGCCGTCCGAGATTGATGTAGATCCAGAAGGTATGGCAAGTGATCAATCTCCAGGCGCAGCTCAGACTTTATTAGATGCATGGAACGATAAACGCCGAGAATTAGGGCTAGAGCCTGCTATTCAGTTGACAACAGAAATGATAGAAGAAACAGAAGGTATGGACCCAAGAGATAGAGTTACCCCACAGTTAATGACTAGACGCCCAGCAAGCCAAATACTCAATAGATATAACTAATGGCAACACTAACAAGTACAATAACAGAGAGTATCAGTCTAAACGGAGCTGATAGAGGTTCCACTAATACGCTTACTGTAGCTAGTGTTACCCAGGTATTTCACCGCATAGTAACATGCCCTACAGGGCAAGACACTACTGTAGCCACGTTTGCAAGCGTTGCAGACGATAGCGCAGTTTCAGGGAGTCTTGATGTAGAAGACGTTAAGTATATAAGAGTTACAAACCTCGATGACACCAACCCAGTAAACCTCTCTTTACAGATAGATGCAGGTGAAGACGATTCAGCTGCCGACGAATCAGCTACTATATTAATAGCTGCGGGTAGAAGCTTTATTATGGGGGTACCATCTGATGGTGTAGCCGTAAGCGATGCCAATGCAACCTTAATAGATACACTACACAATTTAGAATCAATATTAATAGATCCTCTTAGTAACGCCGTTACCGTAGAGGTCTTTATAGCTAGTTAAGATGAAAACCAAAAGAAAAGCAGCCGCAAGCTCACAGAAATACAGAGGTAAGCAGTCCTATGGTGTAGGTGGGGCGGTGATGACTTTAGGTAAAAACTTATTGCAGGGGAAGAAACTTGGTAGCGGAGCTTTTAAAGGTGTTCTTCGTGCGGGTATTACCCCAGGGAGTGGAATCGGTGCAGGTATAGGGTTAGCTGGAGCTTTAGCTGGTAAGTCTAAGAACCCTACTATGCAGAAGATTGGGAAGGGGTTAGGTATAGCAGGTAATGTAGCTGGTATGTTTACTGGTGGAGGTGGAGGAGGCGCAGAAGCTTTAGGTGGATTGGCTGGGAAGTTTGCAGGTGCGGATAAAGCTTTACATGGTTTAGGTAAGGGAATGCAAGGAGCGGGGGGAGTCCTTCCCTTTTTAGCACAAAACGTCTTTAAAGCTGAAGATGGCATGCGTGTGAGGAGATATGATGAGGGTGGAGAGGTAGAAAAAGAACCGCCTTCCGTTAACAGTCTTTTAGAAGCTCTTGGTACTGACGATAAAAGAGGTTTGAATAAACTTCTTAATCAGCAATACCGAGAAGATGTAAGAAATATGGAAATGTATGGTGATCCTGAGGCTGACGCAGAGCATTTTGAAAAAGACGCCGCTCGAGATAATAAAATCTTCAAAAGAAATACCCTATCAATTAAAAGAGGTGTTGAAGGAGATCCAGAGTTAGGATTTAGGGGAAAAGGTATTGGAGTTGAAAGAGACGTCAACAAGCTTTTGCGTAACCTAGAAAACCCTCAAAGAACACGAGATAGACAGGAAATACTAAAACAATTAGTACGCGCAGCCGCTTTAGGAACCGCAGGTAGTCTAGTTGGAGCTGGGTCTAATTCAATGCGTACAAGCCCTTGGGCGCAACTTTTCCCAGGTATCTTTGACAATCAATGAGATATCTAAAGAAATATAACGAAGGTGGAGGGATACCAACTAACCCTTTAGCTAACTCTAAAACAAATGATATGCTTCGCCATCTCTCTCAGTTTGGAGAGAACAACGAACGTAAATATGATGCGTCTGACTTACTGAATATATTAGCCTTTTCAAAAGGAGCTAAACCTCAGAGGGAAGGTTCAATGGGTGGAGTAGATTTTAATGCAGCGTTTTCCCCTGCAGAGTTCGTATCTTATAGAACAAATAAGAAAGGGGACACCAGAATCTCTGACTATAACGAAGAGAAAGGTGGTTACAACCCTTCTGTATCCGCTATGGGATTAAAGAAAGGACAACTAGAAAAACTTTCAGGAAGAGCTTTAAAGGGTTCCGAAGAAGGAGATTTTAGAGAGCTTTTAAACGACCCCACTTTACTTAGATACTTTATGGATATGGTAGAAGGGGGTGATATGAATTTTAGAAAAGCCAAGATGGGGAAAGTAAAAGCTTCAAAGGGGGGTGGAGCAGATAAGTCAACTAGAAACCTTTGCCCAGGAGGTGTTTGTCCTAGCATGGCTTATGATTAATAAGATTGAACAAATTTTACTTTAACCCAAGAAGAAAAAGAAGAGACCACGCCAAAGAAGCCGAGAAAATAAAACTTAATAAAATAAAAAATGAAACTAGAAGTAATAAGGTTCAACAAAGGGAAAGACTCAACTAACGGAATACTATTTGATATAAGCAATCGTGAAAGAAAATTTTTATGTTATACTCTCGAAGATGAGAGCCGCGCCAAAAAGGTGCCAGGAGAAACTTGTATCCCTGAAGGGGAATATAGCCTCGGATTTAGAAGAGAGGGTGGCTTCGATGCCAAATACGCCCATAGGTTTTCTGATGTGCATATGGGGATGCTTGAAGTGTGTGATGTCCCAAATTTTAAATATATTCTTATTCATTGTGGTAATACTGATGAGGACACTGCGGGATGTTTACTACTGGGCGATACGCAAGAGAACAACAATATCAAAGAAAACGGATTTATAGGGAGAAGCACCCACGCGTACTACAGAGTCTACCAAGAAATCGCGGAAGCGCTCCAAAAAGAAGAAGTAACGATTACGTATAGAGATTTTGCGAAGTGCTTAATACTCTCCCCAACAGAGGTAAGTGAGTTTTTTGACCATTGCTAAGGTCAACCTTCTAAATCCCTATAGACCCTCTGTACCAGTAGTCTAGCTTTCTGGGTTAAAGCGTACCTTACCCTGTAGTTGTATTTTGTTTCATCTCTAAAGAGGTGATCTTCATATGTGTCAGAAGGGGTTAACCTATCAAAGTGTTTGTATACGTAACCCACGTTAACTAACGGGAACACAACTCTTTCACTTAGCTTCTTCTTACTCATACCATACTCCGAAGAGGCATAATCTAATGTCCAGAATTCCATATCATAAGCCCAAAGCATAAACATTATCTCTTTGGAAAACAAGTCGTAGCTGTCTTGTGTGGATAAAAGGACCTTTCTAAGGTTCTTTAGATGATTTCTTTTTACGTACCTTTGATTTAATCTAGACGAATCTCGAAATAACTTTTTTTTAGGGACTTTACTTTTAGGCATTGAAATGAATTTATTACGTAAAGATATGGAAGAACAGGCCTTTTTCTTAGAAATACAACGTTTATCCATACAAATGGATGAAATTATACACAAGTATGGTATGCAGAGTAGGGTAGCCTCGATAATGGTTATGGGGTTAATAGACGAAGATATCATGGGGGATTCTAGACTTCAAGCCGTATATAGCTATAGCCTAGACTCGAAAGAAGAATTAAACAGTATATTAGAATTTATAAATAGCACCTGGGATGAGAGTGATGAAACAGATTGGGAGACACCGCTTGATCTAAATGACTTACTAGACGGAACGGGAATAGAATTAGAATAAAATGGAAGGACTTATTAGAAAAATTGTGGTCGGAAGAGACCCTAAAGACGGTATGGCTTATTATGTTGGTATGAGAGCTGGCGCAGGAAAGGTAAGTACAATAATACAAGATGATCGTCACCTATCTAAATATGGGAAGAATAGATATCTTGTGTATATGCAAGACGAAGAAGGGGCTCAAACGCTATGGAAAGCTATAGACGGGATGCCTTGTATGTTGGAGTTTGACTGCAACTTTTAACTCATGAGAACTTTTAATTTGTTTGTTGTTAAGCTTAAAGATAGGCTTAAGGATACTATTACCTCTGAATCTGGCTTCGAGTTATATGTAGATGCAAGGTTCGATGACTTTAAAAACCGAGTAACAGAGGGTCCCGTAGTGTGCGTACCTTTTAAATATGACACAGGGGTAGAGGTAGGAGATACATTATACTTCCATCACCTGGTTGTTCTAGGTGGGGACAATAACGGGCAGATATTTACTCAAGAAGACAATACCTATATAGTAAACTACGATCCCAACCACGCAATTTCCAATCAGGCTATAGCATATAAGAGCCAGAAAGACGGGAAGATACGGTGCCTAACGGGATGGTGTTTATTGAAATCAGTGGAGCAGGAGGAACTGACTCTTCAGTCCGATCTCATAGAGATAGTAGATCTAACGGAAAAGCTCCCAACTAAAGCGGAGGTGGTATACACATGTAAAGAGGCCGACGAGATAGGCGTTCTACCTGGGGACGTGGTAGGGTTTAAACAAAACAGAGATTATCGTATAACTATAGACGGGGAGGAATATTACCGTACCCGCGCAGAAGATTTAATGTATGTCGAAATATAAATTTACTACAATAAGTGCCTCCCAGAGACTTATGGAGAGCATGGAAATTGCTATAGACAATATGATTGAAGAGATTAAAAAACCTGTAGACCCTGAGATAAACGGGAGTGCACGTAAGGCGGAGCTTCAATCTATAAAACAAACCGCTACGGATTGTAAAGAGCTAATTGTCGAGAGACAAAGGTTATCTCAGATGGTTAAAGACTTAGAGGCTAGTGGGGAAATAAGCGGTGCACGGGATTACTCTGGTGGATTTGCTGAAAGATTCTCAAAATGAAAAGGTGCAGCGACTGTAAAAAACTAAAAGAAGATGAGGAGTTTTATTTTTATGCCTGCGGGGTAAAAAGATGGAACGATTGCAGGGAATGTGTGTCTATAAAAACTGCTGTAAGGAAAAGGAAGATATACTCTTGGGTAGATAATTATAAATCTGCTATGGGATGTGAAAATTGCGGGGAAACGGATAAGAGGTGTTTACAACTCCACCACCGAGACTCTTCTAATAAAAAGAAAAGTGTAGCCACCCTTATAGGTAAGGGGTACATATTTAAAACGGTTAAAGCTGAGGTAGGGAAATGTGAGGTGTTGTGTGCTAATTGCCATTCTATACACCACTACGATGATCGCAGATCGGGCGACTGGGGAGCGGGGAAGTTTGACTATGAATCTCAGGAGGACGAGACCGCACCTATGGTTGAGCAGTTAGAACTTTTCCTTAACTTTGTGGAAGAATGAAATTAGCAAAAAGAAATTATAAAAAAGAATATAGCAAGTTTCAGTCTTCGCGCGAACAGAAAAAAAACCGCGCACTCAGAAATAGAAACAGAAGAAGACTTACAAGAAAAGGGTTAGTAAGGAAAGGTGACGGGATGGATATACACCATAAAGGAAATAGGGTGAAAGTTATGAAAGCCTCTAAGAATAGAGGTATAGCAGAAAAATCAAGATTACGCGGTTCTAAGCGTAAAAAAATTAAATAAAATGTCAAAGTATATATGCAACTGCTTAGATCACGAAGAAGAGATCAGCAAAGTAACTATGTCGGTAAAAGATGGGGAGGTAGTAAGCTCCGCTCAATGTCCATGCGGTCAACCTATGGAGCCCGCCACACCTAAAACTGGATTTCCTTCCCTGGGGAGAATGAATAGCAATGGTAGTAGCTACTAATGTCCGCACTATTAGACGTCAAGGAGTATGATACTCCCGCGGTTAAAATTTGCCCCAACGGTACGGAGGGTGAGATTATTGAACTCGGTGGGCTACTCATTTGCCTTCCTAAAAGGCCACCGAAGAAAGAAATTTCGGGATATAAAAAATCAAACGCTTTGCAGGTGTGGGGAAGGATACTTATGCCCAAAGAACTGTCTCGTATTAGTTCTATGGATGAGTGGGAAGAGATGCCGAGGGAGTTTCGAGAAAAGTTTCGCCCATATATCGAGGAGGAGTTTCGGCGTAGGCGTGAGGGCTTTTGGTTTTATAACAACGGTACACCTACATATATTACGGGGAGGCATTATATGATGCTTCAATGGACCAAGCTGGATATTGGTTACCCTTACTTTTTAAATTTTCAACGTGAGATATTTTTACATATGGCTGCTTGCGAGACTGATCCTCGTTGTATTGGTCAGCTTTATACTAAGTGCCGTCGTTCTGGGTATACCAATATATGCTCTTCTGTACTTGTCGATGAAGGTACACAGGTTAAAGATAAACTTATGGGGATACAGTCAAAGACTGGTAAAGACGCCCAAGAAAACATCTTTATGAAGAAGGTGGTTTTTATGTTTAGAAACTATCCTTTCTTCTTTAAACCCATACAAGACGGTACCACCAACCCGCGTATGGAGTTGGCTTTTAGAGAGCCATCAAAAAGAATAACCAAAAAGAATAAAACCTCCCAGACTGGAGAGGCTCTGAACACGGTTATAAATTGGAAAAACACAACTAACAACGCATATGACGGGGAGAAATTACACCTGTTGTATTTAGATGAAGCAGGAAAATGGGAAAGACCTACAGACATAAAGGACGCTTGGAGGATTCAGAGGACGTGTTTGATCGTCGGAAGAAAAATCGTAGGGAAGGCTATGGTCGGAAGCACGGTAAATCCAATGGACAAAGGAGGAAGACAATACAAAGACCTATGGAAGGATTCGAACCCTTTGGAGAGGAACGCAAACGGTAGAACTGTAAGCGGTCTTTACAGGTTGTTTATCCCCGCTCAAGAATCCCTAGAAGGTTTTTTTGATGTGCACGGACAGCCCGTTATATCCGATCCTGACGCTATAGTAGAAGGTATAGACGGGGTAGATATATCCATTGGGTCCAAAACTTATCTCAAAAACGAAAGATCATCCTTGAAACACGATCCGTCAGAGTTAAATGAGGTTACGAGGCAGTTCCCTTTTACAGAGGACGAAGCCTTTAGAGATAGTATCGAGGGTAGCTTATTTAACATAGGCAAAATATATCAGCAGATAGAATATAACGATGAGCTTTTCCCAAACCCCGTAGTTAGGGGCAACTTTATATGGAAGGAGAAAGACAAAGAGGCTGTTTTTAGCGCCGATATAAACGGACGGTTTAGAATTAGTTGGTTACCACCAAACGAACAGCGTAACGTAATAAAAACCGATAGAGGTAAAAAAGTTGCGCCGTTTGCAGACAGAGGGTGTGGGGGTGTTGACTCATACGATTTAGATGCCACACTAGACGGAAGAGGGTCTAAGGGGGCATTGCATCTGTATAATAAGTTTCATATAGAAAACCCCTCGAATATGTTTGTTGTGGAGTACGCTTCGCGCCCAGATCTGGCTAAGATATTCTACGAAGACGTTTTAATGGCAGCTTTTTTTTACGGGTACCCCATCTTAGTGGAGAACAATAAATACGGTATAGTAAGATATTTTGAATCAAGGGGTTACGATGGGTATCTAATGGATCGCCCAGAGCATCTAAAAGGGGCCTCTTCTACCGCAAGCGTAAAAACTAAAGGGATACCTTCAAACTCACAGGATGTAATCCAAGCCCACGCCCATTCCATAGAGGCTTATATACATGATCATGTGGGTATAAACTACGACACTGGAGAGATGGGGAAGATGTATCTTAACGATACGATGGAGGATTGGATAGGATTTAAAATAGACAAAAGAACAAAATTTGACTTAACGATTAGCTCAGGATTGGCCCTTTTAGCGGCACAAAAATCTAAGCCTAAACCTAAAACAGACTTTACTGAACAGAAGTTCTTTAGGAGATATGATGTAATCGGATGATTCACTATATTTGCATAATATGTATGGACACGACAACGTAAATAAAAAAAATGGATTCCCCGATCCATTAGCAAATCAACAAACAAAAGAGTCCATTTCATATGGACTCCAATACGCTAAAGCTATTCATTCCCAGTGGGGAAAGATGAATGAGGCTTCATCGTTGTTTGGTAAAAGGAACAAGATATTTGAGAGGAATAGGGATTATGCCAACGGCACCCAGGACACAAGTATATATAAGCAGTTGCTTAATTCCCTCTCCCCAAACAAAGGGGACGGAAGTCTTCTAAACCTAGACTACACGCCTGTACCTATCCTCCCTAAGTTTGTTAAGGTGGTGGTAAATAAGATACTTTCCAGAGACCCATACCCAAATTTAGAGTCTGTAGATCCTTTGTCTTCTTCTGAGAAAAACAAGAAAAAGGAGAAAATTAAGATGCAAGTGGAGGCCAGGGAACTGCTTCAGTCTTTAAAGGAAAAAACAGGGGTTGTTTTGGATATGGACCCTGAGGAGATACCTTCTACGCTAGAGGAGGCAGAGATTTTTATGGATACAAACATAAAAACTGATGCAGAGATAGCTGCGCAGATAGGGACAAACATGACTCTAGCCTGGAGTAACTTCTCCGACACAACATATAGAAGGGCTGTTAACGACTTAGTAGCTTTGGGTATGTCCGTGGTAAAAAGGAAGAACGATCCTAATAAAGGTATTAAACTTGAGTACGTAGACCCTATATCTTTTGTACATAGCCATACGGAGGATCCAAATTTTCAAGATATAGTATATGCGGGGGACGTTAAAAGAATGCCTATCCATGAGTTAAAAAGATTAGTGGGGGATCAATTCACCGAGGAGGAGTTCAAAAAGATTGCCGAAAAGGTTAAGAACAAGCAAGGGAACGATATGGGTAAGTTGAGCCAAAGTCATTATGACGAAAGGATGCAGCGTACACAATATGGGTATGATGAATATATGGTGGATGTTTTAGACTTTCAGTTTGTGTCTGTAGATTCTATGTATTTTGAGGAGAAGGAGAGTAGACACGGAAACAGCGGTTTTTACTACAAAGGATTTGAGTATAAAGAGAAGTCAGGTAGCGTATTTGAGCGCACTCCACATAAGATGGAAATGGCCATCGTTTATGGGGGTAGCTATGTATTAGATACAGACCACGTGTTTGGTTACGGACGTCAAAAAAATGTACCTAAAAACGTACACGATATATCCGAGGCTAAGCTTTCTTACTCTATATCGGCAACGAATATGAGGAAGATGATGCCTAAATCTATGGTTGAGAGCTGTACAGGATTTGCCGATATGCTCCAGCTTACCCACTTAAAAATTCAGCAGTCGATAGCTAAAGCTAAACCTGACGGGTTGATTATAGATATCGAGGGGTTAGAGAATGTCCAATTAGGAAAGGGTGGGGAGCTACAACCTCTGGAGTTACACGATATATACGAGCAGACGGGTGTATTCTATTACAGAAGCAAAAACCCAGAAGGCGGTTTCCAAAATCCACCAGTACGCGAGATAAACAATACTATAAGAAATATAAACGAGCTTGTTGGTTTGTACAACCATTATATGCAACTCATTAGAGACACTACGGGAATAAACGAAGCTATGGATGCCTCATCACCTAAAGGTGATGCACTTGTAGGGGTTCAGCAGCAAGCTATTGCTGCAGGAAATAACGCTATATATGATATAACCAATGCATCTATGATGCTCTTTAAGCGTGTGTGTCAGGATGTGGTTAAGTGCTTACAGATAATCCCTATCGAGTCGGTGCTATATAAAGTATATACCAATGCTATAGGGGAAGAGAATATGAACGTTCTTTCTTCCTTTAAGGATTTATCCATGTATAACTTTGGGGTTCAGGTAGTTAAGGAGATGGAGGATGAGGACAGACAATACCTAGAGCAAAATATCCAGATGGCTCTTCAGCAGCAGCAGATAGATTTAGAGGATGCTATGTCTGTACGCGGTCTTAAGGACGTAAACCAAGCTGAGAGACTGCTTATTATACGTCGCAAGAAAAGAATGACCGAGCAACAACAGATGGCTCAACAGAATTCTGAGCAACAGGCTCAACAGGCTTCTCAGGCTACCCAGCAAGCTTCGGAATCTAGGATGCAGGAGCTTCAGGTTCAGGCTCAGATAGATACACAGGAGATACAACTTAAAGCTCAGTTAGAGATGCAGCTTGCGCAGATGAAGCATGAGTTCAATAAAGAGATAGAGACTATACGCGCTCAGGCTACTTTAGGATTCAAAGAAGACGATCAAGAGTTTAAAGAGAAGTTAGATGTACTCAAAGAAACTAAAAAAGACGAGCGCCAAGCGGCTCAAGCGGAGCAGCAGATGGCTATGAAGCAAATGGACCAGCAGCCCCAGGGTCAACAACAAATGATTTAATATGGCAAGGATAAATTTTGATATAGCAAAAAGATTAGATATAACGTGCCGAAGAGGAGACTCTTTTAGCTTAGAGCTTACGTTAAAAGATTCAAGCGGTATACCTATAAATCTTTATGAAGGCACAGATGGGTTAAATTTTCACTTCCACGCTCAAACCCATAGCGGTATTCCTGTCTTCCTTACACAAGGATCGAGCTTTTCTACAGGTGGAACATTTAACGGAGAGTTTATCACCCCTAACGTTACAGACACTTCTTCTACTACTACGGCAGATCCCAGCGATGCTAGCTATATTGCGTCTACCGCAGCTTCTGGTGTGGTTAAATTTGAGCTTAGTGCGGATGATATGAAGCTTGGAGGTTTTCCTGCAGGAACAATGAACCTTTTATACGATATACAGTATGAAGATGTAGCCTCTGCAAATCAAGTTGACGGCGAAAATAACACAAGGACAATATTACACGGTAACCTTTTAATAAAAGATGATTTAAGTATTCGAATATAATGTCTATAACTATAAACACATCCTCTGGTTCCACAACGGTAACTTCACCTACGGAGATTATAGCTAAAGCTACGGCACCAACAGAGATAACCGTTACCCCGACGCACCCGAGCAAGATACAGATTGAAGCAAAGCTTAATGCAAGACCTTTACGATTATGAAGAAACTATTATTCCTTTTATTCTTTTTACCAGTAACGGTATTTACTCAAAACAGTTGGGTGAATGTAGTGGTCCAGACAGATAACTACGGGGGTGAAACAAGTTGGGAGATATACCAAGGCGAAGAGCTTATGGCAACCTCCCCATCCTACGGGGGTAATTCATACAATGAAACTATTGTCAACTTACCTGCAGGAGGGTATAACTTCGTTATGTACGACTCATTTGGAGATGGCATATGCTGCGACTTTGGGGAAGGGTACTTTGGGTTGAAGAACATATGTGACTTAAATACTTTTGTATATGATTTCGA
>Ga0208134_1001411_pt1 | contig 13830 bp, 14 predicted proteins | sample VirMetDEL_Mar_31_FD_184515 | JGI IMG/M metagenome (GOLD analysis project Ga0208134, IMG submission 184515) | Aqueous microbial communities from the Delaware River and Bay under freshwater to marine salinity gradient to study organic matter... | ecosystem: Environmental > Aquatic > Marine >... | reverse complement strand
TGAGTGAAACGAATGTGTCGGAGTCTCTGGTCATGAACACATCAAAGCTGTGCTTGAGTATGTCGCGCACCTTGTAAGCGATGGACAGCACCACGTCGCTCTCACGCAAACCATCAATGCTGACTGCACCGCTGTCGGTGTCGCCGTGGCCTGGGTCTATGACGATGCGCTTCATTTAGCTGGGTGGACTGGGATTGCTTTGGGGATGATGACAATGTCAAGGAATCTGCCATAGTAACGCAGGCTAGTGCCGGCGCATGATGCGAGTGTGAGCGTTGCCAGCGTGATGATAAGAAACTTAATCATGGTGGTTCGTGGTTGCAAACTGTGGAAATCTAGCTCTCCAGTTCTTCTTGGCTCCTAGTCTCACAGCACGATAGATGGCGCGTCTAGTCCACCAGCCCACACCGTAGCCCTTCATGAGTTTAAGAAATAGCACATCTGCCTGCTTGCGTGTCATCTTGTGTGGCAGGATGCGGTAGGTGTAGTCGTGGGCTATGCCAGCCCCAATCCAAGAGGGATTCTTTGAGAATAGAGAACGCGCCCAGCGAGGAATTGACAGACCGTCACTGAGAAAAAGTGGAGGCACTACCACCAGCACATCTCCATCAATGTCAAACGCCATCTGCTCGCATGAATAATAAAGCCGCTCGCCAGCTTCTTCATCAAAGTAGGTGTGGAGTTCTGGACTAGGTAAGCTCATTTTGTCATCAAGTAAAGTATCGCATACGTGGCCACAATGCCCAATGCCAGCCAGTAGATTGCGCGCTCGTCGTTCATCGTTTAGCTGTGGAACAAGGTATAGCAGTGTAGACCATATGCCACCGCCTGTGTGCGGAAGTCAGCGAGTGTCATTGCGTGGCTTGCTCCAAAGCAGTCCTTAATCATAACCATTTCATCGTCTGCCATGCCAGCTTCATTGAGCAGTGTCATCATGTTGGAGAATGCTGCCTGTGATTGCAGGTCTGTCGCCATCTTGATGCCAGTGCTTGTCTCGTAATGCTCTGGCTCTTGTGACTGAGTGAACGTCTTACCACTCGGCAACGCTTGCGAGTCATCGCCCCATGCTGCCACCTGTGCCTCTGTTGGTTGCGGGTCGGAGTGATTCCATGTGATCGTTAAAACGCCACCCTCTGAGCGTGCCTCGAAGTCAGACGTTGCATCGTATCCTGCGGCTGCCAGTATTGCAGCGGTATTTGTTTGATATGCCATGATTAGATAATTTCTTTTACAGTTAAGTAGTTAGGTGCGACAGCATTCGCTTGGGTATTCCTGTTGGCCCCAGAGGCTTGGTATCCGAACAACTCAAAGTATTGTCCAGCAGTAACGTCAAACGTGTCTGTAACTGGTATTGAATTTTTATCGCCAGTAGAACTATTAGATCTGTGCCATGCCGTGTTGTATCGCGAACCGTCAAGATACAGACACGAAAACATAGTTAGGTTTTGTGTAATAGCCCCAGTCATGTGCCAAACGCCATACACTTCATAAACACCACCACGCCTTGTGGTGATACGGTAGTTTGTTGCAATATCTACGTCTAGCCCTTGGTTGAATGTTTCCTCGGTAAATTCAATTTTGGTGAAGGTTGCTGTATTCAACGTCTGCACCCCTGCCGTGTCATCGCGGTGGATGCGTGCAGTGCATGGAATCCTGCCATCATTGACAACGATCCAGTCTGTGTTTGCTGTGACGCACTCAAAGACAACGGTTTCGCCTGCTTGAAAAAGGCTGCTCCAGTCGGCTGAGTCATAGTCAACCCCATTGATCGTGTCGTTGCTGCCGAGTGTGGTTCGCATGTCGAGCTTGTAGGTTGCATTGCCGTCGGCAATCGTGATGCCAACCTGTTCGCCAGTCGCTGCCGTTGTTGGTAGTCTGTAAATTCTATCTGCTGTAGCCCATGCTGACATATCGACAACGTAATTATTACCCACTGCCATTGTGGTGTCTGCATCTGTGCCTGTGACTTGCGTTAAGCCACCGCCCGTGATGTCGCTCGTCATTGCCAGCGTGCCGTCTTTGTCTGGCAGCGTGATGGTGCGGGTGGTTGCTGTGGTTAATCCACTCAGTTCGAATGCTGCTTCCTTGGTGATGTCGCCATCGTCTTGGATGCGGAAAGCTGAGTCGAGAAACTCCGATGCGCCACCGCCACCGCCACCGCCACCGCCAACTTCACCAAGCTTGCCTGCTGAGATGAACTGTGCCTGGGTGGTGTCTGATAAATCGGTTGTGCCCTTCTTTAATACAAGCCAACCTCTGAGAAGACCATTGGCCGCAATACTTGGTTCGGTGACGTATGCCTCAGAAGATATGCCAGCAATAGCCTCCTCTTTACCCACAAAGTCCTCAACTCCGCGCTGGATTTTGACGTTGTTGGATACGAAAGAATAAATTCGCTGGACTGACCACCGGTTATTACCGACAGCGGTTGTGCCTCCAATTCCATCATCTAGGTTGTCTGGGTCAATGGCAATGCCTGTAACCCCGTTGCTGCCATCACTGAAGCGATACTGGAACGTAAGCGCAGACAACACGGCCAGCGTCTTGATGTGTGGGTTTGTTGCGGATGTATCGTAGTTACTGCCTGTGGCAAATATCTCGCCAACAGCCTTGTTTAAATTCAAGTTGGCGCCATTAGCTGAGAACACATTGCCGCTGACGTTGATGAAGCCTAGAGCGTCGGCTAGGTCATACACGCTGCTGTGAGGATTGAACGCCACAACTTGCTCATTGTTGACGTTGTCCACTGTCGCCTTGTCAACGTGGACAATGACGCCAAGACAAATCTCAGAGCGTCGAGAACTTGGTGAGCATGGGCTGGTCATCTCTACCACGTTGCCTGCCGAGTTGATGCTGACCCATGTCAGCAAACTTGTCGCAATGTTGGTCGGTGTGATGTTACTCTTACCGCTCCATGATACGTTAGTAATTGCGCCTGTCTCATCTACGATGATGCCTGTGCCGTCTGAGATCGAATACTCAGTTGCACCCGCTCCAGTGGATAAAACGCCACCAGTGAGAACGCCTGTGCTTGCTGCCACGTTGTCTGTGATGTCGCTGATGACGTGTGTGTGTCCTGGCTGGCTGGCTGAGTCGGCAAGGTCGAGCGATGCGTTTACGCTGGCGTCAAGCTTCGTCTCATCAATGCTTGATGAAATCAATGATGCAGTGATGTCCTGCCCTGCAAGTGTCAAGTCGATCTCTGCTGAGTCGCTGACAGTGACTGCTGCGTGGCTTGCTGCCGTGTTGGCTGCAATCTCTGCTCTCTCGGTTGCTGTTAAAATCTTTGTGGTTGCACCCTCCACCATGTTGTCCATAGCGAATGCATCGCCAGCAACTGTTGTCGGGTCATACGTGGCTGCGAGCATGTCACCGCCTCCAGATAATGCCTCCCATGCTGCACCGCCTGCGCCGTCGCTTGTCCAAACGTATGAGTCAGTGCCTGTGCCAAAGTCAACGTCAGCCGCCGCAATAGCTAGTGCTGTCTTCCAGTCTGCTGCGCTGAAGTTGCCAACAAGTGTCGGGTCGCTGGCGAACTCAAGCAAGTGCTTCTGGTTGTCTACGTTGGCGAATAGCTCGCCGCTGCCTGGATTGGCGAAGGTTACTGTGCCAATCGGAATTGACAGAGTTGGCTCGGTGCTTGTGAAGCCGCCTGCCACTGATGAGGAAAGGAAAAGCTCGTCGCCCTCGGTGTATGTGCTGGTATCTAAGCCGCGCACAAGTCCGTGAACAGTGACAAAGCCGACGGCATTGTTGAGGATGTCAGCAGTGACGATGCCGATGATGCCGCTGATGTTGGCAAGGCTGTCAGCCTGCGCTGGTGTGATTGTTGGTCTGTCTCCAGATGCGCCGTTGATTCTGACCACCGAGCCGTTGGTGATGGTTGAGCCTGTGACGTTTCGTGCTTTAACCAATAGCTCCTGCCCGATCTGCACGACTACGCCTGTGCCAGTGTCGATGTCGAAGGTGAGATCGTCAGCATTATATGCCATCTTGTCAATGACGTCAGTGAGAACCTGGCTACCAAGCTTGGTGCGCTCGGCTGCTGTAAGGATCTTATTCGTGGCAGTCTCTGCAAAGTCATCCATGTCTAGGACAACCACGCCAACTTCACCATTAACGGAAACAACTGTGCCACCGGCTGCAATCTCAGCAGCCCATGCGGCAGCATTAAAGTTGGCGTTGCTGGTTGGATCTGCCGCGAACTCGTCGAGAAGGTTTGCAATAGCCGCACCGCTGAACGCTGATGCTGGCATTGTTGAATGCTCCATGCCGACAACCTCGCGTGCTACCGTCTCGCCATTGAGCTTTACCTCAATGTAGAACGGCTCGCCAGCCTCCAGGACTAGCGATTGCAGCAAGCGTGTGGTGTTGAGTGCAAGCTCACCATTGAAGCCGTTGGTGATGGTTGACCAAGTCTGCTGGTAGATGGCGGGCTGGCGTGTCAGCTCGATTACCTGTTGAGCGTAGGTGCTGCCGTCGCCTGTGACAGCGATGGAGCCTGTTGGCGTGCTCTCTGGGAAGAGTGATACTGTGCTGCCGCTGATGGCAGTCTGAGCACCTAGCGTTCTGAACGTCACCGTATATTGTGTATTGCTCTGCTTTACCACGTCCACAAGGCTACCATTGGGGCCAGTGTCGGTGTTTAAGGCATTGAGAGCGTCCTCAACGGCTTGCGATGTAGCCCCGTAGGCAATGGTGGTTGTGGTGTCGGTTCCATCTGTAAGGGTAAAATCGCCAGATTCAGGCTCGGAAATTGTGCTGATGGCAACCTGCACATCTTGTCCTGCTGCACCGCTGGCTGCGTCATACGTGCCATCATTGAGGACGAAATAAAGGTTGGTGTCGTATGTGCTGCCAGCTACGAACGCTCCCACAGGGGCTTCACGCTGGGGCTGGTTGATGCCCGCCACGATCGAGCGGTCTACAGGTCGCTGTGTATTGATGAAAATGTCTGGCATGGTCTTGTATTTTTGTATCTTAAATTGTGGCGAATGTCAATGCTGCTATGATAGCGAGGTGGTGAGTTCACCACCTGATCCAACCACAGCAAGCGTCACTTTGCAGAAGGTTGACGGAGGCAGTGAGAAACCAGCAATGCCGTTGGCTGCTGATATTGATGTTGACGATGATACTGGCGAGCCTCCTATTTCTTGGTAGGTTAATGTTGCAGACGCGTCAGTTGGTGAGTTTTCAAACGAGTAATTGACCGCAATGCTGAAGCTGTCAGTTGCCTGGTAACAAAAATAATAAGTCGGCAGACCGCTGATGTTCTGTCCTAATCCTACCACGCCAGCCATCAGCTTATCCTTTCATAGTTGAGGTATTCAAAGTCGTCAGCATATAGCTCACCGATGATGGCAATGCTCTCATCTGAAAGCTCTTCTTGCCACGGTATGGCGGGCCGCTGATGACTCTTGTTCTTATATTCCAATGCTGGCAGGTTGTGCTTTGCTGCAAACGCTGGCCAATTATCAGCCAATGTTTCATATCTGAGCACTGTTTTGATTCGTGGTGATATGCCTCCTTTGGTTGTGTCTTCGCGCAAGAAATCTATCTGCTGATGCAATAGCATTCTAGCGTCTGAAATGCCAACATCAAAAATATCAAGCCAAAACTCATCAACAGATTTATATGTCTTAGTAATATTGAATGGCAGCTTTCTTTTTATCTTCCTTAAAAACCAATATATCGAAACCGCTCTGTCATAGGGGTTGCGCACACAGGTTAAAAATGAATCGCCTTTTGCCTCGGTTATTTTCTTGTGCCCAATGCTTGTTGGCCCCAGTGCCTTCTGTATGCTTGTGCCTGCTGTTTTTGGTATGTGAATAAAAATCATGGTGTTGTTACTGTATAGGTTCCAGAGTAGCCAGAATATGTGCCTGTTGGATCTTCTGGGTCGCTTCCTCCTGCGGCTGTCTCAAAGATAGCCAGGGAGAAGTATTGATCATAAAGCCAAAGGCCGCCGGAATAGTAAATATGGAGTTCGCCATAATATGCCCCCGCTGGGTCGATCCATCTGTATGAGCAATCCTCTTCTTGTGTGAGTTGTTGCGTGCCGCTTAGAAAGCTGGTTGCTGTTACGGAGCTAGGCCCTGGGCAGCCGTCTTCTATTGCCTCAACCTCATAGTATGCAGTCCACTTCTGGCTCGGCCAGTCTGCCTTGGCACAGTTAACTGGGTAGAACGTCAGCCCATCCGCGCCTGTGTTGCTAGGCACGGCTTGAAAGCTGTCAGTCAAATTGCCCCATGGGCCTGCTCGTAGAATTGCCATTGTGCTCTATCCTCTGCCCCTTGCGTATGGTGAGTATTTCCCACCCATTTTATTGTGCCTTGCTAACCTGTCAGCTTTCGCTTGGCGTTTTTTAGTGGCCAAATTCTGCATAAAGGTTTCTGTTGATTTTTGTCTCCTCTTTGCTCTGGATGCCTCCCTCTTTCTGCGACCCATCTCGAACTCCATCGGGTCGCCCTTATATTCTCTTTGCCTTCTGGCTTCTTCTTTTGCCTCTTGCTTTTGGTTTGGTGGTTCTCCTCCTGGTAGTGGTGGCGGCGTTGTGTCACCTCCTAGTGGTGGCGGCGTTGTGTCACCTCCTAGTGGTGGCGCTCCTGGTAGTGGTACTGGCGTTGTTGTTGCCCCTTGTCTAGCTGCTAAGAATTTAGCGCGAGAATCTGCCGCCGTTGAGCCATCAGCAACAGGTCTGCCAGCGCCGCCAATCGCGTTGCCAAACTCATCAACGCCTGCACCGCCCATGTTATTCATGTTTGCGCTGCCGCCTTCTGCACGATTCCTCTCGGCCAAGAACTTAGCGCGAGAATCTGCCGCTGTTGATCCGTCATCTTTCAAAGCACCCGCGCCGCCAGTTACATTGATGCCACCAGCTCCACCGGCAGCACCGCCGCCTGCAACCTTTATGCCAGCATTACCTGCACCACCGCCCGCAGCATCTAGCTTATCGCGCTGGCTTCCTGCACCACCATCAACGTCACCGCCAACGCTTCCGTCTGCTGTCAGTTGTTGGCGCGCGCTTGGGTCAGGCGCACCGTCTACCTTCATGATTAGAAATTGTCGCTTGCCTGGCTGGTTGCCCTCGTCAACCACGTCAAGAGTTTCCTTGATGGCAGCCAACAAAGGGTTAACCGCTGAGATGAGAGCATTCAGCTTCTTGCCGTTGACGACACATTTGGCATCTGGGACAATCATCTGGCTTGGCAGGTTTTAATTTTCATCACCATAATATTACCAGCCCACTTGGTCACACTTGATTCAAGGATGATGTTTGCGCCCTCGCTAACCATGCGTATGTAGTCTGTGGCTGTGGGCATTGTGGGTGTGGTTAGTTGAGAAATTATCGTATTATTAACGCTTTTCTGACTATAGGAAAAGTCTCTTGTTGTTTCAACTGGTTCCCCTATGTAGGTGTCCATTATTCTGAACGGCTCTGGTATGACGATGTCATTTTCGTCATTGATGCCTGTTGTTACACCAGGCAAGATATATTGATATCTTGTTCGCGTGGTTGCGTTGCGCGTGATGGGAGGCCTAGACATCCCCGTGTTGATTGTTTTCGCTCCTGTCTTCAGTGTTAATTGCGGGAAACCGTCCCATTTGTAGCCAACGTCAACCACAAACGTCGTGGTTGATGGAACTGATAACACCTCGAACTGGCCGTTTATAGAATGAACATATGGGTCGGTTCCTTCTGTGAATTGCATGTTTACCTCCATGCGCTGGCCGACGTCTATGCTGTGAACCTCCGACGTGGTTATCATCAGCCCCACAGCACCAAGATTCAAAGATACATCAGATATGTCGTATGATAGTGCCTCTGGGTTCCTAGCCTCGCCAGATGTTGGTTCTAGTGTTGGCAGTCCTGTCCAGTCTAGATCTGTGTCTGTGATTCTGAATCTTGTCGTTGATGACACTTCGCGCACTGTTACACTGACCCAATCTTTGCCTGTTGTTACATAAAGATCGCCGGAACCTTCAGGCTCGCCAGTTGTCTCATCGAATATATCATATGCAATATTGCGCAGTTCCACATTGTCATCAACACCAAGACTGTGAGGTGCTGATGTTGTTATCCACAATCCATCATCCTGACCTAATCCGCCCGCGTATGACTCCAGCGCATCAATGCTAAGGTTGCCATTTAAGATGCCTGGATACTTCACAAGCTCAGAGCCTGATGGCAGGCTAATTATTTTGGGAATGTTGGCGAAGGTGCGAGTGAATGTCAGAAAGCCGCCAGTCGCTGGCTGCAAATTTGTATCGCCTACAAAGTATGCTTTATTGTCTGCGGGGAATGGTAACACATTAACGCCGGCTGCGCTGGCACTAGACATCGTATCGTCAAGGTCAAGCTCGCTCGCGTTGTAATCGCTGGCGAGCTGGCTGCATATCATTGTGTATACTTTTGTATCACTGTCGCCATCTGCAAGAAATGGATAATTAACGAAACTGCCCTCTCCCACATTGACTGAGGCGAGCGATGGTTGTATGTATGGAATTGCCATGATTTTATATTAGCACTTTAGTGCTGCTTTAATGTCTCCTAAAAGTGTAGTTTGCTTTGCCAGCTCGCCTTGCATATCTGCCATCACTTGCGCTGGTTTCTTTGGTTCTTTGGGTCCTCCACCTCCACCTGGGCCGAGTGGCTTGCCATTAGGGCCGAGCGGCTCGCCATTAGGGCCAACTATCTTGCCATCAGGACCGAGTGGTGGGGCACCAACTTTTGGTTGTGCTCGATCGGCTCTTCTTTGTGCAATGTCTGCCTCTAGTTTTTTGCGAGCCTCTGGATCTCTCTCTCTGTTGATTTCTCTGTTTTCCGCTCTTCTGAGTCTCTCCTCTTTAGCTGCTGCCGCACGTTCGCGCACTGTGCCTGTCTTGCGTTTTTCTGTTGATACATTGCGAATACCACCACCCCTTTCTCGTTCTTCTTGGAGTTCTGCTCGCTCTCTGTTCCTTTGTTTTTTGGCTCTTTCTTTTTGTATACGGTCAAATTCTCTTTGCTCTCTGCGTGTGACAAATCCGCTCTGGTTTAAATCTGGGCCAAATCTTATGGCTGCAAGCTGTTTGGCTGCAATAACTGCCTCATCATAGCTCTTGCCTGTTGATTTCATCACATCATCAATGCTCTTTAGCATGTCTAGGCGTTTCTGCTCTTCATGAATAAGCGCGTCGTTGCCCTCGATGTGTGCGTCCATCAGTGCCTCCTCTGCACGCTCCATTTCTTTCTGGTTAAAGAGTATTTTCTCGGCTATTGCCAGTGCTTCCTTTCTGCTTTTTATGCCCCTTTTCCTAAGGTCTGCCACCAGTGTCTCAAGTTCAATCTGGTCTTGTATTGCACCTTGCTCCTGTCTGTCGCCGTTAGCCTTCGCCCTCTGCAAGTCCAGCTCAAGCTCTTTGATGCTCTTGTATCTTTCTTCGATGTTGGAGACGTTGGTGGCTGTCTGCTTGGTCGCCTCTGCTGTGCCTTGTGCGCCTTTTAATATCTCGCCTTGTTCGTTAGCCATTCCCTGCCAGAAGCCCACCGCTTTGTCTGCCTCGAAGTTTACATTGTCCATGCCCTCCAATGCTTTGTTAAAGCTTTCTGCAAAGCCCTTCTTTGGTGCATTGCTTAACTCAATGAGCTGCTGCTCTACTTCGGAGACATCCATCTTGGGTAACTCAATGCCTGGGATATTGTTGAGCATATCAACAAGGTCATTGATTGCTGGAGCAACTGCCTGCTTGATAACAAGCCCAAGCATTTCAAAGCCTGTCTTCAATCTCGGCCATAATGTTTCCACCGATGCTATCAAAGCTGCTGCCAGCGTTCTTGATGCGCCAAGAAACGCATTGCCAAGCCAAACGCCAACCTTTGCCATCATTGCCATGAACTGAGCGCCAAGCTGCTTGATTGCTGCGTGGTTGTTTTCTCCGCTTAGTATCTGACCAACTTTGATGACTGCCTTTTTCTTGAACCTGTCAAACTTTAGGCTCATGTCATTCAACGCCTTCGATGTGGCGTCGCTCATGATCATTCCATTTTCTTGTGCATCTTTGCCTAGCTGCTTTAATAACTTGCTTTGGTCGGCATACAGTGGCGAGAGAACCTTCATGTCTGATGCCGTTCTTTCGAGATACTCATCAAACTGTTTGCCCTCAATGCCAGCTTGCTGAAGCGATTTCACATATAGCCCGATCGCCTCTGGCCCAGATAACTCCTGGAACTGCTCTGCTGTAACCCCAAGCTGTGGTGCAATCTCCTCAAAGAACTGCTTTAGCTCGCCACTCCCTTCATTAAGAAACTGACCGACTCTTTCATCAAAGTCCTTGAACATGTCAGCAAGTTTCTCCTGTGAGATGCCAACTGTCTCGGCTGCATAAGCCATTTTCTGAAACTCTGCCGGCGTGCTGTTCGCCACCCGTGAAAGGTTCTCGATCTCTCTACCCAGACTCAATGCTTCCCTTGATGCCAAGCCAAAGCCAGCAACCATTGCAGCGATTCCAGCCTTGGCTACCCTGTTAAGTGCCTCGGTGCCTTTCTGTGAAAAGCCACGAATCTTGGCACCCATTGTATTCAATGCGCTTGTTGCTCCCTTGGTGGCAAGGGACATGGTCATTTTGATTTCGCTCTTAGCCATTGTTTAAACTGTTTAGGTATTTTGATTTAATCTCTCTGAGAGAATCTGGTTCTAGTAATTTATAGCCAGGTATTGTTGACATTCTGATGGTGCGCTGCAATGAGAATGCACGTCGCAGTGTCATTGCCAGCACGTCCTCTGGGTGTATGCTGTATCTGCTTGCCAGCTCGTCAATCATGGAAGCCTCACCAGATATAACTGGCATCGAGTTAACTTTCTTGCTGGTTGCTGTGCTCTGATCCACTGGGAACTCATCTAGCGACTCTTTGAGATGTTCACAAACTACAGCAACCATTTCCATTCCTTCTGATGTGTTTTTAATGCTCTTTGCAACGCGCCTATAAAGCCAGAAAACGCGCCAGTCTTTCAACCAGCCGGAGGCTTTGTATCTTACGCTATTGCGCCAGATGTAATCAACTATTGCCTCCACTGTTGGCTCGTCGCCATAGATCATAGGAGACTTCAGCGCCAGGAGGTCAAACCAGACTTGCACAGTCATCGGTTTCAGCTTCTCGCCTGCAACGATGTAATCTTTTGAAAAGGTTGACCAGTCAAGAATGCGGTTAAGCTCTAGCTTATCGCGCTCTTCTTTATACTGTTGTGCAATGTCCATCTTAATAAAAAGGCCTTGCCCGCTTTCTACGAGCAAGGCCGAAACCAAACGTGTTTTTATAAAAAGTTACTTATCTGCTTTTGGCTTTGAAAGTTTCTTTGCAATGCCGCGTTTGACTAGGTCAAGAGCCACGCCGTTGTGAACGTCCACAATGGTGTCAGCTTTTTCAACCGTGCCACGTATTGAGTGATCTTTGACGAGTTTGACCTTCATCTAATTATGCCTGGTAAGTCTTGAGAATTACGCCAACGCTGAATGTGTCGAAGTCTTCCTTTGAGCGGTTGACGTTGATGCTGTGAACTACGAGAGTAGAGGCTGTGCCGCTGCGGTCGAAGTCATAAGTGAATTCTTCGCCTGCTGCTGGCAGAACTGTGGTAGTCGCTGCGCGCTGGAGAACCATTGAGCCTTCGATCTGGCTGCCGCCTTCACGAATCATAAAGTCGGCGCGGTCGCCATTCTCGTCTGTGCGGCTGATGATGCGGTGATCTGTCGCGCTAAGGTCGACAGAATCAACCACGTATGTGATCAGGTTGATGGTGACGACTTCTAAGCCTTGCGGCTGATCTGCTTGTGAGTTGTATGGAATTGCCATGAGTGTATTTTTTTAGGTTTGGTTTGTGCTGATTATTTAAGCAACAGGCCACGCTGTTGTCAAGATGGAAAAGTCGCCGGTGAACGTCAGCACCGTTTCATCGTTGCTGCTATCGTATGCTGTGTAAGTGGTTTCGCTAGGAATTAGCCTGTTGATCCAGTAGAGATCAATCTGATCATTGAGGCTGGCAACTTGTGCTGCTCTGGAGATACTGAGAAGATTGCGAACCTTTGCCACTAGCTCGCGGTGATAACGTGAGAACGCTGCACCAGGCACTGCGTTCTCGACGCGGTCTGTGTGCACGGTGATGTCCACGCTGAAATCATAATGATCATATTCAAGGCTGGCGTCTGGCTTCTCGCTCATGTGCTCATCCTCTGATATGCCCTCAATAGTAAACTGCACGCCGATGAAGTCATCGCCTAGCCGCTGGGGGTCGTTGGCAGTTGCAAGCTCGATGCCATTAGCCAGCAGGAAGTCATAGAACGACTGTTCCATGTTACCTTCAAAATTAAAAACTTCCTCGTCTGTGGCGGCTGGCATTGTCTTTTTTTATACTAAATATTGCTGATTGTCAAACCACTTTGAAGCTTGAGTCCTTTGCTGCTTTCCTCATTAGAAACTCACCACGCTTGACTGCCTTGATGAGTCTGTTCTTTCTGAGCCTTGGCAGGTGTTTGTTGGTGTGAAATAAACCGCCTGCTCTGCCTGTGATTGTTCCCTTTGATCCTTTACTCTCCTTTTTCACTGTGCCAGTGCCTACTGAATTCATGAGGTTCTTTTTCACCAGTGCCGGTGCTGTTACCTTTGCACCAAGTGCAATGGCTGCCTTGTAAAATGCTGCTTTTGCTGTGCCTACATTAGCTTGTTGATCTTTGACGTATTTTTTGAATACAGGTGCGCTCACCCAGTATCTATTTGAACCACTAAGCGGTCTTGTTCTGTTGTTGGCTCCTTGGTTGGCATTGTGCCAAGCGTGCAGTAATCCAGCATCGTCAATGACGCCCTTGGCAATAACCTTGCCTTTGCCATAGATAATAGGGCCACTTCCCCATGATTTCTTTGCCTTTGTTATTACGCCCTTTTCCTTCACTGTGCATATCTGTGCGATGTCAATGAACATTGCCCACTTGCCAGCCTGCATATCTTTAGATGTGCCGACTGATGCTGAGTTTGTCAGCTTTGGAAACGATGCGAATGGCGGTGTGAACCTTGCCACTTCTCTGGCTAAGATGCCAGTTTGCTGCTTGATAAACTCCTTCTCGTCTTTGCCAAGCTTCTTGGCGAGTATCCTGGCACGCTTCTGAAATACTGCATCATCAATTATGACGTCCTTTTTAGCCATCTTTAGATCGTAGTGTGATGGCGTAGCTTTCAACGTCTGACTGCACCTCGGTGATAACGTAGGTCTTGCGCTGGTTGACTCTGATTAGCGTCTCGTTGATCCTAGGCTCGTTTGTGAGTGCTGACTTTAAACAGGTGGCAACGGTGCTCACGTCGTCCTCATCGCCAAAGACGTGGCGTGTGATGTCCATGCTGGATTCTTCAAATGCCGCTTGGAACTGATTGCCGCCAATGCTGGCTGGTTCTCCGATGACACCAAGAGAATTGGTCATCGCTGTCTTGATGAAGTTGTCGAATGTTCCCATAGGTTTATTACATGATAAGCACCAAGAGCCAGTTGTCAATGCTGTAAGCTGTAGACAAAAAAATGCGCCACCCATTACAGGTGACGCATCTTGAGTTTGTTATGAATTACTTCTTGGCTGACTTCTTAGCCGGTGCCTTGGAAGGGGCATTCACTTTGCGCTTGTCATAGGCGACTTTGCGGTAGTGGAATACCTCACCTTCTTTGTCACAAGTAAGGAAAGCGTCAAGAGTATCCTGTGCGTCATGCGAAGCGGCAAGCACCTCGATTGCGCCGCTAGGCTTCACCAGTATTGTAATGCTTGGCTTTGTCATGATTAAGCAGTGGTTACGCGAACGCCATAATCTACACC
>Ga0208134_1001408_pt1 | contig 13870 bp, 11 predicted proteins | sample VirMetDEL_Mar_31_FD_184515 | JGI IMG/M metagenome (GOLD analysis project Ga0208134, IMG submission 184515) | Aqueous microbial communities from the Delaware River and Bay under freshwater to marine salinity gradient to study organic matter... | ecosystem: Environmental > Aquatic > Marine >... | reverse complement strand
TAGTTATTTACGAAACAGCAGACACACACACCTGCCTACAAAGAAGAAGCAGGCATAGGTTCACGTTTTGTTCTCAGGCATGATTGAATCCGATTTGACACCATACATGACGATCGAGATCGTCACGGTGCTGGTTAATCCAACCCAATGCTTGAGTGCACTCTTCCATTGAAGAGTACATGCTGATTGGGAAGGCTCTTGTTTCCACGTCTATGTCGGCCGCAGTAGGTGCGACCAACATGAAGATGATTGCTTGGATCATACGATCTTCCTTTCGATGTTGGCTCTGATGAAAGACACCATTTGTTTTTGAGCATCAGTAAGTTGAGATGGACCGCTGTTATCCATCAGGGAGTAGATGATGTCGCATAGGTCATTCCCACGGTCGATCTCTTGACGGATCATCTGCTCTTGGAAGAGGAACAGGTTGTCGAATTTGTCCTTATCCGTTTGAGGATCCATGTTTGGTTGACGCAGAGGCATATACTTAATGGTCATGCTGTTTCTCCTTTCATCTTTTTGTTGTAGGACTTGATAAGACGTTTTACGTGGTCTTGGGCCATCCATTCCTTGTCGTAGCAGGCGACGGTACTTGGGATAGCGTAGTCCCATACGTCGTATTGGTCATCGCAGATTTTAATGACTTTGAAACGGGTCATGACGTTTCTCCTTTCAGAAGATTAGAATCCATGAACAGAAGCTCACGGTTATGATTACGGATGAGACGAAGATCTGGATATCTTGATTGTCCATGGATCTACTCCTGTTTTGTTTTGTATTCTCACTATGAGGATACTCCACTGGCTCGCTGTGCGAGCATCAGGAAGAAGAGATGGAGAGCAGGAGCATGCCTGAGAGCGCCAGAGAGGCCCGTGTAGGGCCGATGGTGTGATTTGGTAAGGGATGGTAGCTAAGGTGTGAAGGGTAGGGCTGAGTGAGCTTGTGAGTAGGGAGAGAGTAGAGGGAGAGATGATGTGGTCTCTATGTCTCTATCTTACAGGGTGTTTATTGTGTAAAAAAAGTAGCACTCACCTTACGGTGAGCGCTGAGTTTTATTTTGTAGCGTTGGCTTGTACGCTTTTGATACGGTTCATGTGGAACTCGTACCTCTCGCGAAGCTTGGGGTTAGCGTCGAAGCGCTCCTCCAGTTGGATGTCGTGGGCTGCCCGCTCTGCGGACATGGCGCTACGCTTTTCTTCGAGCAAGGCATCTTCTTGCTCTGCGAGGGTGATCTTGGTCCTACGTGCGTAGGCTTTGGAGTTTGCCTCAAGGGCATCTGCTCCGTGATAGGCGCTGGAGATCAGCTTATCGAAGGTGGTGGCAGTCGTGGAGACTGAGTTGAAGGTAGACGCAACGGCGTTGCTGGCGGATGTAGTGATGATACCCATGATAGGCTCCTATGTTACTGGCTTAAATGCCTGGGGTGGCCTGTGGCCACTACCAACAGAAGACCGGGGGGGTAGGTTTATTATTATCAGGTACCTTCATAGTGTAGAGGTGTTATAGAACACCTCCATCATAAAAATCCCTATGAAAAATATGATCAAAAATATCCTATAAAGGAACATATAGAGAACATATAAACTACATACCTTAGCAGTCTTAGAAGTTAACGACGCATAAATTCTGAGTGAAACGAAGAATTTATAAGGAAGTTAACGTATAAGACTGCGTAAGAATAATATAATACAACAAGACTCTCTTGCTTACTTAAGACTATCTATGTACTAAGTATAATCCCCTTTAAATACATAGTTGACCCATAGGACATAAAAGACTCTAAAGACTGAAACGTCTGTAGATGAGGTTCAGTAATGGCTCCTAAGTCACACCATACCAAAGCAAACCAAGTGTATGCTAACTCCGTTCCTGGAGGGTATAACCAAGATCTAACTATAGATGAGATCTCAACTGCTTTGCCTCCTCACTTGAAGTCTTTTGCGACTCAAGAGCTGACGGACAAGGTGAACCAGATGGTGGGAGATCCTGACATTGCTGAGCAGATTAGGAACAACTTTGTAACCTATACCAAGGTGCTGACCGAGGGTCGGTTTAAGATGGAAGATTACCTGAATGCGATAGCTTACGTGAGCTACAAGCTGATGGGTCATTCCAACCAAGATGCCTATGCTCTGACCTTTCCTAAGAGGCAGGCTGCCTTGGTTGCAAGGGGAGCCACTCAGAAGGATATCTCTGCATACGTCTCGATCTACAGCAGGGGTAAGCTGGTAAATATGATCATGGAGCAGACCTTGGTTCCTTCATGGATCTTGAACCAACACATGTATCAGGATGCTCTCAATAAGCAGGCTTATCTCATGGCTCATGCCAACAGTGAGAAGGTCCAGACTGAGGCTGCAAACTCTCTACTGACCCATTTGAAGCGGCCTGAGACCAAGCAGGTAGAGCTCAATATTGGGATGCAAGATACCGATGGCATGTCTGAGTTGAAGGACATGCTGTCATCTTTGGCTGAGACCCAACGAGATCTGATTGGGAAGGGTGTGAAGACCCAGAGGGTTGCGCATCAAGGGTTTGGTAAGGCGATCGATATTACTCCAATTGAAGCTGAAGAGGTGAAGAAATGAAGACTGATGTAACTGCAAAAGACTTCAATCCATCCAATAATGAGCTGGTTGATGCGATCAAAGGTAAGGCCAATGAGCTTGCTGCCGTGATTGAGAAGTTGCCTAACGGCCGGCGTAAAAGCATTGCTCTGACCCATCTTGAGACAGCCAGTATGTTTGCTGTGAAAGCTATCTTTTACACAGATGATAACGAGCAAACTGGGGCGTGAATATGAGCGTCGAAAGCCCTATCAGTAGAGATCGGAATGGTACGCTGGATACGGCGGATCAGATGTTCATTCCTTTGAGCACTGTGAACATCATCCAGCAACGAGATACTGAACATGGGCCTGTGCTGTGTGAAGATACTTACAGGGCAGATGAGAAGACGATGCTCTCAGGCCAAGAGGGTGTGAAGTTTGATTCCGATAAGACCAGAATGGAGCTCATACCCCCTGAACTTATGGAAGGGGTAGGGGCAGTTCTAACCTTTGGAGCCAATAAGTATGCCGATCGGAATTGGGAAAAAGGCATGCACTGGTCCCGTCCTTTTGGGGCTCTCATGCGGCATATGTGGGCTTGGTGGAAAGGGGAGAAAGCAGACCCCGAAACAGGCATGTCCCACCTATGGCACGCAGGGTGCTGCATTGCTTTTCTGATTGCATACGAGGCCCGTAACTCAGGCACGGATGATAGGTTTAAAGGGTAACTCATGGCTCAGTCTTCCAGTGTAGATCCAGTCTTTGAAGCAGAACTGCATTCTTCTGATGTAGAAGCTGATGCTCTACATGAGCTGATCCTATCTAAAGGATTGAAGAAGCAGACTGTAGATGACTGGCTCAACACGGTAGACTACGCCAATCTGAACTCAGGGCATTATATGCCGAGTGCCTTTGCACTGAAGTTCATGAACTTTATCAAGTTGGTTAATGGTTCAGAAGGTGAGCAGAACCTTACGCCAGTAGTCCATCTTGCTATGCTGGATCAGATTGCTGGAGAGAACAAACGAATTGCTAATCTCTGTGCTAGAGGCTTGGCTAAGACAACACTGATGTTTGAATATCTGGTTCTGTTCATTGCAGTCTTTGGAGAGATCGAAGGCTTTGGTGAGATCAGTGGTATGATCTATGTTTCTGACTCTATGGACAACGGTGTGAAGTCTGCCCGTAAGAACATCGAGTTCAGATATTATAACTCTGATTTCCTACAGAAGTGGCTGCCAGAAGCTAAGTTTACAGACAACTATCTGGAGTTTGTGAATGAGAATGGTCACCGTCTTGGGGTGAAGATGTTCGGTGCCAAGACAGGCCTTCGGGGAACCAAGATCTTTGGCAAACGTCCTGTGCTGGCTGTGCTTGATGATCTGGTGTCAGATGACGATGCCAAGTCCAAGGTGGCCATGGAGGCTATCAAAGACACTGTCTACAAAGGTGTGGACTACGCACTGGATCCGCAGCGTCGAAAGATCGTGTTTAACGGCACGCCCTTCAACAAAAACGACATCCTGTATGAGGCTGTTGAATCAGGGGGATGGCACGTAAACGTCTACCCCGTCTGTGAGAAATTCCCCTGCACCAAAGAAGAATTTAAGGGAGCCTGGGAAGACAGGTTCACCTATGAGTTTGTCCTGGATCAATATGAGACGGCTCTGGCTACGGGTAAGATCTCAGCGTTCATGCAGGAACTTATGCTACGTATCACCTCTGAAGAGGAACGCCTGGTACAAGATAGCGAGCTTCGGTGGTACTCACGGAAGAACCTGATGGAGAACCGTGGGAAGTTTAACTTCTACATCACCACAGACTTTGCCACACGAGCCAAGCAATCTGCTGACTTCTCGGTGATCTCAGTCTGGGCACACAATCACAATGGTGACTGGTTCTGGGTGGATGGCTATCTGGAGAAGGATACCATGGACAAGAATCTGAACGGTCTGTTCAGGCTGGCTTCTCAGTACAAGCCTCAGTCTGTCGGGGTAGAGATCTCAGGGCAGCAGGGGGCATTCATCAACTGGATCCAGAACGAGATGATGAACCGGAATATCTGGTTCAATCTGACGCCTGGGAAAAACGGAGAGCCAGGGATCAGACCTGAGACTGACAAGCTGTCTCGGTTCAATCTGGTTGTTCCATGGTTCAAAGCAGGGAAGATATTTTTCCCTGTCGAAATGAAATCATCCAAGATCATGGGTGAGTTCATACAAGAAATCACAATGGCTACAGGCACAGGCTTCAAAAGCAAACACGATGATTGCATAGACACAATCTCCATGTTGCCGTATCTTAAGGCTTGGAAACCAAGTGAAGAAGCCATCACCGAATACGACGATCGTACAGACCGTTGGCATTTTGATGACGATTCCATGGACACAGAATCCTCATTCTCATCTTACATCGTCTGAGCACAGGAGCGTGTCATGAAACTTGGTGAACTCTACGAAGCATTGTCATATGGCGAGCTGAACAATCTATCTATTGGTTTGGAAGGGTCAGGGGACATTGCAGAATACGATCGTCCCAGGATCATCTCATACACCAACAGAGCCCTTACCAGGATCTATGGAAGGTTCTCTCATAAGCTTGATTATGTAAATGTTACCCTCCAAGAGGGGATCCAGCGTTACTGGCTCAATCCTGTTCATGCTGTGTCAAATGTCGATGTGGGCAACTTGGCTGTACGCTACATCACGGACACCGTTGAAGAGCCATTCACTGGCGGTCTCCTCAAGGTACGTGGCGTGCGTAACGAAACTGAGGACTATGAACGGTTCAGGGAAATCAACATCAACGATCTATCATGCCCTAGCGGTGTGATGATGTTGAACTATGATCTGATGTTCATCAAAGAGCCAATTGCTGATGTGGTTCTCACTGTTGAGTATTTGAAAAAACACGACACCATTTCTGCAGATGCATCCGAAGACACGGAGATCTCGATCCACCCCTTCTTGGAAGAAGCTTTGGTGTTTCATGTGGCAGCCCGAGTGATCTCCAGCATTGGCGGCGAAGAGAACACTATGCAAGGCCAGAGGCTGTTTGGTGAGTATGAGCGTGTCTGTCAGATCGCTGAAGCAGAAGACATGATGCAGCGGTCTTATCAAGATTCAAATGAGAAACTGGAAATCCGAGGCTTTATCTAATGGCAGTACTTGATCTTCAGGCTTGGGCTGATGCCACAGAAGCCGTCCGTTTGCCTCAGATCGAGGCAGACATCACAGCTTTGGATGTGTTGCTGACACAGACAAGCCAGACAATCACAGACACGTTAGATGCGCATTCTTTTAGGATTGATGAAGCTCAGGTTGATGCTGACGCCGGCAAAGCAAGTGCGGCCGTAGCTCTCAGCAACATCTATCAAACAGGTATAGACGCTACCACCTACACTGATGAAGAGATTCAGAAGCTCAAAGATTGGTATCAAGCTAAGTTAGATTTGCTTCAGACAAGCATTGAAGGAAATCTCACGACGCTTTTGAATGCAAATATCAACAGCGTGATACCAAACTTTACAGCAGAACACGTTCTACGTTTGGCTGAAATTGAAGCTATCAAAACGTACATTGATGGGCAGACTACAGACCTGAACCAAGCCATATTTGACATGATCAACGTGGTTCTCCCTGGGTTCTTTGGACAGATTGAAGGCATTGAGGATGCTCAAAACCTTCTTGATATATCTATCAACGATCTGCTTGCAGGGTACACCTATGGCTCTCTTCAAGAAGGCATAGATGACTTTAGAGACAAAGCTCAAAAAGACCTCGTGCCGCTTACTGGCTCAAGCTTACACGTACCACGATCCCTCTGGGGTAAGGATCTAGAGCTTTCCTCTGCTACACTCGCTAAATCAACTTTGGGCAACTACGGTACATTTGTCGTAGCTGACGCTGATTTTGGTGAAGCTTTTGAATTTGCAGATGGGACAAATACTAACTTGGGTCCAGCACAGCCGATCGAGTTTGATCCTGAGCGTGTGTACAAGATCCAGGTTAAGTTCAAAGCTATTGATGATGGCACAGGCAACGGATGCCGTGTCAGAATTGGTGCAGTGGCTCAAACCGGAACCACATTAGACGCAAACGAAGAAGTGTCTCCTACCATTGATTATGTAACTATCAATCAAGGCGTACGTACATTGAATGTGTACGTCTCTGCCAACACAGTAAAGATGGATGATTACGGTTTGGTAGTATCTGAAAGGATAGACCTGACTGCACCAACATCAAACAAGCTGTATCTGTACATCAGGCAAAACTATTTTGGCAGCACTTCAGGACGTCTGTCTATTGGTAGTATTGAAATCCTTGATGTTACAGAGACCTTTGATGGTGTGAATGCAGTACGGACTTTCTTAACAGATGAAGTCGATGGCGTGTACGCGCATCTAGACGTGACGTACAGAACTATGGTCGATGAAGACATCGCCATTGCACAAGCTGTAACTGATTTGAAAACAACCATGGAAGACCCAAATGGCAGCTCTATAGGTGCAACCTTAAACCAAAATTACTACACACAGACAGAGTCTGATGCTGCCATATCCGCACAGGTAAATGTTCTCAAAGCACAGATAGAGGATCCAAATGGTAGCTCTATTGGGGCATTGCTGCTGACGGACTACAGGACAACTGTGGATGCTGACTCAGCTGTGGCAACTCAGCTGAATGTACTAAAAGCCCAGATGGAAGACCCGAATGGTACGTCTGTTGGGTCTACGATCGCATCTGTATCTACAGTAGCAACAAACGCTAACAATTTAGCTAACACAGCGAACAACACTGCAGCTACAGCAGCAAGTGTAAGCAACTCAATTAACTCAAATTTTGGTGGACAAGGAGCAAGCGCAAGCTCGTTTGCCTCAACCATGATTACGCTCGATGGAAAGGTAAATTCTGGATATTGGCTCAAAGCGACTGCTAACAATGTCACTGCAGGGCTTCAGCTATACTCCAATGGGTCAACCAGTACCATTAATTTGGATGCCGATAACATACTGATAAATGGGACAGTAGTTACTGGATTGTTAGAAAATAATGCCGCTACTGTTCCAGAAGCTGACAGCAAAGTAGATCCTACTCTGTATGGAAATGGAAATTTTGTAACTGCTAATACTAAAGACATAACTATGAGTGTTTCAGGAAAAGTCATGATTGTTTGGTCTGGCGCACAAGGATATAATAATGATTACGAATGGGATGTATATTTAGCAATAAATGGAGCAACATGCATTGGCTCTAACAGAGGCGGAACTGCGACAATCGACGCACCAGGAACTTCTTGGGCAGGTACTTTGAGCGCAGGTACTCATACAATTAAGGCAATGTGGAAGGGAGAAGGTAACGGTCTGGACAATAGTTCTCTTGAACTTTCATCTAGAACGCTAGCAATTTTTGGAGCAAAAAAATGAGTGCATACGTAACTTACCTTAAAGAAACTGGCATGGTTATTGGTAACGGTAGTACCTCTCATCCAGAAAAACTACACGAAGAACAGGATGATGAGTTCGGGCATCTACTTGTTGAAACTTTACCAACAGAACCAACAAAAGTTGTTGATGGTGTTTTGGTTTTGGCAGAACCTGCAGATTACATACAAATCACTGAACAAGCTGCTAAATCCAAAATTCGAAATAAAGTCTGGTCAGAGCTGAAACAAACAGACTGGACTCAATACAAAGATACCCCAGTCGATAAATTAGTGTGGGCAAAATATCGACAGGCTTTGAGAGAAATTGATGTAAACGTAGGAGAGATCTCTAGCATTGTTATGCCTGAGCGCCCTTCTAACGATACATTACAAAACCAAAGACTACAGGCGATAGGTAAAATTAATACTTTGGTCGGCGTGAAAAGAACTGAGTATGCTACAGATATTCCATTTCAAGATGAAATTTATGCAGAGAAAAAAATCGAAGCTGTAAGTTATCTGTCTCAAACATCAGAACCTACAAGTTTGACAAATTACCCTTGGATTGCAGACGCTGTAGGTATTGATGGCTCGACTCCTCTTGAAGTTGCGCAGCTTTGGGCTGGACTTCAATCCGAATGGATTTTGTTAGCACGAGCGACAGAAAAGCTACGGAGACAAGCAATTGTGTCTGTAGAAGAAAGCTCAACAAGCAACGAGATAAAGGCAGTGATAAATCTTTTAAAATCAGCACTGCGGGAAAATTACTAAAGCACAGAAAGCTAACGCACACTGGCCCTAAAGAAGATACTTTTCGTTTAACATGTTTCTGTGTTAGAGTACACCAAAGCACGTCACACCATGTCACACCCCTGCTTTGACTTCCCCTCAAAATGATAAAGTAGAAGGTACAACATGGTAGATTTTTGTACAGTTACTGGTTCGATCACTGATGTTTTTGTCAACGCTTTAGGTGAAGTAACAGTAGAGTTTGAAACAACAAAAGACTCCCTGTCTCGTTGGGGCAATACTGTTGTATCGAGTCAACGTAAACGGCTAAAAACAGCCGAAGATGGTACGCTAAGTGTCACGCTGATACCTGGAGAATACCTCCTTTCTTTCATTACAAATTCGCGCACCAAAGATGAAGTTATCATCACAGTGCCCGATGCAGCAGATGCTATCCTGGCTCAGCTTATTGCAGCCCCTCCTCCAGAAGATTTAGATGCAGCCGCACTGGCAGTATTAGATGCTCAGAGCGCTAGAGACGAAGCAAATACCAGTGCTGTTAGTGCAGCTGCCAGCGCAACTGACGCTTCCGTAAGTAAAACGGATGCAGAAACAGCCGCAACCACTGCAGCCAATCAGGCTACAATTTCAACAGATCAAGCCGTTATATCTACAACTGCAGCTACAGATGCGCAGACTGCACAATCTGCTGCAGAGCTCGCTAAGACTGATGCGGAGACAGCTCAGATAGCTGCAGAGGCGGCACAGACGGCAGCAGAGCTGGCCGAAACTAACTCTGCTTCTTCAGAGACAAGTGCTGCTACCGATGCAGACACAGCCACTACACAAGCGGACGTATCAACTACACAGGCAGGGATAGCTACCACCCAAGCTGGTATTGCAACGACCGCTGCAAATGCTGCAGGCGTCTCTGAAACAAACGCTCTTGGGTCGGCTAACTCTGCCAGCACAAGCGCAGGAACCGCAACTACCCAAGCCGGTATCGCCACTACTCAGGCCGCAAATGCAAGCGCAAGTGAAGCCGCGTCTGCGACATCAGCAGCGAACGCCGCAACAAGTGCTACAGCTTCTGCTGGATCTGCTACTGCGGCTTCCACATCAGAATCCAATGCTGCGACGAGTGCTTCAACTGCAACCACTAAGGCCTCAGAAGCCAGCACTTCAGCAGGTTTAGCAGCCACAGCAAAAACAGCTGCAGAGACAGCACAAGCCGCTGCAGAATTGGCTGAGACTAACGCAGCAGCGGATGCGGCTCAAACCTCCAGTGATTTGGCTGCTGTAGCGGCGATCTTTGATACTTTTGATGACCGGTACTTAGGTCCAAAAGCGACAGCCCCTATTGTAGACAATGATGGTGATCCGCTTCTGGTGGGCGCTGTTTATTGGAACACAACAAACAATAAGACTCAGTTCTGGAATGGCGCTGCTTGGGAAGACAGTGAAGCGGCGGCGGCTGCTTCTGCACAAGCGGCCAGTGACGCACAGGTTGCAGCCGAAACAGCTCAATCGGCTGCTGAAGCTGCTCAGACAAGTGCCACTGCTTCTGCAAACTCAGCCACAACTTCTGCATCAAACGCCTCCACAAGTGAGACAAATGCTGCATCGAGCGAGACAGCTGCAGCAACTTCTGCTTCTACAGCCACCACACAAGCCAGCGCTGCAGGAACTTCTGCAACCAATGCTCTTGCCAGTGAGACGGCAGCAGGAGCAAGCGAAACAGCTGCTTCCGGTTCAGCCACTTCAGCTGGATCCTCTGCCACGGCCGCATCTAATTCAGCAACTGCTGCTGCAGGGTCTGCCACAGATGCTGGAACATCAGAAACAAACGCTGCTGCTTCCGAGACGGCTGCTGCGGGATCTGAAGTGAGTGCTGCAGCAGACGCAGCTACAGCAACTACTCAAGCAGGCATCGCAACAACGGCAGCTACAGCCGCTGGAGTCAGTGAAACTAATGCTGCAGCCAGTGAAGCAAGTGCTTCAACGGATGCCGGTACTGCGACAACACAAGCTGGTGTAGCAACCACCCAAGCAGGACTGGCAACCACAGCTAAAACAGATGCGGAAACTGCAGAGATCAATGCTGAAGCAGCACAAGCAGCTGCAGAGACTGCAGAAACAAATACAATCATTGCAAAAGACGCAGCAGTTGCTGCTCAAGCCGGAGCGGTTACTGCACAAGGTGCGGCCGAGACAGCCCAGACTGGATCTGAAACCGCAGAAACAAATGCTGTTGCAGCTCAAGTGGCAGCCGAGACAGCAGAGACAGGAGCCGTTGCTGCAAAGACTTCTGCAGAGACCGCAGAAACAGGCTCGGTAGCTGCTAAGGATCTTTCTGAAGCAGCTCAGGCTGCAGCGGACACCGCAAAGACAGACGCCGAAGCAGCTGAAATTGTAGCCTCCGCAGCAGCTGTAACTGCAGAAGGACATAAAACGGCTGCTGAAGCCGCGCAAACAGCCGCCGAATTGGCAGAAACAAATACAGCAGCAAGTGAAGCTGAAGTTGCGGCAGACGCAGCAACAGCTACGACCCAAGCGGGCATTGCAACGACTGCGGCTAACGCTGCATCCACATCGGAAACAAACGCTCTGGGGTATGCTAATGCTGCATCGACATCGGCAACCACTGCTTCTGGACATGCGGCTACAACAACATCTGATTTAGCTTCAGTAGCTGCTCTATTTGACAGCTTTGATGATCGGTACCTTGGTTCGAAAACGAGCGACCCAACAACCGACAACGACGGAGACCCCCTCACTGTCGGTGTGTTCTATTGGAATTCTACTTCTTCCTCTCTTCGTTTCTATAATGGAGCAGCCTTTGAGGATCCTGAAGCAAGCACTGCTACAAACGCTGCTGCTGCACAGGCAGCTAAAGACTTGGCCGAAGCTGCTAAGACTGCGGCAGAGACAGCCGAGACAAACGCACAGACGGCTGAGACCAATGCGCAAAGCTCAGAGTCGGCCGCATCTTCATTTGCTTCGACCGCTACAACACAGGCAGGTATTGCAACAACTGCTGCAGGTAACGCTGGAACATCAGAGACCAATGCAGAGACGGCCAAAGTAGCAGCTGAGGCTGCAAAAACAGCCGCAGAACTTGCAGAAACAAATGCTGAAACAGCCGAGGTCAGCACTATTGCTGCTCGAGATGATTTTTTCACTCGGTACATTGGACAGTATGTTAATAACGCAGCTGCTGAAGCTTCAGGATATACGATCTCTGAAGGGATCTTTTATTGGAACTCCACCAATAAAGGTTTGCTGATTCATGATGGTACGAACTGGAACCAAGCAGTCTTGGAAGCTGGTGACGCCCTAGTACCTGCAAACAACTTGTCTGATCTTGTCAATGCGGTTACTGCCCGAACAAATCTTGGGCTTGGTTCAGCAGCTACAACGGCTTCCACTGATTATGCCACAGCTGCACAAGGAGCTACGGCAGATACAGCCGTACAGCCAGCAGCCATTGCAAACGCTACAAATTGGGACACCGCTTTCAGCTGGGGTGATCACTCACTGGTGGGGTATCTGACTACTGTTTCGTGGGCAGCCCTGACAGGTAAACCCACAACATTTACCCCCTCTGCTCATACACATACTAAGGCTGAAATTACAGACTTTAGCGATGGCGATTACGCTACGGCCGCTCAGGGAACCAAAGCAGACACTGCGCACAGCTGGGGAGACCATGCTCTTGCTGGATATGTAACAAGCGTAAATGGTGGTGCCGCTGCTACAGCAGATGCACTCACGACACCAAGAACAATCTCCTTGGGTGGAGATGTCACTGGTTCAGTAGCTTTCGATGGCTCTGCTAATGTCACAATCACCGCAGCTATTGCAGATGACAGCCACGCACATGTCATCGGTAATGTTGACGGATTGCAAACTGCTCTTGATGGCAAAGCCACAACAGCTCAAGGAGCCAAGGCAGATACTGCGCTTCAGCCGGCCGACATTGGGGTTTCAGTTCAAGGCTACAGCGCTGTTCTTGCTGGATCGACAGCTTCGTTTACTACCGCAGATGAAACCAAATTGGACGGTATCGAGACAGGTGCAACAGCAGACCAGACCGGTGCCCAGATCAAGACGGCCTACGAAGCCGAACTAAACACCAACGCCTATACCGATGCCGAGAAAAGTAAGCTCGCTGGGGTAGCCGCAGGCGCTGAGGTCAATGTGGTTGACAGCGTAAACACGCAGACTGGTGCAGTTGTTCTGGATGCTGACGACATTTCCGACACGGCCACCATAAACAAATTCACCACGGCGGCTGAGGCCAGTAAACTCGCTGGTATCGAAGCCGGTGCAGATGTGACTGATACGGCTAATGTAACTGCCGCTGGCGCATTGATGGACAGCGAAGTTACGAACCTCGCACAAGTCAAAGCGTTTTCGTCTGCTGACTACGCAACGGCAGCGCAGGGCACATTGGCAGACAGCGCAACACAGCCTGCTGATCTTGGTACAGCTGCTCCACTTAACGTAGCTGCAGCAGGAAACGCAGCCGTTGGAGAAGTCGTCAAAGGAGATGACACCCGCCTGTCTGATAGCCGCGCTCCAACTGCACACACGCACCCGACAAGCGAAGTCACAGGTCTTGATGCTGCATTGGCTCTCAAGGCTCCATTGGCCTCCCCTGCCCTCACAGGAACGCCTACAGCACCTACAGCAGTGTCTTCCACAAACAGCACTCAGATTGCCTCTACAGCCTTTGTCAAAGCGGTTGTGGCGGATCTGGTGGATGGCGCTCCGGGAACCATTGATACGTTGAACGAGTTGGCCGCTGCTTTGGGTGACGACCCGAACTTTGCAACAACAACAGCGAACAGCCTGTCCGAGAAGCTGGTTAAGACAGCCAACCTGTCCGATCTGGCAAACGCAGCCACAGCCCGCACTAACCTCGGTCTAGGTACAGCGGCGACCACTGCCTCCACGGCCTACGCTACAGCGGCTCAAGGCACTCTTGCCACCACAGCACATGGCTGGGGCAACCACGCCGTACAAGGTTATCTGACCACAGTCTCATGGACTGCTCTTACGGGTAAACCAACCACGTTCACACCCTCTGCACACACCCATGCGATCTCTGAGGTGACAGGTCTCCAAACGGCTTTGGATGGCAAAGCAGCGTCCTCACATACCCAT
>Ga0208134_1001407_pt1 | contig 13878 bp, 20 predicted proteins | sample VirMetDEL_Mar_31_FD_184515 | JGI IMG/M metagenome (GOLD analysis project Ga0208134, IMG submission 184515) | Aqueous microbial communities from the Delaware River and Bay under freshwater to marine salinity gradient to study organic matter... | ecosystem: Environmental > Aquatic > Marine >... | reverse complement strand
TGCTATACGCGGTGCTATACACCCTGGGGGTGCAGGCGCTTTTCGCGGCCGTGATCAACCGATCAACAGATCATTGAACATCCTGATAAAGGTTTCGTGCTCGGACTTCGCACGCTCCAGGTCTTCTTCCTGAGCCCAGGTTCTGATCTGCCATTCTGGGTTGTTGTGTTCCGGGTATCTTTCTTCAAATGTTTTCATAATGGTATTAGGTTTAAGGTTCATATATATTATCGGTCAAGGACCGTAGTAGGTCTGCGAATGGATTAGTATCCGTGGGCCTCACCATCGCATTCCGTTTCCTGGTTGTAATACCTCGTGAGGATATTCATGGCTGAGCTGATCTCAGGCGTAACTCCATGCTTGTCCTCGATCATTTCCAGTGTGTGGATGGCTAGGTCTAGTCCAGCTAGGTCTGAGGCATGTGCGATGCGCGTTGATAGATCGTGTGCGGTTTCAATTGCGGTAATAATTTTCATAAGACTTGTATTTTAGATTCACATATATAATCGTAGATCATTCGTAAACCGTCTGTAAACGGTGGAGCGATCAGGATCGAATGGACGGGTGAGGTTCGGGTCCAGGCCGGACATAGCCCTGAGGTTCACGAGCAAAGACAAAGGTAAAGGCCTAACCGTGGGCCGTAAATGCCAGGGAAAAGGCAAACCATAATCCCTAAACCCGAAAACGGAAGGGGGACTGGGGTTTTTGAAAACCATTCTGTCGTAGGTTTTTACTTACAAAATAGCATGATAGCCCTATACCTCTTATTATGCAATAAAAATTTCACAAAGCTTGTAGCTTTTCAAAAAAACGTGTAATTATATATAACCATGTAATAGAATGTAACGAAAATGGCGGCAAAACAGAAATTAAGTGCTAAAGCTCGCAAAGCTAAGGCTATAAGAGATAAAAAGTGCGCTATGACTCCGGATAGGAGGGCTAAAAAGGCTCATGCACAGCGCGAAAGGCGTGCTGCTAAGAAGAAGGGTAGGAATGTTGATGGTAAAGATTGGGATCATAAGGATGGAAGATGGGAAAGCATAGCTCGTAACCGTGCTAATGATGGTGCGGGGACGAAAAAAGAGGGTAAAAAGAAATATAAGGTACCGACTCGCAGGCGTAAAAAAAAATAAACTAAATATAAAACTATGTCAAACATAACAACGTATCCTGGTATACCTGTGGTAGCAGGACAGGACTTAATGATAATTTCGGATACCAGTGAAAAGGGTAATCCTACTAGGAGCGTGAGTGTTGATGCTTTGGGGGAATATATAGGTGCTACCGGTGGTGGTGCTGGTGTTTCAACTGTTAACGCAGTTTCCGGGGCGGTGACATTAGTTGGTGGTACCAACATTACTTTGGGTGTTGTTGGTCAAAATATAACTATTAACTCTGCTAGCTCTGGAGGTACAGTAACATCTGTTGCTTATTCGCATGCGGGTAATGCGTTTAGTGTAGGAGGTTCTCCTATAACTACTGCGGGCACCTTAGCAGTTAGTATGCAAGGAGATGCTACGCAATACATTAACGGACAGGGAAATCTAGCAGCTATTACGAGCTTACCGGTAAACTTAGCTCCCTTGGTAGTATCAAGAACATCGGGACAAGCAACTTGGAATCCTACTACTAAGGTATTAGACATACCTAATTATTCTGGAGACATAACTTCTGTAACTGCTACTGGTTCCGATGGAGATGCAACATTAGACACTGGAACAAAGGTTTTAAATATACCTAACTACAACTCCGCATACTCTGAATTGCTTTTGGAAATACAGAATATAGGTGGCACGTACTCCGCAGCTATTCATAGAAACACTACTGGAGCTACTTTTACTTTTGCTAGAACTGGTACAGGAGTTTATGAATTACAAGCTAGCTCTTCTGTATTTAACTCCAATACTAGAACTTTCTTTTCGGTAATGAATGCTAATAGGGTTGCTCCTGCTTCAGGAACTGGTTTATTACCTCAGCCTACAGTTGCTAGATTGAAAACTACTAGTTTGTTTGCCGTAGAAGTGTTTGCGGATAATACTTCCACTGTATCTGGAAATTACTCAGATATACCATCTTCAGCCTACAACGTTTTTGTAGAAGTTAAAGTACTTACAGTACCTGTATAAAATAAATATAATTTATGTCTAGAATAATATCTTACCCCTACGATAGTAATGTTGTAGACGCTGATGCTTGGATAGGGACGGAAGCGTCCACTACGAGAACTAAGCAATACACTGCTAGTGCTGTGGCTGACTACCTTAATATAAATGGTAAGATTTCTATAGGAGGCCAATTAGCTTATCAATACGTATCTGATCCTTTGCAAGCTGCAGGAACTTTTTCTATAACCAGTGGTGGCCTAGACAATGTACTGTTTGCAAACATTACCGCATTGACATTGAGTATGACAGACAGGGGAGGGCAAAATGTTGTAGCCTTCCTTAATTATTTAGTAGGGTCAGATATACTTATAAGTAAACAGAATGAAATATCTTCATTTGGGCATTATGAGGTGGTATCGTATAATGTAAATCCAAACGATTCACAATTTTATGATTTAGTAGTTGTTTTTAAGGGTGGTAATGGAAGTATGAACTTCCTTGACTTTTACGATGCAATAAATTTTACATTGGCATCGGAGATTATAGGTTTATATACTTTTAATGTAGATAGTGATAATGGTGTTCCCTTCACGGTGCAAAATAATGACACTATAGATTTCACTAGTACTAATATAACTGTATCTAATATTAACTCCGCTATAAGCTTTAATTTACCTGTCACAGGTGTTACGGCTGGCGCTTATACTACAGCTAATATAACGGTTGATTCTTTTGGTAGAATAACTGATGCAGCTGATGGCACTTCAGGGCCTGGAGGCACGGGTACTACAAACTTTGTTACAAAGTGGGTAGACGCCACTACTTTAGGAGATAGTGTAATATTTGACAATGGAACTAATGTCGGTATTGGGACAAGTAGTCCTAGCGATAAACTAACAGTTAATGGCAACGCAAGAGTAACTGGTGTTTTAAAATTAGCAAGCGGTAGCGCAGGGGCTCCTTCTTTGGCCCATAGGGCTGATGAAAACACGGGCTTATTTTTTCCCTCAAATGATAACATTGGATTTACAACCAGTAACTCCGAAAAAATGCGTATCACTTCCGCAGGCAACGTTGGTATCGGAACGACAAGTCCAAGTAGTAAGTTGCACGTTGAAGGGACTTTACAAGTTATAGAAACTAATCCAATAACTGCTGAGCCAAACAGCAGTAGAATTATCGCTGCAATAGACAGTAGAGGAGGAGGCGACACAGGTGGGCTAGGTATTTACACAGGCGATACTAATAATGATGAACCGGCTTTATTAGTTACTAATTATTTAGACGCGGAAAAATTTAGAATACTAGGTGCTTCTGGAGATATAAGAAGTGCTGGGTTAATTAGATCCACTGCTTATGGCGGTGGGAATGTTACAGGAACAGCGACTTATAATTTAGAGGTTGATTCTAATGGTAATATAATTGAAACTGCTGCAGGTGGCGGTTTAGATAACTGGACCTTAACCGGTAATGATATATATAACAATAACTCTGGCAACGTTGGAATAGGAACTACTACTCCATCAGTTGAATTAGATGTAACTGGAACAATATACCAAAATGCTTTTGCTGGAATTAACAGTTATTTAAGAACCAACTCTCTTAATAGAGCAAGTACTACAAGCCTTAATCCTGGAATATTAGTTTACGGAAATGGTACTCTTAGTTCTAATTCTAATTATGGAATGGATTTAGGATATAATAGTACATCTGCAAAATACAGTACTAGAATATTTACTTCATCATCCCAAAATATATCTTTTGGAAAAATGGCTGGAGCATCAACACAGTCAAATTTTATTGAGTTGATGACAATATCTAGTACTACCAACGTAGGAATAGGAACAGTTACTCCTAATGCTAAACTAACAGTAAGAGGTTCTTCACTAGCAAGTGAGGATTTATTTCATATAGAAGATTCGGGAGGTGTTAGAATGATAGAGGTTTCAACCGATCCAGCTGGACATGCAGCTATTCAAGTTAAAAATACAACGGGTATTACAAAAGCTTTGTTAAATTCAGCAGGAAATACATACTTTAACGGAGGTAACGTTGGTATCGGAACGACTGCTCCAAGTCAGAAGTTACATATAGCAGATATTGATGACGTAAATATATATTTAGAGAGTACAGACACAACTGTTCCTGCTGGGCAAAGCTATGGAGGATTAATATGGAAAAGTAATGACGGCTCGGGAATAGGTGCTAGAGATACAGGAAGAATACAACTAATTAGTTCAGGTGCGGTTGCTGAATCAGATATGATTTTCTCTACTACAGATTACAACGTAGCTATGTCTGAAAAAATGCGCATCACCGCTGATGGCAAAGTTGGTATTGGAACTACTGCTCCCGAAGCTAAATTAGATGTTGAATCAGAAATTCTTATATCTGGAACTGACCCAATTCTTAGAATGGAAAGAGGGGATGGTTTTAATAGTGATATATTAAAAGTAGAAAGTTCAACAGACAACTTAATAATAGGAGATACGTCTTTAGATGATATTATTTTTGAGGCTGATAACGGAGAGGCTATGCGTATTAGTAGTAACCTAAACGTAGGTATCGGGACTTCTATTCCTAGCAGGCTACTAGATGTAGATGGAATACAGGGATGGAGTGAAGGAACAGATATAGAAAAGGCGTACCTTAACCCTACAAGCACGGGTACTGATTTTCAGCTTTTTGGGAACAATGGAAACATTAGATTTGATAGTAGGTCTGGTTCAAATAGTTATATAAATACGGGCAACGTAGGAATTGGTACAACTAGTCCTAATACTAAGCTTCATGTAGTTGGTATTGCTCAAGTAAATGAAAGCGGTAACTCTGCTTTTTACGGTGGTAATTACGTTAGGCTTTTTAATAACCAAAATTTTAACATTAGAAACACAGGCGGTTCTACAGTAGTCAATCTATCAACAAATGGTAATTCATACCTTAACGGTGGTAACGTAGGTATCGGAACTACTACACCTAGCGAAAAGCTAGATGTTGAAGGTAATGCTTTGGTTAGAGGGGATATAGTATCTAGAGATACATACCCGTCAATATATGTAGACCATAGCGGAACTGTAATGGGAGGCATAAGAGCTGATGCTACAAATAAGTTAGAGTTAAAAACATTAACTACAGCTCCTATAGTTTTTCAAGTTAATAGCTCTGAGAAGATTCGTATTCTTGATAACGGCAACGTAGGCATAGGAACTACTACTCCTCACCGTAAACTTACAGTAACAGGCGCAGCCGGCTCAGCCCCTTTATTAGCTTTAAAAAATACAAGCACCTCAACAGCAAACGATGTATCTCTGTCTTTTATTAGAGACAATGATGATTCTAAAGGATTTACAATAGGAATAAACTCCGCAAATGATGCGTTTAATATATCTAAATCCGGAAGTATTGTAAGCACTGACGTAAAGCTTACTATTGCCGACGATGGAAACGTAGGAATTGGAACAACTAGTCCACAAGTTAAGCTACATGTTGATGGAGCTATTAAAGTAGGTACAGCTCAAACTCTTGCTGCTTCCTCTACAACCGTTGGGGCTATTAGATACAGAGCTACCACAGGCGCTAGTTATATGGAAATGGTTATGCAAACCGGAGTCAGTGGCGGTATTCCTGTTTTTGCTTGGGTAATTATAAAAGAAAATAATTGGTAATAAATAAATAAATAAATAAACAAAAATTATGGTAACTTACGAATGGGATTGTAAAACAGTAGACGCTTATCCTCAAGAAGGAGGTAATACGGATGTGGTGTATAATGTACACTGGATAGTAACAGGAGTATCGGATACTTTAGATCCACAAGGTAATCCTTATAGCGCAAGAAATATAGGTACGCAAATATTAAATGTTTCTGATATACCAAACTTTATACCGTTTGAAGATTTAACAAACGAAGAAGTGGTGGACTGGACTAAAAACGCTATGGGTGAAGAGCAAGTTACTGCTATAGAAACTAACATCGCTGGGAGCGTGGAATTATTGATCAATCCAACATCGGTAACATTGGTAATAGGGGAGCCTGTGCCGGAAGATGACGGAGAATAATTGGGATAAACATGTAGCTTTTTAAAATTACATGTGATTATATAATAAAATCTAATTTAATGAATCAAATAGTAAAAGAGTTTAGCTTCGGTGACGAAGGTAAGGATAAAGTATTTAAGGGTATTGAAAAACTGACCAGGGCCGTAGCTTCTACATTAGGAGCTGGCGGTGACTGTGTTATTTTTGAAGATGCTCAAGGAATACCAGTTATAACAAAAGATGGTGTAACCGTTGCGGAATTATCCGTGTTGTTAGATCCTGTGGAAAATATGGGAGCTTCGCTAGTTAAGCAAGCAGCAAGGAGAACAGTGGAAGAAGCAGGTGATGGAACTACTACAGCTACAGTATTAGCTCACGCGATACTAAAAGAATTTAATGACTCTGAATTAAAGTTTAATAACAGAGAAATTAGAGAAGCTATAAAAACTGTAACAGACAAAGCTTTAAACTACTTAGATAAATGCAGTAAGCCGGTTTCAGAAAACATGATTGATGAAGTAGCTACCATATCTACGAATAACGATCCTATACTAGGTAAGTTAATCGCAGATGCTTACAGAGCCGTGGATTTAACAGGAGTTGTTATGATGGAAACATCACAAGACGGAGAAACCAGTATAGATGTTGTAGAAGGGGTTCAATATGAAAAAGGTTTTACTAATAATCATTTTGTAACAAACACAGCTGCTAATACAGCGGAGCTTGTTAACCCTAAGATATTACTTGTGGATTCAGCGGTTGATAGTATCAGACAGATACAAACAATACTTGAACACGTAATAAAAAATAACATACCGTTACTTATTGTAGGCGATGTTGACGCAAAAGTTGCAGCAGCATTAGCAATGAATAAAAACAAAGGTTCTATAAAAGTAAATATAGTTCCTGCACCAACTCACGGAGTAAATAGAAAAGAAATATTTGATGACTTAGCTTTATTAACAGGAGCTACGGTTATAAGTGAGAATTTGGGTGACGATTTAGATTTAATTGATCTTTCTTGTTTAGGTACGTGCTTAAAAGCAGTATCAACTTTTAGAGACACGGTTTTTCAAATAGGTGAAGAGCTATCGGTAGAAGTGCAAGATATAATAGAAAATATAAAAGGGGAGTTGCTTTGCGAAACAAATAGTGGCAAAGTAATTAAGCTAGAAAAAAGATTAGCGATGCTAGCAGCTAAATTAGCTGTAGTAAAAGTAGGTGGTAATTCTGACGTAGAGCTAAACGAAAAGAAAGATAGAGTTGAGGATGCGATATGTGCAACTAAAGCTGCTATTAAAGAAGGAGTTGTTGCTGGAGGAGGAATAGCTTTAGTATCGGTTAGTAAAAAGATTAAACCAGAAAACGAAGCCGAGATATTAGTATTAAAAGCTTTATTATACCCTTGTAAGACCATAATGGCTAATGCGGGAATCGAATATCAAAACATCGATAAAAAAGATTTCGGTATAGACGTTAAAAATGGTAAAATAGTTAATATGTTTAAAGCAGGAATTATAGATCCTGTATTGGTTACAAAATCAGCTTTAAAGAATGCTGCATCGGTTGCTTCGACTATAATGTCAACTAACTGTGTTATGTCTAACGTAAGAGGATAATATGAAAGCAATAGGTAGAAACATAATAATAAACAAATTAAAAGAAGGTATCACTGAAACAAAAGGTGGTTTACTTCTTTCAGAAGCACACAGAGAAGATATAAGATACGTAGAAGCTACAGTTGTATCAACGGGATCTGAATGCGATGGAATAAATAAAGACGATGTAATCTATTACGATAGACACGCCGGACATAAGATAGAGCTTGATAGACAAACATATCACGTTATTAAAGCGCAAGATGTAGTTTTTGTTTTATGAGAGAATTAACAGGGCAGGATTTAAGAGAGATCGGGTTGTTAAAGCATTACAGAATCATAAGAAGATGGGTTGCTAAAAAAACTGGTTTAAATCACGCTGATATTGAGTTGTTAATTTATTTTGATTGTTTAGGAGAGTTTAGAAAGCGCGATTTTGAAGATGGCACGTTAATATACTCTTGGGACAATAGGAGATGGAATAGACTGCTTAAAGATGGCTGGATTGTAAAATACAGAGGTTTTACTGGTAGCCGTTCAGATAAGAGCTATAGTCTATACAAAATTAGTTTACGAATGAAAAACATAATCCAACAGATGTACAGAATAATGTTGGGTAAAGAAGATATACCTACGTCAACGAGGCGTAACCCTGCGATGAAAAGAATATCTTATAGTGATAAAACTTTAGCTGCAGCAATAGGTAAAGTTAATAGTGATAAAACAAGATAGATATGATTCAGGATCCTACAAAAATACCACAAGCATTAGATATAATAGATCCAATGGAAAACGTTGTAGCTCAACCGGAAATACAACAACCTATAAATACAATCGCATCAGCTTCTCAAATGGCAGCTGAAAAAATGTATGGGACTAAGCAACAACGCCAAGACTCTATTAGAAGTATGGGTACAGAATTTTTAAACAATAAAATAGCATAATTATGAACAAAATTATACCAAACGCAACAGGTAAAGCACAAGGGCAAATAGGTGAGAGTGCATTATGGGATGGACCATTAAGTCAAATAGGTAGACCTCACGGTAAAGGATCTTCATCTGGTAAAAACGGGATGCAAGTATTAAAATATCCAACCACTTATGACGCTAAACCAATCACTCAGTGTGCTAAAGGTCGTTATTAATGAAGCTTACCAATAACTTTAATAAATCAGAGTTTGAATGCAATTGTGGTTGCGAAATGCCTAACGAGGTATTTTTACAAATACAAAAGTTAGCAAGCCAATTACAGTATATTCGAGATTTTATAAGGTTACCAATAAATATTACTAACGCATATCGTTGCTCAAGTCACAATAAAAAAGTGGGTGGAGTTTCAAACAGCCAACATATACTAGGCAAAGCAGCAGATTTGCAAGTTAATGATTCTAATCCAGAAGCTATATACCAAGTTATAGATACGCTTGCTGAATACGGAAACGTACTACAAGGAGGATTGGGATTATATAATACATTCGTACATTACGATATTCGTAAGACAAGAGTACGATGGGATAAAACAAAAGAATAGTTATGGCAACACCAAAAAAACCAGTAAAGAAAAAAGCTGCTCCTAAGAAGAAAGCTGTTACTAAAAAAAAAGCCGCTCCTAAGAAAAAATCTACTAGAGCAGAAAGAAATGCTCCTTCACGTAAAAAATCTAAAGGCAATTACGCCGCTGTAAAAAAAGGTAGAGGTAAAGGTAAAAAAGCAGGTGGAGGAATGACAGCTAAAGGTGTTGCAACCTATCGTAAAAATAATCCAGGTAGTAAATTAAAAACTGCTGTAACTACACCTCCTTCTCAGCTTAAAAAAGGTAGTAAGGCTGCAAAAAGACGTAAGGCATTTTGCGCTAGATCTAAAAGTTGGAAATCAGAAAGAGGATTAGCTGCACGAAGAAAATGGAACTGTTAATATGAAGAACAAAAAAAATTGCGGATGCCTTAGTAAGTACATGAAGCCGTCCATACAGGGAACTAAAGGTTCAAAAGGAAGAAACGGATGGGATGCAAAACCTGTCTTTAGAATAACTAATCCAGGTAAGATATGAAAGGTAAAAAGAAAACCACTCCTTGTTGGAAAGGTTATGTTAAACAAGGTATGAAAACAAAAGGAGGTAAACAAGTTAATAACTGTGTTCCTCGTAGAAGAGCTAAATAACTAAATAAATAACTAAAACTATGGGAACAAAAAGTTCAGATACTGCTTATGACATTAAGGAGGCATCAAATGAAAATTTAACAGCTAAAGCTAGAGGCAACTATGCTAAAAATGCGGAGCATAACATGAAAAAGGGGGCACACCCAATTCATAAACACATGAGATCATAATTATGGGAAAAGATTTTACAACAAAAGGGATGGGCAAAGGAAAAATGCCTCAAGGCGGAGAAAGCAATAAGCAAGAACGCAAGAACTTAACAAAAGATAATCCGGTTGCTAAAAAAGCAAGCGGTAAATATTAACAGAATAGGACTGTATAAACCTAAGCCAAACACTAACACTAACACTAACACTAACACCAACACAAAAAATGGCAAAATTTATCGAAATTCCAGTAACAAGCGGAACTGCTCACGTTGCTGGCAAAAAATTAATTAATGTAGAAGATGTATCAACAGCTTTCTGTAGTGCTGCTAACGCAGTTAAATTGTTTTTAGGAACAGGGCAGAAACACGTATTGCTTACAACAACTGCCGCAAAGGGTATTGACGTATTAAACGCTATTAACGCGGCTATGACGGCTAACCCTGGAGGGATCAAAGCTAAAGTACAATTAGCTGCGGGTATTGAGATTACAGCATTAGCGGTAGCTTAATAATTTACAATAGCCCTATAGAATAATATCTGTAGGGCTATTTATTAAAAAAAACATTATGAACAAAATATTTTCATGGCTGACCGGTGGTGTTATCAAGGAAGTTGGTAATGTTATTGACAAGTTCACCACAACAAAAGAGGAGAAGTTAGAAGCTCAAAGGCAAATACAACTAATACTTGAAAACGCTGAGGCTAACGCTCAAAGAGAAGTAACAGCAAGATGGGAGGCCGATATGAATTCGGATAGTTTCCTTTCTAAAAACATTCGCCCTGCGGTATTAATATTTCTTACAGTAATATTTACAGCATTGGCATTCTTTGATGGAAACATCGGGGAATTCAAAATAACAAAAGAATACATACCAATATTCCAAACACTATTAGTTACAACATACGGAGCATATTTCGTTGGAAGATCTTGGGAAAAAGGTAGAAAATTAATGAATAATAAAAATATACAATAATGGGACAATTTGGAAATCAACCAGACTTTGGTACAGAAGCATCTGTAGTAACAGCTAGTGATACTATAGGCTATGCTACAAATCAAAAATCTTCTTGTTTATATATAGGAACAGGTGGTAATGTTAAGGTAATATTATCAGGTGTGGTTGGAGCTGCAGGATCAGGACTACCTACAGCAACAGAAGCTGTCTTATTTAAAAACGTACCGAACGGATCGTTTTTACCAGTGATAGTAGACTACGTACTTGCAACAGACACGACAGCAACTGACATTATAGCAATAAAGTAATATGGGATTAGGAATAGGTAATGGTATTTGGTGGCCTTATGGCCCTCGCACAATAGTGCCTGGAATAATAGCAGATTTAGTAGCGAGAGCTGACTACTCCGAAAACATAAGATGTACAACAGCTACTTTAACTGCAATAGAAAATATACAATAATATGGCTAATTTACTAGAAAAAGCTTCCATAATTCTTACGCCCACCGCTTACGATGATGCGAAAGTATTAACTGTAATACCTGATGATGAATCAGGAGATTTCGACTTTAGCCGCGGATCTGCGGCGACCCGTGTTAATGCTCAAGGTCTTGTTGAGGATGTACAAATACTATCAAGTAATTTGGTACAGAACGGAGATTTCTCTCAAATAGGTTCAGAAGAAGTTACTAATGGTAACTTTTCTCAAATAGGTTCAGAGGAGGTTATTAACGGAGATTTTGCAACAGATAGTGATTGGGTTAAGGAAGGAATTTGGACTATTGAGAATGGAGTTGCTAATGGTAATGGAGCGAGTGGTTCTTCTCAAGAGCTAACTCAAGTAAATTCGTTTACTTTAGGTAAAACTTATAAAGTTGTATATGATGTACTTAATTATGTTAGTGGTAGTGTTCAAGTTCAGTTTGCTGGTGGTGGTTCTACTATAAGTGGTACAACTCGTAGTTCAAATGGAACATATACCCAGTATATGGTTGCTACTGCAAATCACACAACAATAAAATTCAAGTCTAATAATTCTTTCAACGGCTCTATTACAAACATCTCGATAAAAGAGGTTGGACAAGATTGGACTTTAGGAACTGGTTGGAGTATTGGAGAGGATAAGGCGATTGCAGTTTCGGGTGCATCTACAAGATTAGAACAATCAATAAGTGGTTTAAGTGGTAAGACTTGTAAGGTATCTTTTACTTTATCAGACTATGGTGGTAGTGGTTCGGTATATGTTGATTTTGGAAGTGTTAACTCAGATTTAATAAATACTAATGGTATACACATAGTTTATGGTACTTTTGACCAAGATGAATTTGAATTATTTAAGGGTGCTGCTTTCAATGGCTCTATAACAAACATCTCGGTAAAGGAAGTCGGGCAAAATTGGAGTATAACAAACCAAGCGGGAGCAACATCTAATATAATTTTGGGTGCTTTTAATATAGTTACTGATGGGGCTTTTACAAACGCAGAACAAACTTCTGTTCTAACATCGGGAAATAATTATCGTCTTACATATACAATTATATCTAATGCAGTTGTAGGTAATTTACAAGCTACCATAGGAGATGCATCTGTGAGTATTCTTGTTCCTTCTACTGTAGGAACACATACTGTTGAATTTACTTCAGCTGGAAATGCAGCTTTTGCTTTTAAAAGAGGTGGAGGTAGCTTAAATACATCTATAACAAACATTTCAGTATTAGAAATAACAGATGATACTGACTTACCACGTATCAACTATTCGGGTTTTACTTACCAAGATTCTTTAGGGAGTGAGGAAATTTTAAATGGTACGTTTGATAGCGATACGGCTTGGAGTAAGACAAATGCAGTTATAGAAAATGGAAAAGCCACCCTTAATATAGTTAATAGTGCAATGTCATCTATACTTCAATCATCTGTAATGGAGCAAAACAAAACTTATAAAATAACTTTTGATGCTATTTTATTGAGTGGTACTGGAAATCTTACTCTGGCAAGAGGTGGTAACAATAATGTAACAAATTCATTATCAATTTCTCAAAGCGGAACATTTAGCCAAGTTTTAAAATGGGTATCTTCTGATGCTACGATAGGCATAAAAAGAAGTGGCGCTGGCGATTTTTCTTGGAGTATTGACAACGTATCTGTAAAAGAATATTTAGGACAAGAAGTAGTTCCCGATAGTGGATGTGGTGCTTGGTTATTTGAACCACAGAGTACGAACCTAATAACACAATCTGAATTATTTAGTCAATGGAGTTTAGGTAATGCTATTATAACATCTAATTTATTAACAAGTCCAAGTGGTCTTACAAACACTAATAAAGTAATAGCATCTGCAGAAAATAGCACTCACTCTATTTTTCTTATACCATCAGTATCTTCTTTAACTAAATATACGTTTAGTTTATATGCAAAATCAGATGAATACGAAAGACTATATATTAGGCAAGGTACGGGTACATTGCCTTCGGCAGCAGTATATGAATTAAATGGCAATGGAAGTGTGCTTGAAACTTACGGAAGCCCACAAGATACATCTATAACTAATGTTGGTAATGGTTGGTATAGAATTACACTTACAAATACAACAAGTGCAAGTGCTGCTAATTTTGCACCTAACATAATGGGAATACCAAATAGTGGTTACACAGCAACTGCTAATTCAGTTACTTTTCTTGGAGATGGAACAAGTGGTGTTTACATTTGGGGAGCACAATTAGAACAACAATCCCACGCTACATCGTACATACCAACGGAAGGAACTATAAAAACAAGGAATCAAGATTTATGTAATAACGGAGGGGATGTTTCTTTAATAAATAGTACTGAAGGAGTTTTATATGCTCAAATAAGTGCGTTAGATAATGATT
>Ga0208134_1001406_pt1 | contig 13881 bp, 16 predicted proteins | sample VirMetDEL_Mar_31_FD_184515 | JGI IMG/M metagenome (GOLD analysis project Ga0208134, IMG submission 184515) | Aqueous microbial communities from the Delaware River and Bay under freshwater to marine salinity gradient to study organic matter... | ecosystem: Environmental > Aquatic > Marine >... | reverse complement strand
GGAAACAACAGACTTGCATACACCAATACAAATACATACCCGATAAAGTGTTTATGATACACGACAGATACGAATGTACTAAATGTGATAAGTCAAAGAAGGCTTAGTATTTTTATTACATACAACACAAGGCTAAACGTCATAAAGGTTTACAAAATGCATTTTAAATACTCTATACGCAACTTTTCTAATTACCTATTTGCTAAAGGTGGTTTTGTTATTCGTTTAAATTACGTCACAAAGCATCAACATTATAAAAGTGTTAGATTAGTTAGTTATTCTAAATCAGATCAACGTTTAACTCTTTATGATGATAAAGGTAAAAAGCAAAGATTGAGTAAAAGAGCAATAAAAAATAGAGGGTTTATCTTAATTGATAACCCTCTCTTTGTTCCTTTATCCTGTGAATTAGAATCTACCCCTTTTTAGAGCGTCTTAAACTTCTCATTTTAGCTTTTTCAAAGGTTCTACCACCTACATAAACAGAAACAACACCAGACCAAACCATCAAAAAATATTCCATTAATGCGGTGCTATGTTTTACTATGTTTTCACCTTCAATATGTGATAGGATAAACAACCTAATACCGAACACCTCCGCTAGTATTACGAACAAACCAGTATAGACAATCAAAGGACGAGCAGAACGAACAAAAGAAGAACCGCTTACCATTTCATTCTGTACTATTTCACTTGCTATATCTTGTTTTTTGTCTTTATCAGGTATAAATTTATCAACAATATCTAAAGACTTATTAGCTATTTCACCAACTACTTTTTTTCCAAACATAATTTACAAATCAAATATTTTATATTGAGCAGAACCGTAACACCTAAAAACATTACCTCTATTATTACCCTCTCTAAAAGATACATGAACCCAATTAGGGTTTAATTTCGTTCCATACTCCCAAATTAATTGGTCAAACTCTAAATTATCTCTAATAAAATAAAATATATCTTTATTGGTAACCCCACCATAAACATCAGCATCTAAATCTAACGCTTGACCTTTCATGTGTTGGCTAGTCTTAGAGCTTCCTTTTATAGCTTCGTTTAATGCTTTTGAACGATAACCACTACTAACATAAATAGAAGTGTTTAAACCCTCTCTAAGCGGTTGAAAAACATTAACAGCTATTTGTTTAAGGTTGTTTAAATGCTCTTTTGTAGGCTCGTTTGATAAATGTAAACGTTTAGCTGTTTGACTCACTAAACACTCTGATAAACTTAAATTTTTACTTAGTTTCATGTTTCTTTATCATAAATATGTAGATGATTCTTTAAAAATTCTTTAGGTGTTACTTCTATTATTGTCTTTGGGTTTGTTCCTTCTAAATTAATACTACCTTTTAAACTAGGTAACAACCAAACACCAAAAATACCATCTTTATACAATATAACCCCTCTATTCGTATTAATTAATTCTCTGCTATCATAAAGGTTTTGATACGTTACCCCATAAGGGTAATTTGTACCTTGTTCTTTATTGATAATATCAATATTTACATCTAATAAAGGTTTATTGATATCATATATTAAGTAAACCGTAGTCGTTCTTTTCATATTTTTTTTTAGTTTCTGACGTTATTATTCCAATAGGTAAGCCCTTGAGCATTTATAGTTGAACCTGTGGATTCCTCTATCAAAGTAGTATCATAAAAAGTATAATCAATTCCGTTATTTAAAGGGAAAACAAAACCGTTTACGCTATATGATTTTAAATAAACGTTTGAAGATGAAGAAATAGGCTGTGCTATTCTTTGACCAAATGCCCAAGTATCAGTTAACACGTTAATACCTACGCCTGCATCGGCTGTTAAATCCGCTACTTGAATACCGTTTACTTTATAGATTGAATTTAACACGCTAACATCTGTTAGAACCCCCTTCTCAATAGGTGTTTGGTAATCAAGATATGTAACCGATGTAGACAAAACTTGTATCTTCAAAAGCCCATCCTCAACAATAATTTCAAAACGTCCGTTCGTACTCCTATAATATGAAAAAACCGTTTGATCTACTTGGTCAACGTCTTTCATCATAAAAGAAACGCCCATATCAAAATCCCCTAAAGTGTTCCATTTACCCGAAGGCGAAACGTAGGTAATATTATCTTGATTTATGGAGGTGAAATCAAGATAAGGAGACAAAGGAGGTTTTACACTTCGATGCCTTGAATTTATTATACTAAGTAAAGGCATATTAAATTATTTCATAAGTTGAAGCACCTGTTTTTAGCAACCCTATTTTATCCCCTTTAGAGCCAATAATCAAAGATTGATCAGCATTGAACGAAATAGTTACACCACTTTCAACAAACTTAATTTGTCCGTCTCCACTAAGTGAGAAGTAAACAGGTTCACCTATTACGGTTACAGATGTAGCTGTGATAGTAACCTCTGTTTCTGCTGCAAAATCACAATCTATCCACGCCCTATCTGAATTATCAGCAACAGTAAAAGCTGTTGTTTCTTGTGTTGGGAAACTTTCAACCGTTTTTTTATCTCCTGTATTAGTTCCTGATTGGTTACCTAAATTTGTTTTTTCAGCATCTGTAAAAGCGTTAGTATCTGCGTTTGATTCGTACTTTGTTTTTATTTCTGCATCAGTGTAAGTTGTATCAGGTGTTACTACGTTTCCTGTACCTTCTAAAGTAGAACCGTTAACCGTTTTTAAAGGTCTTTTAGATTGTATTGTAGCGGTTGTTTCATCTCCTGTATTTGTTCCTGTTGCAAACTTATTAGTAGTGGTTGAATCATCTACCTCGTCAGCATTTGGAAAAACTAAAACAACGTCCGAAGCAGTCCCCCCTACACCATCACCTGTTACAGTTTGAACACCAGAACCGCTACCATCAACAGGCTTTTGTATTAATACTCTTATATTGTTAGCCATTATCTTACAGTTAAATTTCCTTTAATTACTGAGTTTGAACCCACTATTTTAATATTATATTGATAAACAGCACGATCTAAATCTAAGTTTGTGATATTAAACCATAGCTTGTTACTGTCATTTCCTATACCTATTACTAAATCACCTGCAACAGTTCCACCTGTTAAATATTCGCAACCGCTTAAAGTAATAGAGTATGTAAATTCGTATTCTGTAATATCTATGTTCTCATCGTTACCACAATCATCTGTATAAACAAAGCCAAATGTATCACCCATCATATTTAAAGGCTCTTGTGTTTTACCTACTATGTTAATAATATTAACTTCACTAGGTATTAATAGTTCTTGTATCATAATCCAAAATAAGGGCTGTAAGCGTTTATTGTTCCGCACGTTGGTACGGTGTAACAAGGGTATAAATCAGCGTTATCAGTTAAGAAAGTTTTGATTTTTAAAGCTAATCTTTCAGCATATAAAACGTATCTTTTACTTTCTGTTACTCTTTGCTGTTGCCCTATTGCAGTTGCATTATCACCCGATAAAGTAGAAACACCACTATTAAGACTTAAAGTCATTGAACTACCAACATACAAAGCGTATGAATAATTAACTAAATAAGGTTCAATATACTGTAATAGTGTAATATCTTCTGCTGTTAAAGTGTTTGAACATTTACGATCAACTAACCCATCTACACAATCAACACCTATTAAATCACATAAAAATCTATCCTGTGACATTATAATATACTGATTGTATTTACGCTCTTTAATATTAACGCTTAAATCCGCAAAATCTTTAACCGCTTGAATATTTATTAGTGGTGTACTCATCTTAATTGTTCATTAATTTTTTACGTTGAAAATACACCTCTTCAAATCCTTGTACCTCTATCGTTTTAGGCTCTTTTGTTTCGTCAATTTCTACAATTGAAACACCAAAACCATCATCTAAAGTAGTTACTTTGTACCCTCCTTTAGATATTAATTCAAGTATAAACTGTTGAACATCACCACACCAAAACTGATGCTTTGTTGGGTTCTCCGTAACATCATACGGTGTATTAGGCATTGAGTGAGTAAATATAATTTTACCTCCCTCGTTAATGTTTTTTAAAGCTTGTTTGAAATATTTAACAAGGTCTTTATAATGTTTTGAGTCGTTAATAATAACAACATCAAATTTTTTCTTATTGGGTTTACTTAATATGTTATCAGCAACAGTAGCACCTGACCAGCTACGAGGAAATTTATTTTTATCAAAACTATCTACCCCTGTTTTATCTCCCTTAATTGAGTTAAAAAACATTGAAGGAACACCCACACCGTAAATACATACAGTATCAAATGTTAGTTTGTTAATTATGTTTATTTCTTTTTGCATTGTATAAAGTTTTCAACCTTTTTTAACAAAGTACCCTTTGAGCAAACAGAATGATTAATATTAGAATTACTTAACTCATTATAGAGTTTATTTAGTAAATCATAACCCTCCTTTTGTTCCGAAGTCATACGGCACGAAGCACTAAAGCTCCGTACCTTATGAAATAAAACCTCTAATTCTTGCACTATACAGCAGGAGTTTCTAAACCTACTAAATAAGCTAAAGTAGCATCATAACCACCAACATCAACAAACTTATATTTGTTATCTTTTTCATTACCCATGAAAGCATAAGTTTCAGTAACATCAGATTCCGCTTCTTGTCCAAAGCCACCTAAATCACCCTCAATTGCTTCCATACCGTTATTCTGACCTAAAATAATAAAGCGTTTATTTAAATCTTCAATGATAAAAACAACTCTATCAGCCATAATCATACCATCTGACCAAGCTAAATCAGCAGCAGTATCAGTAATTGCTCTTAAATTAAAAGCTTGTCCGTAGAACTTATTAGCACCTGGTTTTTTAACCGAAGCTACAAAATCGTGAGAGAACTTAGTGCTATCAATAGCATAAGCTTGTGACCCACTTTGTACTGTTATAGCATCAATGATATTAGGTACTGTTTCAGTATAACCTAACTTAGCACCTGACCCATCAATAAGGTTTAAAGCCCATACACGACCCTCTAAACCTCCGATTTTTTTGATTGTCTCACAGGTTCTCGAGTAACCTGATGACATTAAACATCCTGACATAATTAATTAAATTTATAAATTTCTACAATATACGAATTTTACACCGCTTTATTATACGGTGTATTAAATTTGACTGTTAGTTTCTGATAATGAAACGTTGTTTTGTGCATCATTGATTTCTGTTACTGATACTGTTAACCCTAAATTAGCTATTGCATTTTCTAACGCTGCTGTTTGGTTTGCTGCTGCATCTGCTCCGCTTGTATCTGCTAATACTTCTGTTTGTGGTGTACCTCCTCCGCTTGGTGTTGGTGGTGCTGAGTTTCCACCGCTACCACTTGATGAGTTAGTTATATTTAATATTCCTGCTGCTCCACTTACACCAACCGCTGTTGCTTGTATGTATGATGCAGGAGGGGGTAACGTAAACGCTTTAGATATTCCAACCGCTGTATTCTTAATTACTTGTGCTATTGCTAACGCTTTTTGCACCTTCTCATCTTTCGCTCCTATTACTTTTGCTAGTTCAAAAGCTGAATTAATAAGGTTCATTTTAGAATTAGCTACTTGTTTTTGTAGTGCTATTTCTTTTTTTGCGTTCTTTTCATTGTTAGCTAATATACCGTCTGCTGTTTTCTTTTGACTAGCTGCGGCATTTTCTCTTATTACGTCTAATCTTTGCTCACTTTCAAACTTTAATAATTCAATATCAGCGGTTAAAAGTGTTTCATCTTCTAATTGTTTTGCTAATCTTAGTTGTTCTATCTCAGTTAATGCAAAGGCTTTTTCTTCTGCTGTTGTAATGTCTTCTGCTGCTGCTTCTTTCTTAGCTATTGTTAATTTAAACTCTGCGTCTGTTGTTTTTGTAACTAACTCTTCTGCTCTTTTAACCTCTTCTTCTTCGGCTTTTATTCTGTCGTTAGTTATTTTATTTCTTGCTGATTCTTCTTGTTTTAATAATGTAATCTTAGATGCTTGTATTTTTGTTTGTGTTCTTAAAGAGGCTGTTTGTGCTTCAATAACTTTAGCTTCTGCATCTGCTACCTCTTGCAAAGCCTCCGTTGTACTATTATTAATAGCGTCTCTATTTTTTATTATATCTCTTTCTTGTATCGCTATTTTTAATCTGTTTTCTGCTAATTTAGTTTCTCCTGCTGATGCTTCTTCTAACCCTTTTCTTCTCTCTGCAAAAGATTTTGTTTCGTCTTTAGCAAGTTTTAACCCCTCAAATATTTGTCTATTTGCTTCTGCTGATGATACGGTAGTTTCTCTTCTTATTTTGTTTAAAGCGTTCTCTGCTCTTTGTTGTTCTACTGTTTGTTTTACTTTCTTTTCACCCTCTACTACACTTTCAACAACTTTTTCTGTGTTTTCTATTAGTGCTTTTGTACCCTCTACAACTGTATCTTTTAAATCCTCAGTGGTTTTTGCTATCTCTTTTGTATTTTCAGATAGTGCTGTTTGTGCTTTTTCGTAATCCTCAACCGATCCAAAAACCTTTTGCCAAGCCACATCAATAGCTAACAAAACCTCTTGCATAACTAACCCTTGTAATTTAAAAGAATCAGCAACTACTTTAAAACCTGTTACAAATACATCAAATAATAGTTTACCCAATGACGCTACAACATCTAAAAGAGCTTGTAAAATACCAGATAAAAAAGCCATACCAACAGCTAATTTATCCCCTCCCTCCTCTGTTCTTTGGAAATACTGAACAACAGCAGCCAACACAGCAGCAACACCAGCCAATACTAAACCTATTGGGGTAGCTATAAATGCTAAGGCTGCTTTTGTAGCACTTACAAAACCTGTAACCATACCACCCAAAGCAGGGTTTACAGCCGTTACACTCTTACCAACACCATCTAAGGCTGTTGAATAGTTACCTACTGAACGCCTAAAATCTCCACCGTTTTGCTCTGCGGTCTTAATACTAGAACTAAGCGTATTAATATCTTTATTAGCTTTTATAAACGCTTCTGAACCTACTTTTAAATCGTTGTTTCTTTTAGCTGTTAAAGTTGCTAATGTATTTCTAAGGTTAGTTAAAGAACCTGCTTCGGCTTTCTGTGATTGAATAGCACGTTTTCTAACTGTGTTAGCTTGTGAAATTTTTAAAGAATTCTTAGCTATTTCTTCACTGTTTTTAGCACGTTGTTTAGCTGTTACGTTTCCTTGTTCTGCTAATTCTTTGTTTGTTTTTTTTAATTTATCGTTATTCTTTTTAAGTAAATCTATCTTTCTTGATTGCTCTGTAATACTTTGTTGAGCCTTCTCGTTATCTACCTTGATAGATATTAATATTTCTTTATCTTCAGCCATTACTTAAATCTTTACTAGGTTTACTTTTGTGGTGCTGCCATCACCTTTGTATTGGCTTATTTCATTAATATAATAATAACCGCTATCTACTTGCGTTTCAATCCAAATAGGAGTAAGAAAGTCTATTGATTCCATATCTAAATCATTAAGATTAAGGTTAATTGAAAGGAAAATAGGAGTGTTTAAAATCTTACTTTGTAGGTTGTAATACTTAGATAATAAAGTGTTACCCATATAAGAAGAACCTTGTCCTGTATAGTGTTGAAAAGATTGAGTATCTAAATTACCGTTTAACCCTTTATCAACTACACCTGCATCCTCTAAAATCTCTTTAGTGAAGAAAGCATAACCTACGTTTGATTCATTATTACCACCTAAACTAATACTTGTAAACGCTCCTTTGTTGAATTGTGTAACTGGTATTTTACCACCCCACACAAATAGTCTAGGTTTTAAATCTCTTGGTTCTCCTGACCCATCATATAAAGACATAACGGGTAAATAAAAGTTACTATCAAATGTAAATATTTGAGAAGTAGCAGAAAATACTGATTCGTAAATACTACCCTCATCGCTTAAATTATCGTTATCAATGTTTATTTCACCATCACCTAAACCTATTTTAAAGATGTTTTTGTTTAGTATATTGTAAGAGTCGTTATCATCTTGAACATATTTTATGTAAGTAGTCTTAAAATAGTTTTGTAATAACTTAGTAAAATCAATATCAATACCTTTAGATAAATCAACTTTATTAGTAAAATCAATACCTTTTACTTTGTTATCTTCTATTATATCAAATTTATCTATTGATAAAGTTCTATTTGCAGCATCATATTGAGACACACAACCAAACCTAAACATCACATCTTTAATAAAAGTGGCTTGGTTTATATCTGGTAAAACATCGGTAACATTGTAAGCAGAAGTAACACCGTCTAAAGTATATTTAAGAAAAGAATCAACTCTATAATTACCGTAATCAATACCTATTTGAGAGAACCAAAACCCCTCAAAAGCTGGTGTTCCTTGATTTATGTTTCTTATTTCAAAATCGAAAGTATCACCTACTTTTACACCTGTAAAACTATAATCTTCTTCATCAAAAGTAAAGGCAATTGCAGAACCTCCTGTTGCTGGATCTGTAACCGTTTTACTAGAAACTGATGTTAATGTCCTAGTGTTTACAAATGATACACCGTTAATTGTATAAGAACATCTAACCTCTAAATCACCATATAAACCAGCGTAAAAAGTACCCCTTAAAGCCTGATATTGTAATTTAAAATCAAGGTTAGCAACATCATAAGACGAGGTGAATTTCCCCCCGTTCCATTGAGCGTCATAATCGCTCTTGTTAAATATAATAGGGTTGTAATCTGGTGATTTACTTATTTGATTACCACTTACGTTAGTAAACCTTTTAGCATTATTTAATAAATCAAAACTAGAAATGTCTTTAGGTAAATTTAATAATGTATTGTAGTATAATGGATCGTTAAACAAATTGCCTTTTAGCTTAATGTTTATACTGTTAAATATGTTTTCTACTATTGTATGTTGAAAAATACCTAACTGAAAATCATCTCTTTCAAAAGCGTTGTTATTTTTTAAAGAGTTTTTAGCGTTATCAACAGGGAAATATACATAACCGTCTGAATTATCCCAGCTCGAAACTATATTATCCTCTGTAAAAGAGTGGTTTAAATAATCTAAATCATAGCTATTAGAGTTAGGGTTATTTGATTCGTTAAGATAGGTTTTATTAATACTTCTATCCTTTATTAAGTCAAACCAATCACTATTCCCACCGTAAAACCGTAGCTCTATTTCTTTATCTAAAGGCTTAGTTTTGAGTACTTGGTAGTAACCCCTACTAATAACACTTTGACCATCTAAAACAACACCCTCGAACCTTTTAAACGCTCCTATGTTATTGTTATTAAGGTTTGAAATGTATCTAAATATTAAATTATTCTTAGCTGTTGCAGGTACTTTAAAGTTTATCGACACATCACCATGACGTAAATTTAAGTTTCCAATCTTAGCTATACTTTTAGAAATAGCGAAAACTTCATCTTTAAATAAGTCTAACTGTTGCCCCTCTACTATTAATTTTATCATTGTTCCTGTGTTTTAGTAGATGGTAAATCAAATGATACAGATAATTCTTTTATCTTTTCGTTATCGTTTACAATCTCATAACTACCGCTTCTAATGGTTACTGTTTTCCATTTACCGCTGTCTTGTAGCATTTGCACTCTAACACTTCTTTTAATCGCTTGTAAGGTCTTATACTCGTTATTAGTTAGTATTTGACTATTGAAAGTAATTGAACGGCTTACATCGGTTTTAATAGTGTCGTTTTCAGTTTCTCCGTTGATGTAGTAGTTATCCCAATCTTGTGTAACATCTCTTTTGATGTTGATTTTATTGGTTACTCGCTCTGATTCGATACGTTTATTTTTAAAATCCCACGTTTCCCAGCCTCCTAAATCATTTTTCCACCTTAAAACATTACCATAAGAGCAGCCACAACTGTTATTAACTGTCTTTTCTTCTGAAACGTACTCGAATGGTCCTTTAAAAGTAATATCATCAATATTAAAATTACCTCCTGTACTTGTGTTGATATCTGTTTTTATCTCTTCATACATTGTAAGTGTTAAAGATGCAGTTGCTTTTGCTGTAAACTTTGTTGTTATTTCATACCAATCATTAGAAGTTGGTTCTGCTGTAGTGTATAAATTATCTGTTACTATTTCAAAGGGTTTAATTATACACTCTTCTTTAGTGTACCCATTAGGTAACCAATAAAAAGAACCGTTATCTAATTGAGAAGGCTCAAACACTCCGTTTTTTAAAGATATAAAAGATTTAATTTCATAAACACGATCAATAACAACGTTTAAAGCAGTATCATTTTTAAATATTGAATACTGTTTATTTGATTGGTTCATTGTCTCAGCAACCCAATTAATAACACCACTAAAAACACCCGTTCTACCAAAGGTATTAACACTAACAAAACCACCTATTTGATTAGGCGTACCACTAGAGTAAGGTAAAGCGGTTAAACCTGTTGCCGTTCCATTTTCAAACGTTCCATTATCAGCATCACTAAAGGTATTAGAAGGAATAATTATAAATCTTGCTGTTCCGTATTCCCAACCACAAGGCAAAACATTATTAAAATCTAAATCTTCATCTATTGTAGGTGTAATAGTATAAACACCACTACCCAAATTTACAACAGGGTAGTTAAATGCTAAAACGTTGTTGTTCCCTCTATCAAATAGATTAAGTTCTAAATAAACATTATCACCTCCCTCTGATAAAGAAAATGTAGACTCTGGTATTAAAGCATTAAAATAAGCATCAACACCCTCAAATTTTCTTATCTCTTCAAAACGTGTTAACATTTTAGGTGTAATAGTATCAACTATATTTAACACATAATCACCAAAGTTACCCCCTAAAGAGTCCTGAAATTGTTTAGCTCCAAATATAGCAGATGAATAAATTAAACAAGGTTGAGCAACTAAAGTAGTAACTTGAAAAGAGTCTAATTGAATGTTTGCGGTTTTGTTTAGGTCAACAGTTCCAAAAGTAATACCTACCTGTGTTAAATCTTCATTACTTGTTACGTCGATAGTATAACTCCCACTAGCGTTAATTGTTATAGTTCCTAAATTACCTCCTGTAATTGTTCTAATATTAACACCACATTGAGAAGAGTCCCCACCATAAACAACAGTAAAAGAAAAAGTATATAAAACACCGCTAAGAATATCAATATCTTGATACAAAATCTCTGAAAAATAAGGTCTAACAGAACCAGATTGAGTTATAGCAACCGACACACTACCAACACCATTAACAAAAGGAGTATCAAAAGTTTGAGATATATTTTGTTCGCTCCAATCAGTTAACCCATTATCAAAAGAAGGATCAACAAAACCTGTAAAAGGTGTGCAGTTATCTTGTTCATCTTGTACAAACCCAGAGTTAAAAGTATTTACATTTGTACCGTCTGATTTATCATAGCTTTCTTCATATTCAATAGTAAAATCAGTCCACGCAAAATGTGAATTTTCGTTTATCTCGTCAAAGTCTGCTGTAATATCGGGTTTAATATAGCTTCTTACATCTATACTCCCTTCATTATTTGTGTCAAAACTTGCTATTATCTCACCAATAAATCTAAAAGGTTTTATACCTGTTGTATTGTAAGGGTGTCCGTCTCTTGCTCCTGCGTAAACCTTTACTACTCCGTTGTAGTTGTTGTAATACTTAATTAAAGAGCCTGTAACAGTCGTTTCTGTTGTAAAGTAATCAATTATAACAGTTGTAGCTGTTGTGCCTTTAATAGAGAATATACCACCATCTAAAGAGGTGTTTGTACCTGTTACTTGAATTGAATCTAAGTTTATAAAAGAATTAGCTCCTATTGTTAATTCAAAACCCTTTGAAGCGTAGTTATAAGTGCCGTTAGTGATAACTAAAGCAGCATCAACATTGTTAACAGGGTATAAATCAGATAAAAAAGTATATTTTAAAGGTAGTTCCGAGCTATTCCAACGTGAAGTATAACCGTTTGTTAGTGTTTTTTCTGGTCTTTTTGTGATTGTTAACGCCATATCTTAAAGATACGAAATTACTCCGTACTATTATACGGTTATATTAATCTGTTTTAACACAAAATCTTTTGAAGCTGCTGTTACTTTACTTTCTAAGCTCTGTAATATTTGGTTTGTTGGTGTTGTTATAATGTCTTTAGTTCCTCCGTTAGGGTTTGTTCTGTTAGGTAGTTTTGTATTCCATCCCCTCTCTGATAACATAGCTAAAACAGAGTTAGCAGGTGGCACACTATCACCCCTCTGTTGTCTAGCATCTACCCACTCGTCAATATCACCAAAAGAAGCAGGGTTTGAGTTATATTGTGCAGCGTTTACACCCGTTTCAAGCTGTCCAATATCTTTACGACCGTAAACAGATAAGGTAATAGATACATCAGTTTTTACTACCTCATAGGCTACTGATTGGTTTGTTTTTCCTGTTGCTACTCTATCGTTATCTGTAAATGATTTACGGTATAATTCAACAGCTTTTAACCCCTCACTATTTAACAAATCTTCTAACATTCTACGTCTTTTGTGCTTGTATTACAAAATAAATCACAATTAGAATCTCTATCAGGTAACGAGATTGTAACAGTCCCAGCTATACCCATTCCTAAATAACCACCTTCTCTAAATATCAAATCAAAACCATCATTTTGAACGCTGCAATATTTATTATTCTTTAATAGGTAAATAAATTGTGATGCTAATGTTCTTGCTTCTGATTCTTGTTTTAATTTATCTTCTTCTGTTATGTCGTAATCTCTACTAACAACAAAATAAAGGTTAACAGCAAAAGAAACATTATCTAAAGACTGGTTAATCTTGGTTCTGCTTTCTGTCATTCCAATATTAGCAACAAAAACACCCTCATTTTCTCTACACCAATTCTGTAAAGATGTTGGAGTTTCTTTGGTGTACTGAATATTTAAAGATTCAGCAGCTACTAAAAGTAACTTATTTATATAATCAAAAGTATTTAAGCTCATAATTTATTTCTTTCTTTTATCATTGCATCTGCTACCTTATAAGACATTTTAGCTAAATGGTCAGCCTCTACAAAATCCTCTTTTAGTAATTCTTTCATAGCTTCAACGGCTATTTTATCCCTCAATTGTGTTACCTCCATTATCTCTTATTTATGATGTTTGAATATTTTCTTTCACACTCTTGAAGATGAGAAGATACTTGTATTTGAAGGTAAACTTCAATGATTTTCGTTTCAAGTACGACCAAACGCTCACTAAACACCCCTTTCGTAAGGTTATTAAGCGTAACAAGATTACCGTAATAATCACTAACTCTGCTATAACCTGCGTTAGTGTATGCTTCATTAACCGCTTTATTTGGCATATTCTCGTTATGCCATGTTTCAAGTCGTGTAATTTCTCCAAAAAAAAACACCCTAAACCGTAGATTTTATCCGTTGGTAATTCTGATATTTCTTTTGATAGTTCCGCTATTGTTTTACCGTCTGTCTCTTTAAACATAAGAATAGCTATCATTTCTGGCATAACCTCCAAAGTAGTAGCGTTAGTTCCTTTTCCTTTTAAAACCTCATCAGCAGCTTTTAATGTACCCCAATATTGATTGGCTGTTACGTCATCAATTGAATTAGGTCTTATAATATCATAGTTATCATGTACTACGTGTGTAGGTACTTCTTTACTAGGTTCTTCACTAATAAAGTTTAATTGTCTATTTATAGACTGATAGAGTTTTGGGTGGTGTGGTTTATCCCAATATTCAGCACTTACATCAGGCATAAATAAGCTGTAAATTCTCGCTTGATCGTCAGCCTCTCCGTTTTCTATTAGCTTATTATACTCTACAAATGTTTTAAAAGGTACATCGTGCCAACCGTCAGGAGCAGATAAAGGAATAGTTATTTTGTCGTGTATGTATGTTAGAAAATTCATATTGTAAAGATACAAAAAAAGAGCCACTAAATTAA
>Ga0208134_1001400_pt1 | contig 13910 bp, 17 predicted proteins | sample VirMetDEL_Mar_31_FD_184515 | JGI IMG/M metagenome (GOLD analysis project Ga0208134, IMG submission 184515) | Aqueous microbial communities from the Delaware River and Bay under freshwater to marine salinity gradient to study organic matter... | ecosystem: Environmental > Aquatic > Marine >... | reverse complement strand
TCTGCAACTTTAGCAGGATCAAATACATCATTTTTAACACCGGCTATGATAATATCTTTTACAAAATCATCTTCTGTCATAGTTCCTGCAAGAATAGATATTTTTTTATCATCTTTTTCTCTTCTTACATTTTCTATATCAGATAAAATTTTATCTCTTGCTTCTCCTGAAGCATTTTCTAAAGTAACTTCTAACTGCATAATTCTGCTGTCATAAAGAGAATCTAGCATTTGAACTCTTCTCTCTTTTTCAAATTCTGTACCACCAGTTTTTTTACCCGACGCTTCAATTCTTTCTCTTTCAAGATCTACAGCACTTGCTACTGCTGAGTCTAAAGCATCGTCTCTTCTTGCTCTAGCTTTTTCTTGATCCATAAGTCTACCTTGTTGAAATTGTGAAAAAGGTTCTTTAGCAGCTGTTGCTGCTGTTGAAAATATATTTCCTCTTGGTGTAGCTGATGCTAAATTTAAACCAAAAGAAGTTAAGAAACCTGGTAAAGATCCTGAAAGCATTTTATTTGTAGGTATTTGATTTGCTTTTCTTAAATCAACATTGACATCAAATATTCTTTGTGCATCCTGTCTAATTATATCGTTTTTATCTACGACTCCTGGTTCTTTATAACCTTGTCTTGGTGTATCTAACCCTGATGTAATACCAGAATTTGTAGAACCACCCATTCTAAACATCGGTCTTCTTAATGTTCTATTCATTATTACCTTCCTAAATATAACCCAGCAAGTGTTGAACCAATACCAAGAGCAGATTGTAATGGTGTTGGGTTAGGAACATTTGTTGAAACTGTTTGACCAGGATAACCACCCATGATCCCTGAAACTCTACCTGCATATCTATCTAATTCTTCTTGTGGTTGATAAGCTGCCATTCTTGTAGCTTCTCTTTGTGCATCAAGTCCCGCTTGTGTTTGTGCTTGGTTGATTGCGCCCAATGAACCTAAACGTGAAATATCTGTTCCTTGTAATTGTTGTTGCTGTGCACCTAACTGTGCTTGTTGTGTTCCTAATCCTGATTGAAATGCACCTAGACCTTGAGTTGCTCCAGCAATACCTTGCTGTGCTTGACCTAAATTAAATCTGTTTTGAATGTCTTGTTGTCTTGCTCCTTGTGCTTGTTGAAAACCTTGTTGTAAGAGACCGGCTTGTAATAAAGCTCGTTCTCTCGCTGCCCCTGTGCCAAACTCAGCGAGTTGCACTCCCGCTCGACCACTGCCGAGCGCACCCAATTTTGCTTGTTGATCTCGTATCTGCTGTTGTTGTATTTGCGAGTTACGATCAAATTCTGCTAATGAGGCATCAATCACTTGTGATTGATATGGTGACATAAATTGAGATACGTCTTGTTGAAATGCTTGTGCACCTGTTCCAACTCCACCGAAAGTTGATGCAGCTGTTCCTAATTGTCCAAGAGCCATGGTTCCTAATCCACTAGCAAGTTGTGCTTGTGTTTGTGCTTGATTTAAAAATGGTTGAAAAGATCCTACACCTTGTGTAGCTAAAGTTTGTGCTTGTTGTTGTAATGGATCTTGACCTGCTACCTGCGGTGCAAGTCCTGCTAAATTTTGTTGTCTTACGTCAAATGCTCTTGCAGCGTCTTGTCTTCCTTTAAAACCTTCTGCAGTTTCTCCTGCCATTTGTGATAGGCTTCCAATCCCTCCTGTTACAATAGGTATACCTGATGAAGCTACAACTTGTGTTGCTAAATCTTTTCCTATATCTTCTATAAAAGGTGCGGGTCTGTTTATTTGAGTTTCTACGGCCATTATAATACTTCCTCTAATCTTTGTGATGTTTGAAACATTTCTCTAGCGCCATCTAATCCTTGCGATTCTTCAGATACTTCACCTCCGGATTCGAGGTTTTTCATCATGTTATACATGACTTCTGCACCCTTGTCTATATCTCCTTCACCTGCATTTCTAACAGCATCAGCTGTAAACACAAATTCATTCTTTGATAATCTTGCAGGTACATCGTCTGCTTTTTCCATTCGACCAATTGGCACGAACCCACCTTCAGCTCTTAAATCCATTTCTTTACCATCCATATCAATTAATGGCATAGTCTCTTTTGCAACAGGTTCTTTGGACCCTTCTGCATAAGCAGTTCTCATTAAACCACCATTTGCTGCAAAGCTACTACCGCCTATACTAGGTGCTAAAAAATTGTAAGGATTGTTTCTTATGTTTGCAATATTCATGCTATTTTTTTTATAATAATTGTCTAAGTTGAAGTCACCATCCTCTTCTTCTTGTTTACCCATTAATAAAGGTGCCAATGTTAATGCACCACCTAAAGCTAATTTTCCACCACCTGTCATACCACCTTTTAACATTTCCATAAAACCTATGTCACCTGCTTTATATTTTGCACCTTCACTAAATAAAAACGGAGCTGCTTTAGTTTTTAAAAAAGTACCAAGGCCACCACTAAAAGCAAAAGGTGCTGCAAATAATGCAGCTTTACCTAATGGTGATTTTACAATTTTCTTAACTGCACGTGTTGCTTTTTTAACTAGCTTACCTAAGAAATACATTTGTCTTCCTGATTCAAGGTCCATGATTCCTCCTTCGTAAGGCATGCCACCTTCTGCAAGTCCTGCACGTCCACCGTCTGCAAGATTATCAAAATCATATATAGAGCCACCGAACAATGGAGCAAGGCCACCTAAACTTCTATCTGGTACAGTTTCTTCAGGATCACCTTCACCACCTTCACCACCTTCTGGTATGATTGGTGGTACGTAATTATTTCCACCACCATCTCCATCTCTTAATCTTTTCTCACCGTCTGTAAGTTGTCGTCCATAAGCATTAATATTTCCTTTTCTTTTTTCTTCCAAGTATTTGTCATAATCCTCTAATGTGTAACCATATTTATTATTTGCAACATTTGCTGCAAACCACGCTCTTTGTTTTGGATTATTAAATCTTCCAAAAGCATTTATACCCGTTCCCAAAAAACCAGGAACTCCTGAATCAAATTCTTTACCTTCATCTATAAAATCTTTTACTTCTTGATTATATTTTTCATCTTCAATGTCGTTTAAAATTCTTCTTTCTTCTCTGTTATCAGGATTAGATGAATCGACAGCGTATTTTTCTCCACCAATAACTTCATAAGCTTGACTAACACCTGGTGCATAAGCACCAGTTTTATTTGCTTCCATTCCTCTATCTTGAGGACCACCTCTTGCTACTGAAGTAGGTGCAGTATAAGTTGTTGTAGAACCTTTTGATGTGGACTTTTGAGAATCTTTGGTAGATTTAGTATCAAAATTACCACCGATAAAAAACCCTGTTCTTCCACCTTTAGCTAATAGTTGTTTGTATTGTTGTGCGTTTGTTATGGCCATTTTACTATTCTATTTTGTTTTTCCAAATAAATCAAGACTTGGCATTACGACATTTACATCTTGAGCCATGTCATCTGCCTTATAACCTTTAGCTTCCCAGTCTTTTCTTTCCTTAAAAAGCTCTCCAGTTTCCTTGTGTCTGTACGTTGTTTCTACTTTTGCTGGTTTTAATACTTCCATTATACAGTTACCTCTTTCTTAATGTTTAGGTAGCTAATAGCTACGTCAAATGAATCTGTTGTACTTGATAATACTGTGAAACTATCTCCTCCTTCTACTACCAAAGGTTGGGTTAATAACTCTGTTGTAACATTAGCAGTTAATGCTGCTGACTTTATAGCTGTAATACTGTTGTTTGTAACTGTGACTGAAGGTGTGCCAGCTGATGTAACTAAGATAGATTTAATAACATATGTCTCACTTACCAAAGGATTACCTGTCCCAAAAGGAGTTAATGCAGCTCCACTTGTACTATTATCTATACCTACAAATTTAAATTGATTTGCCATTAGTTTATAAAAAAGTTAAATGCTTCAATCTCATCTTTTAATTCTTCTTGAAACGTTGAGTTTAGTTTTTCTACAATAGCATCAAAATCTCTAACTTGAGATTCTGCTACTTGTAAATTATATTCTGACTCAGGTCTAGTAATTACTTGCACTATCTTTGCCATTATCTTCTTCCGTCTGGTTGAGTGTCTAATCTAAATGTACCTAATCTCCAGCTTTGAGACGTTCCTGTATTTTCTACTTTTAAAGAGATTGCTCTGGCTCTAGCTCTCGTATCTATTTTGGTTGTAGATGATGTTATATCAAAAGGACCAAGTGGTGAACTCGCTTGTGAGCTATTTGGATAATTTTTTAATTGTAATGTAATTCTAGTAGTTCCTGTTTGAGATATGAAATCAGGTACAAACCTTCGTATCTTCATAAGAAATTCACCATCTCCTCTAAATGTTGCAACACCTGTTTGTTGTCCAGTTGACGATCTTTGTTGTGTAATATCAAAATCTCCTGACTCTATATTAGAAGTTATTGCAGTGATTGTACCATTTCTATTTTGATCTGTCCCTGTTTCGTGTTCATAGTAACTTGTTCTGCCTTCCGTATTACCTATAACATCAAAAGATGTATCAGTGCTTGCATCATATTCAGTTGCGTGAGGTAAACCAAATATAGAAGAATCTTTCCACATTGTTCTAGCTAAAGAACCAACTGTCCAAACAGGTCTTTGTGGTGATGAATCAAAATAATTATAAGTAACTTGTCTATTAACTACAGAAGATCCTGTTGTTGGATAAAACCAAATAACTTCTCCATAAAGATTATTTAATCCAGCAGATACCATTTGATTACCAGAAGATAAATTTATACTATCATAAACAAAGTCTTCAACTAAACATGGTAGTGATTCTAGTCTACCAGCAAACCTAAAGAAACCATTCTCTGACATCCAATAAGCAGCACCGTCAACTTCAACACATGCATTCTGTCCGACAAGACCGCAGTTAGTTCCTACTTGTGCAAATGCAAAAGTAAAAGGTTGACCAACAAAACGTTGTGTAAATAATGCAGTATCTGTCCAAACATAAATTGCATCACGACCTCTAATCGCTCCCATGATCTGTGATCCGTCGGCCAATCTTTGTGTACCAGCTGTATTGGTTGCTGTAGGTATATAAGTATTTATATCTTCTTGATCCGAAAACCTTATAAACATATCATCTTGTGTTGTGGGTGATCCAATAGTTGTCTCTGTTCCAAAAAATACTAAGTGTCTGTCAGGTGTAGAAACTAACATATGACGTGATGCTGTTGGTGCACCAGATATAATTGTTGCTCTTGTTGCTGTTGCATTTGATAAAGATGAATCCCATTCAAAACATGCGCTGTCATGAATTAAACAAATTGCTTTGTCACCAAAATTATCCAGTGACCACATACCCGGTTCAAGAACTAAATCTCCTGATGCTGCTTCTCCCCATGCAACATAATCACTTGTATTTGTAACAGTTGCTCCGTCGCTATGAGCTGCTCTGGTTGTCCCTCTAACTGCTCTTGTAATACCTGTTAAATCATTCCCAGATACACCTGTGTAAGATATCTCTTCTGTCCCTACTAAAATAAAATTTGTTCCTGAATCAGGGAAGTTTGTAGTGCTTGCTAATGTAATAGAACTTCCTGATCCTCCAGTTCCATTTGCGTTATCTCCAAGTGCACCATTTAAAGTAGTTGTGACTGCCGAACCATCTTCTCCACCCCAAGAACCTAGACCATAACCAAAACCTTGAGCTTGAACAGCTGGTCCTACTGTGTAGTATTTTTTAATTGTTATTCCTCCTGAAGTAGTTGCACCAGCACCACTTTCATTTGAAGCCATTGTAATAGTTATTGTTGTGTTGGTAGGTGTAGAAGTTACCATAAATTTTTTATCGTCGAAATCAGAAGCACTGTAATTTGATCCTGTGATTGTTGAAAAACCACTCATTAAAAGTATATCACCAGGAATTAAACCATGTGCACTAGAGTAAGTTATAGTTACTGTTGGTGATCCATTGGTTGTACTAAATGCGCTTGTAAGAGATGTAGTTGATTGAATCGGATGTATATCATAAAATACTCCTCCAGAGTACGCATATAAAATCCTGTTTGTCCCTATGATTGCGTATTTTCTAGACAAACTATTAATAAAATGATGAAGCCCTCTACCTGCTCCTGTTAGTTCATTTTCATTTACATTACCTAATTGATTCCAACCACCTATTTTTTCAGGGACACCATAACGAAACCTAGCATTATCGCAGTCTGTCCACTGGCCTTCTGCACCTGTTTCGGAAAGTTGTTTATTAATACCTGGTTGAAAACCTATTTTTTGTAGCATAGTCTTGGCATTATATTATGGTATTATTCCAAAATCTACTTAAAAGTTACGACTAAGACTATACGTTCTCCTACTTTTGGGAAGTAATGAAAATGAGGTTTATTATCAAAACATATGCCTCTGTATTGTTTTGGTTCAATTTCATGTCTTTTATTGTTTGATAATATTACTGTCCTAGCAGTCTTGTCTTGAGGGTCATTTAAATAAATTAAAAGTTGTTTGTGAGGAAACGAATGGTCTTGGTGAACTGGACATTTTTTATATCCGTTTGGGTAAGTAAAATTTATAGCCATTCGTAATATCTCTTTGTATTTTATTTTGTGTTTTTCAGTGAATTCAACAATCATATTAATACAATCTTGATAACAATCCGAGTTTATTAAATCATCATCCCTTCTTTTTATAACGTGAGCTAAGAAAGGTATCTTTTCTTTCGAACCGATAATCAGTTCATCTCCAAGATAATAAGGAAAGCCTACATTTAAAAAAGATTGATGTATATATCTTTTACTAAAATCACTTAAAAAATTATCGTCTTTTATAAAAAACATATTAATTAAAATTAAAGGCTAAAGATATTCTTTCTTTATTAGAGTTATTATGCTCTACTTCATGTTTTAACCATGAAGGAAATAAGTATAAAGTATTTTCTTCTGGTTTAAATTTCCAAATTTGAGAATTATATTCATTAAACTCTGTAGGTTTAATAGGAAAAAATCTTAATAAATAATCATTTGTAAAGATAAGATCTCCAGAGTCTTTAGGTGATCTAATATAAAATATACCTGATACAATTGAACTAGGGTGATCATGTATAACATTGTAATCACCTTTTTTATTTATGTTTAACCAGATATTATCAATTGAAACTTTTTGACATTTTAATACATCAGTTAAATTATTTGCTTCTCTTTCTAAAAAAGAAATAAATGTTTTGTCTTTAATAGTAATATCAAATTGAGTACCTCCTTTATTACTAACATATTTTTTTTTCTTCTTTATTATATTTTTATATAGTTTTTTTAAATCAAAACTATATTTCTGATATAGTATTTTTTGTGGAAATATATCTATTTGTTTCATTTTCTTTTTAAATAAGAAGGTAAACCTAAATATTCTCTTGAGTCATATAGATTGTCTTTAGCTTTTGGTTTACTTGAATCGTTATAATGTAAAAACACTTGAGCACAAACTTCTCCATCAAAATGTTCTCTCCAATGATCTTGTTTATCCCCTTTGTAAATTAACATATCGCCGGGTCCTAAAATAACTTCAATACCTTTTTTACTTTTACCTGTAGGGTCTAGATATATAGGCCACGAGTCCCCACCTAAATTCATAGTTGTAGATATTTCACATGAGTATCTATCCCTATGTCTTTCAAGAATATCACCTGTCTTGTAGGTTCTCATATAAGCATAGTTTGGATACAAAGATAGCCCTGTGTTTTTTTCCATTACATTATGACATTTTAAAAGTAATGTTTCCATAGCAACGTCTCCATATATTGAAAAAGTATTAGGGGCTTGTTCGTCTGTAAGAATTCCATGCATATCTTCGTAAGGAGAAATATATTTTGTTTTTAAAAGAATTTTATGTACGTCTCTTTTTAACAAGCTATAATTAAATAAAAAAGAAGATAACTCTTTGTCTATAACTTTTCTTAAAATTTTATAATGTTTCTTTTTAAAATCATTCATAATAATTAATATTTATATTTACCCTACATTTAACATCTGTTTGAGTAACACTTCTATGTCTTATATCTCCGTCGAAAATAATAGCACTATTTTCTTTGGAAGAAGTTTTGTACCCTTTATCAAATTCTGTATAGCCATTGTTTGTATTTATATTTAAAAGGCATACTTTATGTTTATCATCTCTATCAACATGAAATGAATGTTTTATAGGTTCTTGACATCTAGGGTATAAGTTTGCTTTTACTCTTATTACTTTGTCTTCATTAATTTTTATTTTATCTAATATAGGTAGTATATGTTCTCGATAGAAATCACTATTACATTTGTTACTGTAATAAAGATGGTAAAAAAAATAATCATCGTCCCCCTCAGATATTACTTTGTCTTCAAAATACCAAGGAAACATATTAGATAATAGATCTTTTTTAATTATATTAAAATCTTTCTTATTTAAAAAATTAAATTTAACTTTCATATTATTTTTATAACTGCTTGCCTATCCCCAAATGCAACATACTTATATTTTATTTTATGTTTTTTTACGTACTCTTGCCAAGCTTTATATTCATTTCCCTGCCAATTTATATATCCGATATATTCATCAAATAATAATATACATCCCTTTTGTAATCTTTCTTTACCAATACAATCAAATACATCTTTTGTAGATTCATACGTATCGCAGTCTATGTGAATAAATGAAATTTTATCTTTCTTGTTTTTTAAAAATTTAGGTAGTGTGTCTTTAAACCAACCTTTAATTGTTTTAACGTTTTTATTTAAATTAGGTGCTTTATTATTTAAAGTTAAATAACCTTTTCCAAAATAACCACCTCTCCAATCTTCTTGCATCCCTAAAAAACTATCAAACCCATACCAAGTTACATTAGGTATAATGTTAGAAAAATAATTTAAAGAAGTGCCTTTGTAAACTCCAAACTCTAAGTGAAGTCCTTTTGTATTTATTTTTGATAATGCAATATCCCACCAACCATGGTCTGCAAACATAGCACTATTTTTATATCTTTTAATATACTCAACAGACTCTTTAACAGCCTCTTCAGTTAAAACATCGTAAGGTCTTTTATAAAGATAAAATAAATTATCAGCATCAATTTCTTTCGTTATTTTCATTTTTCATTATTAAAAGCAATGTTTCCACTTACTATTAATCTCTTTGTATCACCATTATTTCTAACCTCGTGTGGTAGACATCCTAGAAAAAAAACTAACTTACCTTTTTCAGGGGAAACTTTATGGCGAGATATTTCAACATAAGGATACCCAAGATTATAAAAAAGAGTTGGAGAGGAATTTTTAGTTCCATCAATATAATAAATAAAAGAATACTCTTCCAAACCTTTAGAGTGAATGTGTATACTATGTACGTCTTCTTTTTTATATTTTTGAACCCAACAGTTTCTAAAAAAATAATTTGTATAACCTAAAAAATTTGCAATTTTTAAAATATGTGGAGACAAAATTTTATTTGTTTCTTCTAAAAATTTTTTATCTTGATTTGAAAAATTAGTACTATTATCTTGTTCTTTATTTAACTTTACGTTTTTAACTAATTTAACATAACCGGGAGTTAGTTTAGTCTCACATTCAAATAAATTTTGAATAAAACCTATATGTTTCATACAAATGGCCTCCCTAAATTCCATGTAACTAAACTATATCTTGTACCTTTTGTAATTGGATTTACCCTGTGCCAAACAAAAGAAGGAAACACAACTATTGATCCTTTTGATAAAATCTCTGTGCATTTTCTAAAAAATTTTTTACCGCATTTATCTTGGTTTCTAAAATCAAACTCAAGCTCACCACCTTTATAATCATTTGGGTTTGTTAAAGAACATGTCATAGAGAGCTTTCTTACTTTTCCAAATCTTTGCTCATCTTTTTTATCATTGTATGGAATTGTATTTGAATCACAATGCCAGTCATAAAATTGATTTTTTTTATACTTAGTAAATTGACATACTTCAGGGACATCTAAACTAAAGTTCCAACCAGCGTTTTTATTAGCCATATCTACATAAGGAAGTATTTCTTTATATATCCAAGTTTCATTTAACCAAGATACGTTTGAGATTCTTTTTTTCTTAAAATGTTTTTTAGATTTAGGGTCAATAGTTTTAATGTTGTCCGCTGTAATATCACCTATGTAACCTATTTCTTCTCTTTGAGAATTACCATATTTAATTACTTCATCACAAAATTTATGTGATAAAGCATCTTTAAAATACCAGAAGTATTCTTCTAAATGCATTAACCTGGAACCATTTCTACCCAACCAGTGAGAATAAATTTATTTCCTTTTAATGGAGGGTTTCCTCTATGAACATGTGTGTAAGATGTAGGAAATAATAATATCCTTCCTTGTTTTGGTTTTATTCTTTTACTTTGGTATAAAAATTCTGTTTCTCCCCCTTGATTAACAGAGTTAAGGTATAAAATAAAAGCAGCTATTCTATTTCTATTACCAACATCACCACTTTCACAATGCCAAATATGGTAACCTTCTTGAGGTTCTGTTTTTTGTAATTTTATATCTTGAATAGAGTGTTTAGAAAATAAATTTAATATGCTATATTTTTTTACATATAAAGAATAAACATCTTTAAAAAAAATATCTGAAAAATCTCTAGCAGTATAGTTTACATTAAACTCTTTTATCTTAGTTGTTTTATTTGCATATTTATAGTTAGCAAAAATATCATAAGCTTTGTCATCTTTGATATGTCCATCCGTTTCTCTTTCCATTGTTAAATTATTTCGATCCATTTCATTATAAAAATCAATGTAATGGTTACAGAAATCCTCACTAAAGTATCCATCAAAAACTCCAATATGGTTATCTTCTATTTTAAATGTTGCCATTTTATTACGTAGTGGGTTAAAATTTCTTTTTCTTTATTTTTATTAAAATAAAAATTAATATCACTATTAAAAGTTACACATTTGTTTTGTTCCACAGGAACTGTCCAATTTAAATTTTTATATCTATGATCGTCATACTCTAGTTCTAAAGAATTAGATGAATTGTCCATAAAATAAATTGTAATAAAGTCAGGTGTTTCTTTTTTTGAATAATATTCTAAATGTCTTCTTTTTAATAAAGATTCGTTGTAATCTTGTTTTAATAAATAATGGTTTATAAAGTCTAAATTAATGTTGTGTTTTACAAACATTTTATTTCTAACATACCAAGATATCCAATCTAAATTTTGATTAAATCCACAAGGATACTCTTCATAGTTATTTAATTTTTCTGCGTTGGATGCTATTTCTTTAAGTGCAAATTTTTTTACATCTTTTTTATTTACATTAGAAATGTCGGGAAGATAATCTCCGTAAAAACAAGTTTCAGACAGAAGTATTTTTTTCATAATATATAATCTTTATAGATTATATATACTATAATTTTTAATTAGTTTCAACCACCCAATTAATATTATCTTCGTCCCAGTACAGTCTTTGAGTTTCTGGATCCCATGTAGGCTCATCTACAGGAGCTTTCCAAAGTCCTGTTGAAGAATCATACAACCAAGAAGTGTATGGTTTTGCATCTTTAAAAACATCAAGTTCTGAGTCATAAGATCCACCTACTGAAGCTTGTAATTTTCTAGTTCCATCTAAATAATATTGTTTCCAATTACTCCAACCACTAGTATTTTGCAGATATAAAATACCTTCAGATTCTGTAGAAGCATTTTCATCTTCTACAACGACTACATCTAAAACCGTATTGTCAGTATCTAATTTTGCAAAATGTTTCATAACTATTGAAATTTATACCTTACCATTACAACACCGGATCCTCCAGGGTTTGCCGCTCTAGGACCGGATCCTCCTCCAGCTCCTCCACCTAAACCATTTGTTCCACCTTGAGAATTTGAGTTATCTTGAGCGCCTTGTCCGCCACCGCCCGATCCACCTGATCCGACTCCATACCCAGATCCTCCGCCTCCTCCGGCGAATGTAGTTCCTCCAGGATAATTAGGTGCGATTGTTACAGGTCTTCCATTTCCTCCAGGTCCATGAAGAGCATTACTCCCAGCTTGGTCAGCTCCGCCTCCTCCTCGGCCTTGGTTTCCTCCACCGCCGCCTCCAGGTTGACCTTCTGATGGTGAGTGACCTCCAGCATTTCCAGAGCCCGCTGAACCTCCCGGTCCGCTTCCGCCTCCAGATCCTCCTGGTCTACCCGCATTTGAATCTTTACCGCCTCCAGCTCCGCCGCCAGTAGCATTAAAAGATGAAAATTGACTGCCTCCTCCATTGTTTCCAGCAGTATTAGCGCCAGGGGCTCCACCTCCACCTCCAACAGAAATTGGGTATCCTTGTGCTGATACAGGGTGACCGCCATTTGCAGGATTAGGATAACTGTTTCTTACTCCACCGCCTCCGGCTCCTCCGCCAAAATAACGTCCTGATCCTCCTCCTCCCGCGACTACTAAATAATCTACGGTAGTTGAACCATTTACATTACCTACTTGGTTAACAGTAAATGTTCCATTACCTGTAAAAATGTGAATTTTAAAATCTCCATCAGTGATTATTGAATTTCCACCTGAAGCTGATACAAATTTTTTAACTAATCCTCCGGAACCAAAACCTAAACTTGAATAACCAAAAGACTTCTTTTTTTTTAAATCTATATTTGATGTATTCTTACCTACGAAAAGAGGGTTTTTTATATTTTTCATATCTAAATTCCTTATGCGTCGTTAGCAGCATCAGTAGTAAAGAATAATTTAATTCCTAAAAGTTTTGCATCGGCTGATAAATCATCTGCTGAAACGTCTCTAAAGATATTAAAAAATACTTCTTCTCCTGCTGCAGGGGATCCTGCAATAGTTATTGCTCCACTCTCTGCTGTTACTGCTAAATCGTTTGCTGTACCACTCATAGCTTTTGCTGTCGGTCCTACAGCTGATCCAAAACCTGTATCAATAGCACCATCATCAGCTATTGCTACTCCAGCTACCTTCCATGAGGTAGTTCCTGTGTTTGTAGTGTTAGCTGTAAAAAATGCTTGAAATGTTACTGTGCCTTCGTTCCATGATTTAGGAAATGCAACAGCAAACTGTGCAAATTCATCGGATGAGGCATCAAAATCTAAAGATTTAAGTTCAGGTTGTCCAGCTGTTAATTCTGTTTGTGCTAAATCTGCACAACCATTTGTAGTTGTTGGATACATCGCAACAGCGGGAACCCAAATAGTTTCTTTACCAGCAATTTTAACTGCAGCTGTACCAGATTTAAGAGTTCCTGTTCCTTTAGGATTTAAATTTATATCAACGTTAGTTTCACCTGTTGCTGATAAAATTGGACCATTACCTGTTGCAGCATTTGCTAAAGTAAATTCATTAACTGCTGAACCTGTTGCAGTAAGGTTAATTAATTCGTTTCCATTTGTATCTGAAATTTTTGTTCCTATCGCAGGACTAGTTAAAGTTTTGTTTGTTAAAGTATCTGTTGTAGCTTTTCCAACTAATGTGTCAGTTGCTGCAGGTAATGTTACTGTGACATCGGCTGTTGCAGCAGGACCAATCAATGTTACTTTGTTTGTACCATTGTCTGTACCTTCTAAAAATTCTACTTTACCAGCAGTTGATGATGTAGGACTTAAAATAGGGTCTGTTAAAGTTTTATTTGTTAAAGTTTGTGTTCCTGTTAAAGTTACATCACCGTCACCAGCACCAAACCCTAAAGTATAAATGTCTGGGTTAGTTCCATCGTTTGCTGTAGCAAACACAAGTTGATCACCTTTGTCAGTTGCTGAAAAAGTAAATGTATCACCAGAACCTGATGCATATTTAAACTGTACTGTGTGTGATCCTGATGTTGAATTTCTTAAAAAATAAAAGTTTTGTGCGTCTAAAGGAATTGTTACAATTTGATTTCCAGAAATAGTCCCTGTAAATTCAATCATTCTATGAGACATTACTG
>Ga0208134_1001399_pt1 | contig 13910 bp, 29 predicted proteins | sample VirMetDEL_Mar_31_FD_184515 | JGI IMG/M metagenome (GOLD analysis project Ga0208134, IMG submission 184515) | Aqueous microbial communities from the Delaware River and Bay under freshwater to marine salinity gradient to study organic matter... | ecosystem: Environmental > Aquatic > Marine >... | reverse complement strand
ACGCGAGGAGAGTAGAATATGATTGATGATACCCGTCCAGTCGTACGGGATTCTTGTCTCAAAATCAGGAGTCATGTCATCCTCCATCATCGGGGAATCTACCCAATGCCGAGCTCGCCAACCCCCAAATAATTTGAGCGACGAGGAAGAGAGATGATGAACCAAGTTCCAGACGTGTCCTGATTGCGAAGAATATTGAGTTTGCCAGAGAATTTGGTGGGGAGACAAATTGATAGACTTTAATGACTTTAACCTGTGGACTTTCAATTCTAACCAAAAAGCATGACCATCAATTATGCCATGCAGATCCGGAACTCCAGGAATAGCCCACGACTCAAGACGTGTCCAAAACACCCCTTGAGCCTTTGTGTTGTCGCGTAGATTATGCCACAGTTTGGACTCAGGCTTTTTCATTAATCACACTCTACCTGCTCTACGTCATGTCGCCATTTTAGTAGATACTCACATACTCGTTTCCAAGTATTTTGCACACTAGGGTCAACGTCTTCTACATGACCACTATTATACTCGTCATCACACTCTACAAAAAAGTTACTATCTTCTTCTATAGTACCATAGCAATAGATTGTCCCTCCGTTTGGTTTGTTGTGGACATAATCAATATGGTGACCTCGCTCGGTCGTTACATTATATGGCATCAGTTAATCCTTTCTACGATTAATTAAGTTATATTTAATAATAGCATAAAATATGTCAAGTGGTGTCTTTTATTATCTTACTTTCTCCCTCAATAACGAGGTTGTCTTCAGTAAAAGATTTGAGTGCAGGAAACTCTTCTTGGATTCTCTTAATTTCTTTCATGACCTCGTCGCGATTCATCGAGTCAATCTTTCCATGCAGAATCTCTTTACGATCAATATAGAGTCCAGCAGCTTGACCTCGGGACTTCTCTGCCGCGACTGCTGCTGCGAAATTTCCTCCTATCATAGCTTGATCTCTGATCTCGGCTAATTTTTTGACGTGTCCTTCAAATGAGACTTCGTACTTTTTAGATAGCTCACCTTTTAGCTCTTTGATTCGGGCGACTACTGCTGGATATCGGGTTCCGTTGAGGAGTTGCGATGCTATTGCATGAGCTGATGCGACAGAATATCCTGCTTTTATCGCTGCCTCAGTCTGGCTTATATCTTCAGTTACATAAATCTTAGCGAACTCTTCCTGTTTGGGAGTGATCCCCTTCTCCGATCGGGGATTGCCTACAATATCTAATGTGGGCTTATGCGTCTTTTTTGCTAATACCATAATTTTCTCCTGTACTTTACATAATAGGAGCAGACAGAGAATTTGGAAAGAATTTTTTTATCTCCGATAACAGTGTGTGACCAGATGAAGTAAGATATTAGATATTGTATATCGGAATATTTCTAAAAAATAATTCATTAACTTTTTCATTTCACTCCTATATAAGCAAACTCCGCGAACCATTGTTATTGGTCCACGGAGTCTTAGGGGCATATGGGTAAACGTAGAGAGATTTACCCTTTGAGAATTCTATTCCAAGCAGTTTCTAAAAGCAAGTAGTGATCGGTATCCATACTTTTTTTATTTAGTTTAAGATACGTGGAGATAATGGACACGGCAGATTGCCATGACATATCTTTTAGTTTTTCATCCCAATAGGCTTTACTTTCTTGCTCAGCCCAATATTTATCGTCACGATCGTATGGGTGACGTGGTAATTTAGTATGAGTAGTCATACCTTCTTTATTTTCCATAGTTTTCCTCCTATATTTCTATGGTTGCGTAATCAACGAGTTCTATTTTGACTTTTTCTGGGTAGTGAAGTTTGTTTAATCGTTCAACTTCTGCCATTTCTGATACTCTATCATTTGTGATATTATATTCTACTTCGCCATCGGGGTAAGTAGTTCTCCATAAATATTTTTTGCCTGTCGGCGATACAACATCAAGAGTTCCATTTTGGAACCCTTTAGCGAAGTCGTGTCCACAGCCACCACACAGAGAATTTACGGATAAATCGCCCCAAAACTCTGTATTGCATTGGGGACAATATAATTCTTTAGCCATTCGGTTTCTCCCTAAAAGTATTAGCGAATCGTTTAGCATTATGATAAGTACCTGTAAAATAATCAACAACCTCATACATCGGCGAACCCCAACACTCATCATAGTCGGGGTAAAGGGTAATATCGCCTTTTTTATTACCAGTCATAAAATTATCTTTAGCCCACCTTAGGACAACCCAGTCTTTTTCCATTACAAATCTCCCTTTCGCATTCTATAATCTCTATGCCAATCAAGTAAACCTTTCGGATTAAACACTTGTCGCACTATTTTAAACTCTTCATAAGTACCTAGCCTAATAGAATCAACTAAATCCTTACGTTCAAAGTAGCGAATATCGGCTGAAGTGGTATGGGGGTCGGAATTACAATACTCGGCACTTGCTATTCTAAGATTAAGCTCGTGCTGTTGACTTGCTGTCAAAGTAACATCTTGCATTAACTTCTCCTCTTAAGTTGTTGTTTACGTTAAATAAATAGTAACAACGGATAACCCGATAAGCAATTCTTGTTTAGTCTTTTAGCCTCACAATATCGTCTTCCCCAAAATATGTACCGAGTTGTGTTTCAATAATGGTTAGAGGTCCATCAGTCTCGTTTGCTATATAATGAATACTTGTTTGTGGGATATCTATACTTTCGCCTTTTACAAGGGAGTAGAATACACCATCAAGGTAAACAGTTGCTTCTCCTTTTGTAACGAGCCAATGTTCGCTCCTGTGCATATGATATTGTTTAGAGATTTGTTTATATGGATTAATCGTTAACTTTTTTACTTTACAATCGTGATCGAGTTGTAGGACTTCATATTTGCCCCATATTCTATTGACTATGTCCATCGTTTTCTCCTGAAAAAAATTTTGTGCTTACATAATCAATCAAAGTTTCCCATATAAAACTTCTGCGTCGCCACGCAAATTAAGACTGATTATGTAAGCTAGAGTAGGAAGGGGTTACTAGAAAGGAGATGCACCCCTTCAGTCAAGGCAAACCAAAACTAAAACACTTGACCTAACCACTACTCTATTCTGTTTTTACAAATACTCCATCTAAATTATAACCCTTTCTATCTTGGATCTCAACTAATGCTTTGCGTAAACAATCTTTTACACTAATTTCATTTCTAATCATAATATTTATCATTACAACTAACATATCACCAAGGGAATCGGTCAAATCATTATAAATATCGGAACAAATATCATCAGATAATTCACCTAATTCCTGCATCAACTTTAAACATTGGTCTTTGTCGGAACTACCTTCTATTAATCCTCTATCTTCATGCCACTTTTTTACTTCATCAAGGAGTTCGTCAAACCCCATTGAATCGTACTTTGACCTAGTCCACCTTCTGGCATTTGGCTTACTAAAATCGCTCATTTACTTCTCCCTTAAAGTTAAGTAGAGCCAGAACAATCTATCCTTCTAATAGGTCAATTACACCTATATATCGGCTGGGTTCTGGCTCTGTAGTTCACGCGAACTATGCTATTATAATTACATTAATTAGGCAGATTTAAAACTCTAATGTGTTCTTTTAACCTCGTCAAATCAGAGTTAACAGTTTGCCAAAATTTGATAGCCCAACGATTCTCATCAGGCAATAAAGCTAACAAAACTTCTACATTATTAATTTTCTGCAATATATCTTCTTCTGTAAGATGATCTCTATTGTACATTTTTACGTTCCTCCCTTTTAGGTCTTCCCATTTTGCCATACTTAGGCTTCTGGTCTTGTTTGCGTCCATACTTTTTTATGTTTTCGTTTTGGACAAGTTTACTTTTATCGGTTAGGTTAAATAAATTAGATTCATGTTGGCTTGTTTGAGAATCACATAAATAGCCTGTTGGTATATGTTCGTTTTCGTATTCGTCTGCCACAACTTCTTCAGCATAACAAAGATGAAAAGGCATACTTTTATCCGTCATACATTTTACATATTCAATTGTTTCCAGCATTTCATCATTTATTACTTCCAAGACATACCTGCCATGCGAAGTGATTATATAATTACTAAATGGATGGAATGGTTTCATTTACGTTCTCCAAACAAAAAGATTAACAATACCATCAATGCTAATATTATATAAAGCATATCAAGTTGGAAACCTTAAAACATTGTCAGAGACTGCGATTGCATGGTCTCGTGTATATGTATCAATAAAGGTTTCAATATCATTTTCGTTCATGCCCCATGCTTTAAGTTGGGAGATAGCTGTCTTAGCTGATATACACCCCTCAATAAATAAAGCTTGCACTTCTTCTATACTACTAGGAGTCATATTCATTATATTCCCTCCACCAATACCAAAATGCTTGTTCTTCTAATGTATCAAATATCATAACAATTCCTTTCTATGTTTATTGCTATATTTAAATTTAGCCCACCATAAAGGGAGGAGCAAGTCCTTTTGTGTCTGTGAACTTAGATAACAAAAGACACAAAAAGAAAAGTCTTTTGACTTCACAGGGGCTACCTTATTAATACGCAAAATAAACAGCTTAAAAGGAGAATAAAAAATGAGCGTACAAACATTATACTTTATTGACCACCACCATTATACAGTGAAGACTGTTGACATAAGTGGTGTAGCCGTAGAGATTGTCTCAAACATATTAAAAGCGAGTAATTTTTACGAGGCTACTTATACAGTAATGCACGAGCCCGACGCCCCCATACTAAACCAAGACTGCCAAGTATTTATAAAGTACGAGCGTCATGGAGAAGTCAAATGGTTTAAACATTACGATGGCATAAATACAAAGGACGAGTGGCATAAAACTGATGATGTTGTTATTGACTATAACTTATATACAACAGTACACTAAACGAGGAGGAAGCTACGGCTTCCTCTTTTTTATATTACTTTACGTCTTCTTTCTTCATCGAACCGTACATTAGTCAAAAAATAGTGGGTTAGTTACCTACCACCCACTATTAAACTGATTGTCAGAAGGGGCTTAAAACCCTCCTTTTTTACGTCAATATTGTAAAATTTACCAATATATGAGCAAAAAGGTCAATTACTAACGCTACAACGTAATCAGTCATTTAAAGCCTCCCCATTTTCCTTAATAAAAGTTCTAAGCTTTTCGTCGCAATCAGGTTCGCCCCCTAACTCATCAACAATAAATTGTGTGAGGGCATCACCACTTATTTCGCTTTTCTCAAAAAGCATTAGCATAAAGTAAACTAGATCTCTACCCTCTAAGGTATCAATCATATGACACACTTTTTGCTTATCGGTTAAAGGTGTATCTAAAGCATCTATTAAATCATCCATTACTGTTCTCCTTTGGCTAATGGCATATTGATAGGGTCAATCCTACCCTGTGGTTTACAGACTGCGTAAATCAATACTCGGGCAGTTGGTCGGTTAGCTTTTACATTGAACTCATAATCACGAGCTTCTTGCAATGATTCAAAAGCAACTTTCTCATATTTGCCACGACCAAGAAACTCAGTCACCATGTAACCTGTGACATGTTTGAACATTTCCTCTTCATAACCTTGCCAAGTATCCATCATACACTCCTTTGTAGTTATTAATTAATAGTAACAATGGATATTTAGAAAGACAAATCTTATTGTTTCGTAGGCTCTTCTTCCTGTTGCTCATTCCATAGATGCAAACCAAAATCATATCCCTGCTTATAATAAGCAGAGGATCGTTTAGTATCATCCATTCTTCCATGAAATAAGGCATCAGCAACACCATCTTTAAAAAAACTTAGATAGGTTGCTCTTTTCTTAGCTAGTGCGTCCATAGCTTCTCTCTCCCTTTGAGTTCTTCTTATTCGTAAACGAGTTTTGCGTTTTAACCATGCGAGGTTGACGGTCAATGAGTATGTTCCCATATTGCTTGGGATAATACTCTCAAGGCTGAACCTCTACCCATTTTTTGACCTGCTTCTTTCAAAGCATCTTGTAAATCAAAACGCATAGCAAGTTGATCGGCAATACGATCGGACATAACTCCTTGTAATGAATGAATAACTTCACCATTATCACCATAGATAGTGCTTTTTGGTGAACTCGTATCAGACTTATAAGTATGAGCATATTTTAGCACAAACTCTTCTGGCAAACCAAGATCGGTAAAAGCACTCGGCTTGAATATAGTATGAGCATCACTCATGACTTCCCAGTACTTATCTTTTTCTACGTTTTTTATAGCATCGTAGAACTGCTGTGTTTCACTCTTCATAGTCTTCATCTCCTTCATGTGGATCATTATAAAAAATTACGACATGTGCTATTCTATCACTGTTAGGACTGTCGCCGTTCCTTTTCGACATTATAGTTTCAACTTTTGCATGGAGCTTTGAATCTGCAAATCCCCAATTTGTATGACCGAGTATTGCTTCGCAGCACTCATCAATGTCGTCAGTGAAATCTCTACTCATTTTGTATCCCCCTTTTTATAGTTTTAGCTTTTGGATGAAAATAATCAACATCGGAGCCTGTGCTTCCATAAGGCTCAACATATACTTGTTCCTTTTTCTCCCATTGTTTGATCATTTTTAGTAAGCCCTCAGCACACTCGTACCTACCCTCAAGCAAAGCAGATTCCCTTGTATCGTCATCTTCATACAAAGGGTTTTTTCTAACTTCGGATAGTTCGCCTCGTAACCATACTTTTATTTTAGTGACTAACTGATTAGCTAAGTCATCTGGGTTATTCCGCATTTGCAACCTCCTTGGACTTATTAAACAAGTCCATTAAGTTTTCTTCTAAGAATTGAACTTTACCTTTATCGGTCATGTCTTTTTTCTTGTTCATATAATCAATAAGACCGTACTCGATATCAGCTAGTATTTGATCGGAACTATACATTAAGCTTCCTCCCTTTCAATAGGCATGTAACCATTTTCAGGAATATCGGCTTCTATGTAAATGCCATACTCTTCCTCTAAGGTTTCCTCAGATAAAAGAAAGATGCCGTTTTTGCTATGCTTACCTTCCTCAATATTCTCGGTCAGCCACTTACTAGCATCAAGTACAGTATCAAAAAGTTTTACTTCTTGATCTTCTTCACAAATAAATTCTTTGCCATTAAGGGAAATCCCATTAGGGTAGCGAAAGATTCTATACTTTACATCACTCATATTACTTCCTTTCTACGAAGTTTGTTGGTAATTATTTAATAGTAACAACAGAAAAAGCGAAGGACAACTCAAAAGTTATCCCTCGCTCTGAGGTATTAAGCGACTATACGTTGATTATCGCTAGCTATTTCTGCATACTCAAGAATAGTTTTATCAGCTTTAAAAAACTTATCCCTTTCAACAGGTAAACCAAATGGAGGGAAACGTAAATTCTGCAACTCTGAATAACTTACCATACCTAACTCTGGAGTACCCATACCTAAGTCACATAAGCCAAACATATAATCGTTGCCGTCCCACTCACTTATTAGCCAAGTGCAAGCACCACCACCGAAAAACTTAACGACAGGCTTTAAGTTTTCCTCTTCGCTTTGAAAGTTTGCAACTAACTTAGTCGCTAACTCTTTAGTTAATAGCTTCATATTTTTCCCCTTTCTACGAGAATAAGTTAACATTAAATATAGTATTACAAAAGATATTTAGAAAAGCAAATCTTTAGTTTTCGGGTCGCCATTGGCTTCCAGTAAGACTCCCACACTCATCACAGGCAATCTGATGGGTCTCATCAGACAACATCAAAAATGATTGTGAGCCACATAATCCACAGACAACAACCTCAACTTCTCTGGCTACTACTTGTAATCCTGGGAGGGGTTTTGGTTTAGTCGGGAATGGTATGATGTTAGATCCTCCATGAATGGGGGAATTTTTCTTTTTTTCCATGTACAAATGTCCCTTGCTAATTGTTTATCATAATAATAATAGTCTTGATACGCAAGTATAGGATCTGAATTTTTGTATTCTTCAGGCATAGCTTGAGCAAACTTAGTAAACCCCCTTGCTATCAATCCTGTGGGTGGGGATTTAATTAGGTAAAGCACTCGCTCACAGGCATGAATACGTTCATATCGGTAAGTATATTCTTTACATAAAGCGATGCCTAGTCTCCATAGCCACCGATAATTTTCTAATGTTTGTCCAGCCCACAAAGTACAAGGGTGTTTTTGATGAACAATTTTGTATGGTCCTTCTTCATTGTACCTATAGAATACTGTGCTGAGCATTTGTGTTGTTTCTAAAGGCATTTTGACAACATGCTTATCACAATGATATTCAGCACATTTCATGTTGTTATAGTCCAGTACGAAAATGTTCATAACGTAACCTACCCCATAAAAGTAAGAAAGACCGTTCCTTTGTTATCATCCGTGTGGAAAAACTTGAACCTGTGCCATACGTTCTACCAGACGTTTTGCTCTATTTGTTACTTGATTGTACCACCTGGAGTCTTCCATTTGAACAGAAGCTTCAATCCAATCTTCATTGGTAATCGCTTCATTCATCTTTTTAAATTTGCTCAATCGTGGTCTACCCATATTGAACATCATATTGCATAGAATCAATTGGACTTCGTCAGGCAGTTTATCAAAATTATCGTATAATTTCTTACACTCTTCTATTGTCACATAGATATCGGCTTTGAAACATGATGAGACTCTTTCCTCAGAGATTTCTGTTCCATCGGGTTTTCCGTACTCTTCATCCCACTCTGTGATTAAGTGTCCGATCCCGAATGTCGGGAGTCCAAGGTGATCTTTATAGATCTCGTATTTACATCCCTCATCTTCTTCTATTTCTTTTCTTAATTGTTCTTTATCCATTTTATTCTCCATTGTTTTGGTCGTATATTGAATTCGCACAGCCTCTAGATATTTCAGTTGGCTTCCTGATTATCCTGCCAAATTCTTTATCTATGTCTGATAAGGTAGTACACACATCTTCGAATCTCTCAGTTTCATCCTCTGGTCGGGAATTATTTTTTAATTCTAGAAAAATTTGTCTAATTTCACTGTTTCCACCTACTCTTGCCCCTCTACACGCAGGACACATTTTGGGAGTAGTCCTGTCATATGATCCTCTTTTGGTTAAAGGTTCATCACATTTATAGCAATTATTATAGTTCATTAGCACCTCCTTATTTTAGTTCAAGTAAGATGCTATGTACTACACGGAAATCGGGATTACTAGAAAATTTTCTATACAAATATTCTCTGCCACGAGTATAAATAGGTTCAGCTAACGTATTTCCCATTTGCATTTGTCTTTTACAATGCAAAACTAACTCAAGCATGTCAGCCATTTTTACTAAACTTCTATCTTTTTCTGTTAGGTCTTGTAACATAACAGGAAGTTCTAAGTCTTTTTCGTATTTAAATTCTGCCTTTGAAAATTCTTGTGCTAACTCTGTGTACTTCCACTTCGTGGTAGCTGGGAGATCGCCTAACTCAGCCTCAGCTACATCATGAAACAATAACCACAGTATCGCATCTTTACTTACATCTTCCCATAGGGTTGTCAAAACAACTAATGCTCTCCATGTATGGCTACCTACATTTTGTCCTTCGCCCACTTCGGGTCTTGTATGAAATCTAGCAACATGACCCCCTTGTAATCTTCTGTGTACTTTTCTTAACAAAAGGTAATCTCCTTTTTGTGAAGAACCCCACTTTATTTCGTTTGACATTACTTTCTCCTATGTCTGCATGGTTGAATGATTATCTCGTAAACCCCTTGTCCAAGGTTTGTCGCTCAGGGTTTGTTTTGCCTCACCCCAATTTGGACCAAGTTCTGCATCTACAATACTTGGTACTTCAAGAGACACACAGGTCTCCATTATTTCTGTGATCCTTTTTACTTGTGCTTCATTTTCTACACTTACGTCAAGTTCATCATGCACTTGTATCATAGGCATAATACCTTCTTCAGCTAATGCAACCATCGCAGCTTTCGTCTGGTCTGCAGCACTCCCTTGAATTAACTTGTTTAAAGCTTTATAAGTGAATGCTCTTTTGATAGCTGGACCATGTTCGGCATAAGCATCTTTCTGAGTCATGGGCTTCCAGCTACCATATTGAGTTGGTTCCCATTTATCAAACCTACATCTCCTACCTAATAAAGTACGGATAACTCCTCGTTGTGTTGCCCTGTTAATAGCATATTCTGAGAGTTCTTTTACAAAAGGTACTTTTTTATGATAAGTAGCAAATAAGTCTTGTGCATCTTCAAACTCTAAGCCTAAACTTGCTGCGAGCTTCTTACTTCCCATACCATAGAACAGACCTAAGTTAATATCTTTAGCTTGTTTCCGTGGTACTCCTACTATATCAGCAGCCATCTGATGGAAATCTGTTCTAGCATCTACATTATATTGGTCAGCAAAATCTTCTGCCCCTCTAAAGCCCATGAGTTTTGCGTAATGTACAACTAATCGAGGTTCTTGGCTTGAGTAATCAAATGCCCCCCATAACGCATCTTGTTCTGGTATAAACAAGCTACGAATAAGTGGACCAATTTCACCATGCCTAGCAGGGATTTGTTGTAGATTAGGGTTACTATAACTAAATCTTCCTGTTACTGTACCACCTTGATCACTGCGTAAAGGGTGGAGTTCAGCATGAATCCTACCATTTTTCTGGTGTTTAAGTATCGTATCTACAAAAGTTGTTCTTGCTTTATTAAACTCCCTTGCTTGTACAATCATTTTAGGGACTTCATGTGGGTGCGTCGTTAAAAACCCTTTAGTAAAGCTAGGAGCTCCTGTTCTTTCTGTTTTACTGTAACCCAACCCTACTGCATCAAAAGCTTTAGCAACACTCTCAGAAGCCCATATTTCAACATCTACTCCTGTTAATCTTTTTATTTGTTTCATCAAAGCTTGCTCTTTTGCGAATAAGTCTACTTTTATTAACTCAGCTTTTTGTAAATCAACACGAACACCTTTTGCTCGCATAGGGATAATTGTTTTAAGTACTTTAAGTTCAAGGTCAACTATGTCCGATATGTCTTCTTTTACTATAAGACCTTTAAAAAATGTCCAGAGTTTTAAAGTTAGAGCAGCATCTTGTTCAGCATACTTACCCACATAATGAGCAGGAAGTTTATACATTTCACTTTTAGCATTTACTCCGAATGCCTCAGCAGCTTCTTTTAAATCTGCTTCTGATTTACGTTCTTGTAAGTAATCCCTACCTATTGCATTAAGAGCATAGCTGAACCTGTTCTCATCTAGCAGAGGTGCAACAACCATTGTATCGCATAGTCTACCTTTGACACGCACATTTTCTGCGAGCAACCACCCAACATCATAAGGGGCATTATGAAAAATATAATCCCTTTCAATAGAAACAACCTCCTTTAACCAAGACAAAGTTCTCATAGGGTCAAAGTTTGGACCGATCTCATGCCTAATAGGAAAGTACCATTGATTACCCTCAACAGCTATGGCTATACCAATTATATGACCATCTCTCCTAGCCCAACCTGAACCCATTGTAGTTAGATTAGGATCCTTTGTTTCTAAGTCAATTGCAACTTCTTTATATTGTGTTAAATCAGGGTAGCCATCAGGCATAACCCACTCAATCGGGGGTTGAAATAAAGGTATCTGCATTACTTTTTATCCTCATTGGTTTAGAAGGGCGACACTTTTTGCACATCGCCCATTTATTTTTAAGAGTACGAAAGGTTAGTGTTCTTTCATCCCCACATGTATCACAAACTGCTTTTATCTTCTGGTCTAGCGATTCCATTTAATCTTACCTCTGCTTCCACTAATAACAAGTACCTCCTTAAATCTTGTATATCATCTAGTATACCCTCTGGGCGAGTATCATGTTGGATTGCCTGAAATATATCATAATTAACTTTAGTTACTTGGTTTTCAAGCCTGTCCCATTTACGAGCAAGCATCATAAAAGCACCTACACCCCCTCGCTTTTTCCAACTATCGCCGTAGGATTGCTCAGCTTCATGTAACCCTGTTACATCTTCGTTTGCTAAGTTATTAACTTTTTGAATTATTTTACTTCTGCTACTCATTTTACTTTCCTTTCTAACCATTCTATACAAGCCCTCCTCCAAGCCCTATCCCCTATTAGTTGTGCAAACTTTAATGCAGTGGTCATATCTTTATCTTTCCAACCTATCCATGAATCCATCATAGGGGTAGCTGTCTTTGTAAGATAAGTATTAGTTAATCCTTCTACCGTATAATCATCAAACCATTTATACAACTCAGAATCAAAAGTATGAGCATTATCTATTAATGGTGGCGAATTATAACTTAACCCATCTTCAGCTAATAAAAGGTAGGGTTCGTAATCTGGTTGTAGAGAGTATAGGTTCATTTTATCTAGCACATCTGTGTACGCATGGAGGTTATTACTTATTTGATAATAAGTACCTATATTGTTACCTGTCATATGAGCCATATATTCCAATAAAAAAGACATATGTACTGCATTTGCTCCATACGCACCCCAGATCATATCATTACTTCTGTTCATCACAGTCATATTAAGAAAGCCCATTCTAGCCCAAAAGAAGACTTGTGTATTACAAGGATAATCTACCCCTGTGTTTGCTGAAGTTAAATCAACATAAGGATCCCACATACCTACTACAACTCTACGATCATTAGGGTATTCCATTAATCTGTTCTTAGCTATGTTCAGTTGATCTACCCCAAAATGCTTTCTCCAACGATATCCGTATGCACCATGAAAGGTAACACCATCATCGCTATAATTATTCATTCTTCCGTTAAATTGGCTAATCCACTCTACATCATTACGACCTGCTAACATCCATAAGCTTTCCATAAAATGGAAGTACGGATTAGCATTACGTTGAGGGTAAAACAATACTCTTTCCCAACTATGTGAATACTCAGTACACACAGGCATTGGAAACTCTAAGGCTTTACCATTTCTAGTTTCTACTTCTACCCCTGTGTTTTGGATACGTTGTATACCCTGATATAATGCTTCACTAACACCTCTACTATATATATTGTACAATATGCCCTCCTATGGCGAATGAATTATTGTAGGGTACAAATATACCCTACAAGTTAATTGTGATAGTCAGAACCTAATCGAGTGGCTACTCAATGTTTAAGAACTGCTTGTATTGGTTACCTATTAGTATTGGATCATGCAGTTTAAGAGCATTATATCCATTTTCTCTTATTTGTGGTATAGAATCAGAGTAAGCACCATTTAGTAGCATAGATAACTCTTCTGCTGAGCCAATAGCAAAGCAATTATAATCGGGCTTCATATCATCAGGTTCGTCGAGTATCCATTTATTATGTATAATAGGAATACATCCTGCGTTCCAAGATTCTAAACCTGTGTATTGTGTCCCACCACCATCACCTACTATTTGTGTCATATCCACATTAAAAGTGTAATCTTTCATTAAGTTAAAAGCAAAATTATCTTCTCTTGGGTAATGGGCTTTAGACTGCACCCACTCTGGGTACTTAGGCACTATTTTAAACCGAGTAAAAATTCTATTTTCAAACCCTCTTATGTTTGTTTTCTTATCTTCTGGTAATAACCTATTAGCATCTAACAATATTTCAGTATGTTTATCAAAGTCAATGCGTGAAGTACTAACAGAACCTTTCCTGTCAAGGTTATTATGTTTAGGGAAAGGCTTATAAGGGTGACGAATAAAAGTCGCACCTTTAAAAGTTCTCGCACCTATTTGTCTAATGACAACGCACCTTTTAGGGTCTAAGTCAACAGGTAAGTTTTTTAATTCAGTTGGATCATGAACAATTATACTTGCACCTATATCGTATAACATTTGTGTTTCTTCTTTAAACTGCTTTGCCCCAGCGACAACTATTTTAATCGTTGGTTTGTATTCGTTGTTTACAATAGTTTTACGATTCTTAGCCTCA
>Ga0208134_1001397_pt1 | contig 13936 bp, 20 predicted proteins | sample VirMetDEL_Mar_31_FD_184515 | JGI IMG/M metagenome (GOLD analysis project Ga0208134, IMG submission 184515) | Aqueous microbial communities from the Delaware River and Bay under freshwater to marine salinity gradient to study organic matter... | ecosystem: Environmental > Aquatic > Marine >... | reverse complement strand
AGCTAGGTCGTCTGCCTTGTTTGTTATATTTCTTAAAACTACGTTTCTCATTTTTATTTAAATTCTTTTTATGACGTCTAGGTCTTTTTCTAGGCTGATCTCTTTCTACAAATGCTTTAAACTTTTTCGCCATTTTCTTTTATATATTTTTTATCGGACTCTTCTAATTTTAAATATCTAATTGATCCATTAATATGTTGTTTTGTATCATGACCACAATTAGTACATCTATAAAATTCTGAGACGATTGCAACTAGGATAGTTTGTTCTTGACACTCTTCACAAATACCTTGAACAGTATCTATTTTACTAAACACTTCTGTTAACTTACTCATCCAATAACCTTTCCGTCTTTCCATTCCATATCTGGAAGACCTTCAGTGTATTTTTTTCCATCGAAAGTAAGAACTTGTTTTCTATTTGAGTCTGATTCGTGATAGCTTATATGGACCCATCCCCCTGCAGGATCATCTTTGTCGTAGTACTCCATGATGAGCTGGTCAAAATCCACATTATTTTGTAGCCAGTAAGCTGTCTTAATGTTGGGCACGCCAAATATTTCTAGGTCGACCGCCTGGCCCTTCGCATGCTGTGACGTTTTTTTGCTGCCTATAGCCTCACAGAGAGCTTCTGAGCGGTATCCGCTGGTAATTGTGACTGGTTTATCGAAGTGTGCTCGTAGCGGTTCTAAAACCTCATAACATAGATCACCTAAACTTTTAATCTCACCTGCTCCTGGTGTATTATCTATGCCCTTACGTTGAGCAGTCATCGAATTGGTCATCTCTCTTAAAGTAAAGTGTTTACTAAGCTGCATAATTTTTCCTATTCTGTAATGATTTTTTTAATGGCCTTTGATCCATCTATATTTTGTTCTAATTCTGCTTCAACTTTTCCACATTTGTATTCAATGTTACCATTTGCTTCACGTTCTGCAACTCTTTTTCCTTTCAAACATTCAGACATTGCGGGCTGTATTCTATGTTCTTTTAGTTCTCCAGCTACAAACATACAAAGTGCAACAACAGATTCGATCATACTGTTTTACCTTTGTTTTCACCTTGTTTGATAACATATTTTTGTGTACCATTCTTACCAGTTTCAACTTCTTTTTTTAAATCTTTTACAAACTTCATTTGTTTTGCTTTTTTATCCATCGAATCGATGTAGTTTATAATTTGTCTATTAATGCGTCCCGTTGCCATTTGCTCTTACCTTATCTTTTAACTGTTCTACATCAGCTAATGATTTTTCTAATTGTGTTTTAAGAAATTCTATATTAACTTTGTTTGTCATATTTTGTTCTTGGTTTTTAATTAATTTTTCTACATCTTCAAACAAAGATTCTATCAACATAAATTGTTCCTGGTCCGTAGGTTTTTGTTCACTCTTCTTTAATAAATCTGCCTGGAACAGCTCACGTGAAGTTTCTAATGATGTAAGTCTAGCTGTAACTTCTGTATATGCAAACACACCCATAGCAACGGCTATGACTATACCAATCATATTTTTCATTGGCATGCTTACAGATGTATTTTCACTAATCTTCATTTTTAGGTTTTGGTAGTGGAAGTATATAATCTTTTGGTGGTATTTTCAATTTGCTTTTCGAAGGCCCTATAAGCTTATCTCCCATTAAATTGACTTCTGGGTTCTCTTTTTTATATTCATCTTTCATATCATCCCACAAACTTTGAGAATCAACTGGTCTAGTGTTGTCTTTTGCAGGAGTTACACCCCTACATTTAGATACCAATAAATCAAAGTTTGAATTATATGCAAGACTTGGATTACTATTAACCCTACCACACATCTTCATTAACTCTAATTGTTGTTTGATTGCTACGTTTTCTTTTGCTGTTTTACAATCTGTGCCTAAATATTTTCTATAAGTAAAACTTAAGTATTGTTGTTCATTCGTGCTACTGTCAGAATAATTATAATCAGTTTCTCTTTTATCAGTTCTTACTTCAAACTCTCCACATCTTACACCATAGTCGTTAAGATATTCGTTTTTAGGATACGCAGGTTCTACAAACAACGCTAAAATTGTAAGAGCTAGAATAATTAATCCTGTAAAATAATAATTCATCCTGAGAACCTCCATACATTACCTGTTTAAATCCTTAATATCATAGTCATGTTCTCTGACTTGATCTGCTAATTGTCTGTATAAATTTTCCGCCATCTGCCAAGTAGATTCTGCAGAAGTTAGTCTTGTGTTTTGATCTACAATTTTATCTTCAGCAACTTTTAAATCTCTTTTAAGATCTACAATTTCTTGCTGGTTAGTGTTGATAGTATCTGTAAGATTAACAATATAACGAACGCCTGTGAACGTTCCAACTAATACAGATGCAACTACAGGTACTAATACAAAATTCTTTTTTAATAAATCTGCTAAATTCATTATGTTAAATAGTTAATAATTTTTTTCCACCAAGTCATAGGATGGATACAAATTGCGCATCCACAACCACCTTCTTCAGGTAATCCTGGACACTTGTCTCCACAATGACAAACGTGTTCACATTCAATACAAATCATTTTTTCTTCTCCTCCATTTCATAAAAGAAATTATCAGTGTCTTCTGTTCTCCATTTACCTGAGTCTTCTACGTTCCATTCATTAGTTTGTACTTTCCAGTCAGGAGTATCATCCTTAACTGTAAATGAAGGTATGTCCCAGATTAATCTATTATTTGGCTGAGCCGCATAATTGCCGTCATCCAACGCCAATATATGAGCGCACTTATGTTCGTGCGGTACTTCCGAGTGATCGGTGTCTACTATATTACTCTCTGGATGTGCAAAGTCAACTGTGAATAAGTAAGACCCATGATGCCACTTTTTATCTTTGCCTATATATTTTCCGTGTTGGCCACCTAAAATATCATAAGTAGTAACAGCAGGATAATAACTAAAAGAATTCCAAAGCTCCAGTTCATCAAGTCTCTTGGGTGGAACAGACTTGGGGTCATAACCACGTTGAATAAAAGCCGTAATTGGGAGACGATAAAAGATTGCACCATTTTCCATAAGTGCATGCCATAAGATAGCCCTACCTGTAATACAGCTAAGACCAAACACAATGCAGTCTTCAACTTCTCCGTGATGTTTTTTAAGATCATATAAATACTCCCTTTTTATTTGCGCGTATTGTACAGGAATATTTGCGTTTAAGTAAGCCATAATTTATCACTTTATATTACCCCAATTGGGACCTGATTCATAGTCTACTTTGTTAGGTACTTCTAAGTCAACTGCAGATTCCATAATCTCTTTTATTTTATCAGCTTGTTTTTGTGACTCAATAGAAAAATCTAACTCATCATGAACTTGTATGTGAGCCAAGATTCCTTCTTTGTGAAGCTTGACCATAGCTTGTTTAGTCATATCAGCTGCACTACCTTGAATAAGTTTATTCAAAGCTTTGTATGTAAATGCTCTACGTGCTGAATTTTTATGCCAATAGTTTTTCTTTTTTTGTCTCTTATCATCTAAAACAAATTCACCATCATCATCTTTTAACCATTCACCCATGTTTTGTAATTGCAACATTCTTTCTTCATCTTCTGCAGGTACATACTTACCCCAATCAGATCCAGATAATATAGGTTCATACTTAGGAAAACGACAACGTCTTTCCAATAAAGTTTTTACCTGACCTTTATTTTCTGCAGCTCTCATAGTTTTATTCATTAACTGTTTAACAAATGGAACTTTGTTGTGATACTTTTGAAATAATTCATCAGCTTTATCTTTTGATACACCAAGTTCTGCTTGAAGTTTTGCTTTACCCATACCATAAAACAATCCGAGATTAATTGTCTTAGCTTCTGATCTTGGAATCTCCGCCATCTCTGCAACTATTTTGTGAAAGTCTGTTGATGGATCTGTATCATATGAATCTGCAATTGTATTTACAGAGGGTAATTCAAATCTCAAAGCATAGTGTGCAACCAATCTTGGTTCCTGTTGCGAGTAATCAAAACAACCCCACTTGCAATTATCTTCAGGTATAAATAAAGATCTAATCATGGGGCCTGTTACTGGATCCCTGGCAGGTATCTGCTGTAGGTTAGGATTCGAATAACTAAATCTTCCAGTCACCGTCCCGCCATCATCAGATCTAATTTGATTTATATCTGCATGAATTCTATCACAATGTTCATGACTAATAATGGTATCAATAAACGTTGTTCTCACCTTGTTTATTTTTCTAGCTTCTGCTATCATCTGTACTATAGGATGTTTATGGTTTGTAATAAAATTTTTAGTGAAAGAAGGTGCTTTTGTTTTTTCAGTTAGGTCATAAGATAAGTTCAAGTTGTCAAAAACTTTGGCAATACTTGCTGCTGCCCATAGTTGAACTTCTTGGTTACTTTCTTTTTTTATTTTGTGGATTAACATTTCTTCTTGTATCGCTAGCTCTCGCTTCAATTTGTGAGCTCTTTCAACGTCCACCTTCACCCCAAGAAATCTCATGTCAACCAGACAAGGAAACAATTCAGTTTCGAGATTAAAAATATTCTGTAGATCTTGTTCTTGAATTATTTTTTTAAACAACTGCCATAGTTCTAAAGTTAATTGAGCATCTTGTTCTGCGTATGCTCCAACTTCCATAGCAGGTAGTCTCCACATATCCGCTTTAGGATCTAATCCTCTTGACTTTGCAGCTTCAGTTAATCTTGCTTCGTTTTTACCTTTTTTTAAGAAGGCCCAAGACAAAGTATTTAGTGTGTAAGAAAATCTATTTTCATCTATAAGACTAGCTGCAATCATAGTATCTAACACTAAACCATTGATTTTTATACCTAATTTACGTATCCAACATACGTCGTACATTGCATTATGAAATACTTTTTTAGAAGGTAAAGCACAAACATCAGTGAACCAATCCAAAACTTTCTTTCTATCCATATTGGGTCCTTCTTCGTGAGCTATTGGAAAATAACCTTTCCATCCTTCAACAGCTACAGCTATACCCACAATCTCACCCATACCAATAATAGATCCTGATCCTAGTTTCTTTAAATTTGGATCACGTGTTTCTAAGTCGATTGCTATCTCATCATGTTTAGATAAGTCTGGAAATTGTTTTGGAGCTATCCATTCTGTTTGTGGTAGTATCATTTTTGAACCTTATGTATGTTGATTAATTTTTCTATGTTGTCAAATGGCACCATAGTTATTTTGTCTTGTCTTCCTGCTCGTTGATAGACTTTATATATACCCCTACCTTTTTGCACACCATTCTCTTTTACTTTTTTAACAACGTGATCATAAAGTTCTTCTCTATCTACAACTAACCAGTAATCATTTCTTTCAAAAACAATGTAGTCAGCTTTACCTTTTATCCATCCAGGTTTACCCCAAACGTTTGTTCCTTCAATCCAAGCTATTTCATCTTGTGAATTAACATCAGCCCTATTTATTTTTTTCTTTCCTTTAACATCAAATTTTAAAACTTCACCTTTAAATAAACCCTTTACATCCCAATGTTCAAACATATCTTGCTTATCATTTGCCCATTCAACTTCTTTTAAATTTTTTGCAAAATTCTTTTCTACTATTTTTGCTTGTTCTCTAAACCAATTCATTTCTTTTTAAGGTCTTTCATTGTTTTAATTTCTAATTCACAATAGTGAATTATTTTTTCTAAGTCTTGTATACCATTTTTATTTAAATATCTACACACATATTTCACAACGTTGCCCTGGAAGAATGATAACTTGTTCTTTGATATAAATTCATAAGGTTGAATATGAAATTTTTTATAATGTGATCCGCCAATTTGTTTTTCTTGTGGTCCTTTAGTACCATCAAATATACTACTATCTGTCATAGTTTATATCCTTTCCTTTCCATTCTTGCTTTTAGTTTATATAAATTATTTTTTGCACGAGTAACACCTACATACCAAACTCGATGTTCTTCATCTTCTTTGTCTTGACTTTTCTTTATTGCTTTTAATATTTTATCTCCCAAGTCTAAAGATAAAATAACATTGTCCTGTTCACCACCTTTGATTGCGTGAATAGTTGATGTCCAAACTCTTGCAGGTTTATCTAAATCTTCTCCTGCTTCTATCAAACCTAAAAGATAATCTTTGTCTTCTTGTTCGACATTTTGAAAAGCTTCATACCAATCTTTTTTTAAATTAAATTTTTCCGTGCCTGTGTATTCTGTTATGTCTTTTAAATCTTTTTCATCTAACTCAATATTTTTTTGTAGTAGTTCATAGTTTTTAATAGACCTGTATGCCCGAACCCTGACGCTTTTACCTCGATTACTTTCAAAATATATGTTTTGTTTTTTAAGTTGTTCTTCTATTTTTAGTAATCTAGATACTGTTCTAGTAAGTATTAACCATTTACCTGTGGATAAATCTACCTGATCTAGGTTAGCAATCTCTTCGCAGTTACCTTCATAATCTCTTGGATAATATTTCTTTTCTTTTCTATTACCTACAATGTTTTCAATACACATTTGTGATTGTTCTTGTATGGCTTTAGATATTCTTCTTGATTTATGTAATACTTTTTCTTTTGCAGGTTCATTAATAAATCTATTAACATCAGCGCCAGCCCAGGCAAAGATAGCCTGGTCATCATCGCCTGCAAGATAAATATCTTTACTCTTCTTTTTTAATATATCATACAGCTTCCATTGTAATGGTGATAAATCTTGTGCTTCATCAATAAACACTACATCAAACTCTGGAATCTTTATTTCTTCTTCTAATAACATTTCAATCATATCATTGAAGTCAATTAATTTTTTCTTCTGTTTGTATACAACGTAATTATCAGCAATATGTTTTAACATTTCCCACTCAACTTCTTTTGAATTATGTTCACCACGATCAAACTCTTCTCTTATATCTACACATCTGTTAATAGCTCTGTGTATCAATTGAAAGTATGGATTATCACAAGTTAAAAAATGAGATTCTTCTTTGTTATATCTATCGTAATACTTTACTTTGACATTTAGTTTCTTACCAAAGCTCTCATAATGGTATGGCTGCATTACATCTTCTTCTTTTAGTTTTAAAATATTAAATGCAAATGAATGAAGTGTTTGAAAATAAAATAATTTTTTATCTTCTGCTGGCATTCTTTTCTTTGCTTCACTCGCAGCTTTTTTAGTAAATGCAAAGTAACCTATCTTATGTAAAGGTGTACCTACTCTTGCGTATGCTCTTGCTCTCGATATCAATCTATATGTTTTACCTGTACCTGGAGGTCCATATATCTTATAAATCATTAAACGATATCCTCTTCATCTTCAAAGTCTACAATCTCTTCTATCTCTCTTCTTTCTTCAAAAATATGTAAAGGGATTCTAAGAACTTTTATTGGAGGAAAATATTTATCATCCTTATCTTTTCCAGGAAATCTTTTTGGTTTATTAAATAAAGCTTTCTTATCTTTGTCTTCTGTCTTAAATAATTCTTTAATCATATAAGAAGTTCTTTGCGGATCTGTCTTCCATTCTTTTGTTTTTAAATCAGAATAAAATTCATCGTAGACAAACCACGCATACTTCTCATCAACTAAAGGTTTACCACTTTCGAATGATTTATATGTTGTAGCTTTTGGTCCATAGATATATTTCTCTAAGTTCTTTAATAAAATATCCATAGGACTTGTACCTTCTACTGGTTCAATAGTTTCTACTTTTTCTTTATCGAATAATAATTTCATTAACTCAATAAAGTCATTACCTTTTATGTTTGGTGGAACCACAAATGCTTGTTCCATCATTAATGCTCGCAATGCTTTTTGACTTTCTAATTTATAAATATCTTTTGCATGGACCTGAACTGTTTCACCATCTTCTCTTTCAACAGTAAATTTCCATTCTGGTGTAGGTTTATAATTTATTTTTTGTAGTGCTGACATCCTAGGCCATACGGGTTTATCATCTGATAAGACTCCAAACTTTCTTTTTAAACAAACTGGTTTAATACACACTGGTGATAGTAATTCTCCATTACATTGATAACCTTTTGTTTCTTTGTCCCAACTTTTAATTTTTGTCTTAACATGATCATCTGTCCATTTTGAGTCAAACTTAAAATAATTTCTAGCTGCTTCAACTATCTTATCTTTCCAATTATCTTTGTATTTCTTTTTAGCAAACACCATATAATTGTATAAGAATCTGTCTCTATCATCTGTCATTATTTCTTTTGTCAAAACTCCAAGACAAGGTGGACCGTCCTTAAATTCTTCACCGCTGCCTTTTAATTCATCTGAAATAATTTTATCTTGTATGTCTTTTAATTGTTTTTTATTTACTGCATTGAGTTCAATACATTTTACAAACATGTCCAAAGACATTTCAGTTCCATCAGGTGCTAATGCTCTTCTACCATCTGCATTGTATGGAAGATTTATAAAGTTACCATTTGCTTTGTTACCTTTTTCATCTGACGATCTTAAACTTGTTTGTTTTGGAAATATTTCTGTTTTGATATTTAATTTAAATACATAAAGCATTTGTTCTAAGAACTGTCTTATCTCTATTGCTTTTACAAATTCAGTGGTGAACACATATAAATGTAGTCCACCACTTTTGGACAGGACAGGGATGATTGGTAAACTTTTTTCTTGTATTATTTTTAAATAAAATTCTCTATCTATTGGATACTTATCTACATCAATTGCACCAAATCTTGCAGTGCCTTCATCCGTACATGGTTGTATTCCAATTGATTTGACTCCTGTTAAATGATCTTCGTAATCTTTATCTGTAACTTTTAGTTGTGACCATTCGTGTTTAAATTTTTTCTTACCTGTCTCTGGATCTATGTATCCTTCATTTATTTTACAGACACCATAGTTACGTGTTAAACCTGCAAAATACTTTATAAAATCTTTCATTCCCATCCCTTTTTTTAAGGCGCCTCCAGTCTCCCTTCAGCGCCTCAGCTTGGCCAGCATTCCCTTTAGGGAAACTAGATAATATCTTCTTTAGTTTTAGTTGAAGAAACTTGGTCATACTTCGGTTGAGTTGCTCCTTTGAAGGATTCCTCTTGAAGTTTTTTAGCAGTTTCATAAATCGCAACGTCTTCATTATTAGATAAATCTAACATTCTAACTTTGCTTGGTTTATAAACGTGCCAGCTCTTGTCTCCCCAGTTTTTACCAACTGTTTTAAGATTGAAGATAGCGGAATACGCTGCAGGTCTAAAACTACCTTGAGCATCTGTTGCTCTCAAGTTTTGAATTATATTATTTAATTCTCTACCTGGAGTTAAATTAGATGATCTCATAGTGATGACTGCTTTTCTCATTTCACCATCCATTAATGCAATCACATAGAAGTACATAGTTTTTTCACAGTAATTACCATTTGATAATCTGTATTTACCATTACGTTCTTCTACCGCATCTTTTGGTGGTTCCATGTGAGTGCCGACTGGTGCTGCTGCACTGTCGCCTCTCTCTTGCCATTCTGGAAATCTAGTTTGTGAATGACAAATGACTACATCGAGTCCTTTGCTTCCATCTACTAGAGTACCAAAACTACCAGAATAAATCATGCCAGGCATAGCACCTTCAACATGTTTTGCATTTCTAGTATTACATTCAGGAGAAAGTTGGTGAAGAATTTTTAAGATCGGAGTCGATGTATCGCTCGCCTTAATTTCTTCTGTGCCTTTGCCTGAATCAGCTCTTAGACTTACTGGTGATAGTGCACCTGCACTATTCTTTGTAACCATATCTGTATTATTACTCATATATATACCTATTAGTTAGTGGTTTATTTTTTATTTTTTACTTTTGTTTGATTTCCATCAAACGTCCAAAAAAGATCTTCAGGAACATCGTTACCTTTGTTCTTCCAATCTTCCATGGTTACTTTAAGAGTCATGGCATGAACTGCTTCTTTTTGAGAAGGTTCATAACCAGACTCTTTTGCAAGGTTAGCATATTCTGCAGCCTTGTTTTCTTCGCCTTGACCAAAGTTAACTGTGATTTCATTTTTCACAATATCACCTAAGCCATTGTCTCGAAGCCATCTTATCGCCTCAGCTTTTTTATCAGCTTTTATTGTGGCGCTGTACACTTTTTTAACAGATAGTTCTGAACCATCTCTTAACTTAACTGTACTTAAATTCATTTTATTCATTATCTCAGGAATAGTAAAATTATTTATTTGCTTTTCTTCTTCCTTGAGTTTTTTTAGACTTGCCTCTGTGTTTTTTATTTGTGCATTAACAGAATTTAATTTTTCTATCTGTTCAGATAATTCTGTTGGATCAACGGCATTTAATTGATCGGGTGCATCGTCTCGTAGACTTACCATTTGTATACTCCTTTATTTAAATTAACTTTCATAAAACGTAATATAGAAACAAAATAATCTTTGTCAAGATTTATTTTTGAAATAAATTTATTTCTATAGGAAAATAAGATGCTTGTATCCTGTCCCACTTTAATAATTTGAAGCGACCATTTGTCACATCACTTGCAACTGCACATACAACTCCAATTAGAGCTGGGTCTCCATATAATAAAAGATAGTCGTCTGATGTAAATTGTTTTAAACTATTTTTTATTTCAATAATTAATGGACCTGGTGAAAACTGCATTTGTTTTAGTTTAGGAAACATGGTCTTAATTTCGCCATATTTGATAGCAGGAGTTAAATCAAACTTAGGTTGTCCTGTTTGTCTATCAGTAGGTATTTCTTGCACTAAATAAACTTTGGACAATTTTGTCGCATTATCTACATAGTGTAGTTTATCATTATATTTTTCTATTTTCATATTGACTTTATATCTTTCTGTTCTTATATACACCAATAGAAAGCAAAGTAAAGGTATATATAAATTATGAATTACAAATTTAAAACAAAACCATATAAGCATCAGCTTGATGCATTACAAGACTCTTGGGACAAAGAAAACTTTGCCTATTTCATGGAGATGGGTACGGGTAAATCTAAAGTTCTTTTAGATAATGCAGCAATGCTATACGATAAAGGTAAGATAAATGGCCTATTAATTATTGCACCAAAGGGTGTATATAAAAACTGGTATGACTCAGAAATACCCACACACTTACCTGATCATATTTTTAAAAAAATGGTTTTGTGGAAGACATCAGATAAATCAAAAAAACAACAACAGCTTTTAAATACTTTATTTGAAACAGGTACTAACTTACATATTTTATTAATGAACGTTGAAGCATTTTCAAAAGGTGATGGTGCAGCTTTTGCATATAAATTTTTATCTTGTCACAACGCAATGATTGCAATTGATGAGTCTACAACAATTAAAACTCCAACATCTAATAGAACTAAAAATATTTTAGCATTAAGAGAGCACGCTAAATATAGAAGAATACTTACAGGTTCTCCTGTAACTAAATCACCGTTAGATTTATTTAGTCAGTGTGAGTTTCTTGATCCTTGGCTTTTGGGACATACTTCATATTGGACATTCAAGTCTCGTTATGCAGTAACTAGAAAGATTCAAGTACAGGGTAGACAAGTTGAAATAGTTGTTGGTTATAGAAACCTGGGTGAGCTATCGGAGAAGATACAACCATTTTCTAAAAGAGTTTTAAAAGATGATTGTCTAGACTTACCTAAAAAGACTTTTATGAAACACATAGTTGAAATGACTAAAGAACAAAAGAAAGTCTACAAACAAATGAAAGAAGAAGCTATTGCCTATCTTGATGGTAAAGTTTTATCCTCTGCAACAGTAATGACTCAATTGATGAGACTACATCAAATTACTTGTGGACATTTTACACCTGATGACGGAGAAATAAAAAATCTCCCATGCAACAGAATGACAGAGCTAATGGACATATTAGAAAATGTACATGGTAAGGCTGTTATCTGGTCCCACTATACACATGATGTAAGAAGAATTATTGAAGAAATAAAAAGAGTCTATGGTGATGATTCTGTTGTAGATTATTTTGGTCAAACTACATCAGATGAAAGATCAAAAAATATAAAAAAATTTCAGAATGATGACAAGTGTAGATTTTTTGTAGGGACCACCCATACTGGCGGCTATGGTATTACATTGACTGCTGCAAGTACGATGATTTATTTTTCAAATGGTTATGATTTAGAGAAGAGACAACAATCAGAAGCTAGAATCGATCGTATTGGTCAAGAAAAACCCATGACCTATATTGACATTATTTCTGAAGATACGGTTGATGATAGAATCGTCAAAGCTCTTCGTAGCAAAATAAACATTGCCAATCAGATCATGGGTGAAGACTATAAAGATTGGATTTAATCTATATCAAAAGTCTTGTCGATAGTTGGTCTATTATTTTCCAAAGAAATGTATAACATACCATTATCAAGTTTTACTTTTTTAACTTTAACAGAATCAGCTAACTGAAACTGTTTTTTAAACCATCGTTTAGAAATACCTCTAGAGATATATTGTTCTTCTCTATTCAGTTTTGTTTCTTCTGCTTCATCTTTCATAGACCTTACGTGTTCAGAAGCTTCAACAGTTAATATTTCATCTGTTTGATGAACATCAATGTCTTCTTTTCCATAACCTGCAAGAGCTAGCTCTATTACATATTTTGAATCAGATTCCTTTTTAATATTATAAAAAGGGAACTTTGGTTTTAGTGTTTGCCAATTGTCAAAGCCATCAAAAAATTGATCGAAGCCAATTGAACTATTTAGGAAAGTATTTATAAGATTTGTCATAGTGTAACCTCCGTGTTAGACAGTTAATTTATGGGTTCTCTCCAAAGCAACCCAGTTATAATATAGTAATTATTATAATTTTTGCAAGAGTACTATAATAATTCCTGCCATACCTGTTAATAGTACACCTGCGCAGGCTATCATTATTCTTTCTATTCTATTTATCTGATCTTCTAATTTATGAATTTTATCGTGAGTTTGTTTTTGCATAATTCTGCACAGCTTTTCATGAGATTCTATTCTTGTAAGTGCTTCGTCTTTTTTAGCCATTAGAATGTGACCCCCGCCACATCAAAACCCCGATAGTATGAGACTACCAAACCGCCCAAATAAATCATTATGCTAAACCTCGTTGTCTTAATCTAATTTGTTTTTCTTCATCGGATAATAATGCATTCTCTACTGGTGTCAATCCTGTGTTCATAATGTTCCCTGGTGCCTGAGGCTGTAATACTTGAGCATTGGGCATTGGTTGTATTGGTAATGGCGGTGTTTGTACTTCAGGTAATAAGTAATTATTTATATCTAGTCCAGGTAAAGACTCCACTTCTCCACCTTCAGATTTAAGTAGTCTTTCATCTGTACTAAATAAACCTCTATTATTTAATCTCATTCTTCTCATATCATTAACCATTCTAAGTATTTGTGGTCTAGCTATATTGTATGGGTTAGGTCCACCTAACTTACGAGCATTTTCCGCAAACTTTTCTTCTATATCTGCTGATGGTAAATAAGGATCAAACTGAGCGTTTCTTAAATTATTAAAATTCTTTTCACTAATTTGTCTATCTTTAAACTGTCTACTTAAAACATTTCTTGAAACACCTAATGTTTCAGCAGCAGTTAAGTCTTTAAACATTTCTTGTTGTACTCCGAATCTAGCGTTGTTAGATGCAGCAAATCTTTTTATAATATCATTAGGATCAACTGGTCCACCTTTTAATACTCCGAACTTACCTCCAGTAAATTCTCTTCTTGCATCCCTAATACCTGATTGATAGTTAGATATTTTAAAACCCATTGATCTTAATGGATCAATCTTAATAGGTCTAAGACCCATAAATCCTGCAATCTCTGGACCTACATCCAATAGATCTCCACGATCTGTTGGTGTTTCCGTTGCTGCTTTTAATAACCTTTCATATTGTCTAAACGAAGGTAATAATGCATTTCCTAAATGCATAAATTCAATTGCACGTTTGTCTCCAAAAGATGTTTGA
>Ga0208134_1001396_pt1 | contig 13940 bp, 16 predicted proteins | sample VirMetDEL_Mar_31_FD_184515 | JGI IMG/M metagenome (GOLD analysis project Ga0208134, IMG submission 184515) | Aqueous microbial communities from the Delaware River and Bay under freshwater to marine salinity gradient to study organic matter... | ecosystem: Environmental > Aquatic > Marine >... | reverse complement strand
TTAGCTAGTGCAGGTGCAGCAGGTACTGCTAAAACATTAGAAGAGTTAACTGAGTCTGGTTTGGGTATGCAACAACAATCTGTCGGTGAGATAGCTGCAGATGTAAGGAATGAAGCTTTACTAGGTGGTGCAGCAGAATTAGGTGGTCGAGCAATAGTTGGTGCAGGTAGAGGATTATTTTCCCCTGCTGAAAAACGCATCCCAACTGGTGAAAGGGGAATATTTAATTTAAAAACTTATACATATGCACCTAGAGTAGATGCAGCTTCTGGACCAGGAGTTAGAGAAACATACGATTTAGTCAGGGAATTAGTTGAAGAAGGAGCAGTTCCTGATGTAGCTAAATCTGCAGGTAGACCAATTTTAGGTAGATTCTCTGGTTTAGTAGAAACTATATTCGGTTATAACCAACAGAAAAATGTTACGAATGTTAAGTATCTAGCAGACAAGGTAAACGGATTTCTAAAAGAAGTTGACGCTGAACCGTTTGACCCTTTCATGAGTAAAGTTTTTCCTAAACTTGGTGAAGAAGAGTTAGGTGCATTAATACAACTACAAAGAGAAAAATCTAAATCAGCAATTGAATTAGCTGTAGACACATCCTTAGAAACTTTAAAAAGTGCAATCAAAACAGAATCAGACGCAGTAGTGAGTAGAGTAGGTACAGGAGATGTACCTGAAAATGTAGGAACTAATTTATCAGGTTCTGTAAATAAAGCGTATGCTGAGTTTCAAGACTCCGTAGCTTTATTATATAACGAAGCCGACCAGTTATTAGGTAATAAAGCTATAGTCCCAACTTCAGCACTTAAACGAGAGGCTCAGAATATTTTAGACAGGTTGCCTAAAAAAGCTGACGGTGAACCAATGGCTGGTATAAGTGACATAACTATACAAATGTTAAAAGATATAGTCGAGATGCCTAGCAATATAACTTCAACACACATGCAAGCACTTAGAACAATGTTTGGTGATGCAGCATACTCAGATGAAATGTTGAAAGGTTTTGGTACAAAACAATTTAATATGTTAAAGTCTGCAGCTAACGAAGGTTTTGACTTAGCTATAAACAACGGTGTAAAAGCTGTGCGTTTTATAGACAAAAACGGTAACACAGTAATTAGAGAAAGAACTTTAACACCTAAAGAACTAGAGAATACAAACGCTGGTCTCTCAAAACTAAAAGAAGCAACTTCTTCTTATGCTGATGGAATAGCTTTGTTTGATAATCGTCTAATTAAAAAACTTACAAGAGTTGATGGTGTAGATCCAGATCTTTTAATCAACCAAGTCGTTGTTAGAAACTCTCCAGGCAAGGTTAATCAATTTATAAAAGCTACCGACGACCCAGAAGCTGCAAGAAAAATGTTACAGAGTGGACATTTCGACTCAATGTTAGCTAACGCAACAGATATAGAAGGTAATTTCTCTGTAGGTTCTGTGTTAAAACAAATAAAACAACTAGGTACAAGTTTTCCTGCTTTATATGGCAACAGTGCACCAACTATAATAAGATCTTTAGAACAACTAAATGCTGCTCAAAAATTTTTACCTGCAGAAGATGTCGTTAGAATACGAACTTCTTTATTAGATTCATTAGATTCTGGTAAAACTGGAGAGTTCACTAATCTAGTGAAAGATTATGTAAAAACTGTTGACGACCAGTTTAAGTTTCTAGATTCTAATTTCCAAAAACAAATAGGTACTCTGTCACCTGAAGAAGTTATCCCTTGGCTTACTACTAAGGCTAAGTCACAAGACATAACAGCATTCATAAATTACTACAGCAAAGAGGCTCCTGAAATCGTTGATGGTTTTAAACAAAAATTTATGGTTAATCTGTTAGACAATGTTTACGATACAACTAAAATAGACCCAGTTGGTGTAATACTTAATGGTAACAATTTATTAAAATTTTTACAGAAAGAAGGAATGCCTGCTAGAATAAATGCAGCATTTGGTTCTGAAACAGCACAAGCTCTAGAAAGATTTGCAGAAAAAGCTAGTTTTTTAACAACAGGTAGTGGTTCTTTTTCAGGTGGTTTAGTAGCTGCTCAGATAGCACTTAATCCATTACAGAATGTTGCTACTTTAGTTAAACTAAATGTACTGGGTAAAGTCTTAGCTTCTCCTACAGGTTTACGATACCTCACAACAATGATAGAAAACCCTAGTGTACGAGCAACAGGTTATGCTGCTGGTCAACTTGGTGCTGATGTTATAGCACAAATCTCAGCAAATGATCCTACGATTGATCCTGACAGGCTAGAAAAAATGACGCTAGAACTTGAGAATGCCCTTTTAGGTTTGAGCGATGAACAATATAATAATTATGAAGACGAGGAAAGTGAATAATGGCTAGATTAAATTACGGAACAGGTACAGGGATACAAACTCTTATGAATACCTATAGTCCACCAACTAATATCGATCAACAAGCAGCAGATCAAGTTATGAGAGCAGGGCAAACTAATGTTGCTGCACAAAATTTAGCCAATCAACAAGCAGCAACTTATGCTAACATGTTTTCACCTAGAATGACAACTGAAGATACACCACCAACTGATGATACAAGTGATGTAGGTACAGGTGGTGATGATACGACTAATGGAACAGGCACAAGTGAAACTGGTGGAACAACAAGTACAGACGGTGGTGCAACTGTTACTGTAGGTGGTACAACTAATACAGGTTTAACTACACAAGATTTAATTGACGATTATTTACAAAGTCAAGGTCTTAACATGAACAACCTCAACCCTGCTATAGACTATTACAACATTGGTAACATAGGATTTAACCCATTAGGAAACAACAATTTTTATAACCCGATGAACAGTACTATTGATTTTTCATCACTACCTATAGTCACAGATCCAAACGCTCCTTTAGGGTTTGCTCCTGTAGGCATAGCAACATTAGGTAGATAACTATGGCGTTAACTAAAAAACAAGAAGAACTTATGAAAAAACACAAAAAACATCATACAGCTCAGCATATGACAATGATGCGAAGTGAGATGAATAAAGGTAAAACATTTACACAAGCTCATAAAAAAGCTATGGAAAAGGTAGGTAAATAATGGCAGAATATCAAGGTAAAACCGTAACACTTAACACACCTAGAGGCATTCGTAAAGGTGAACCTGGATATGGCAAGAAACGAAAAGTAGTTTTTGTCAAAGGTTGTAGTAGTGAAGGCAGTCGTGTTAAAAGAATTACTTTTGGTGACAAAAAATTAGGTAAACACCCTAACGACAAAAGCAGAAAGAAAAGTTATTGTGCTAGAAGTGGTGGTATAAGTGGTTCAACAGATAGATGTAGTGCTAACTATTGGGCACGAAGAGATTGGAATTGTTAAATAACTCCTTTACTTTTAGGAGAAAATAACCGAGAATAAATTATGGCTAGAAGAGATTTATACGAACAAGTAATACAGCAGATACAAGCTGGTGATCCTATGGCTGCATACTCAGTGTTCGAACAACTACCGTTTACAGATCAGATGGGTTTGTACTTAACTCCAGGAGTTGGGGATGCCATAGCTGCAGTTGAGGCTGGTGTATATAACGAAAGAGCTAAACAGAATTTTATGGAAGGTAATATCGGCAGTGGTTTATTAGACACCGTTATCGGTGGTACTGCTGCAGCTTCTACTATTCCATTTGCTGGTAAGGTAGCTGAAGGACTTAATCTTGGAGCCAAAGGTTTAAACAGAGGTATATCTACACTAAGAAGTAGAATGGGCGACGGTATGTCAGGTGGAGGTGGAGGTGGAATTCGAACATCACAACCTGAAATCGATAAGTTAGAGGCAAAGAAAAAAGAGTTAATAAAAGATTATGAGGTTATGACTGAACGAATGCCAGAAAGTGCAGCTCGTAGGTATTATCCTAGTGATGAAATCGACGAGATAGATAATCAAATTTATGATCTTATGAGTACAAGCAGAGGACAAAGTACAAGTAGAGTGTTTAGAAACGACGGTAGTGTAAGTGCAGCAGAAAAAGTGGATGGTGAAGTAGGTCGTTTAATAGACCAAGGTTTTGAAGGCGACAATTTTATGTATAACCAAGATTTTTCAGTTCCTGTTAAAATGCAAGGAACTAACAGAAAAACTGGAGAAATGATAGAGATAGAAACTATTCCATCACCAGATGGTAACATTGGTATGACCATCACTAAACTAGACGATCCTATGAAACCTGGAAGTACAGCTGATTTAGAAAGGCAAAGAATGTCTAGGTTAACAGAAAGTGAACAAACTAACATACCTAAAGTTCGAGAGATGATTCAGAAAGAGAAAAATCTAGTCGCAGCAAATAATAAAGAACAAATCGCAAACAGAATACAAAGAGAACTTGAACTAGAAGGTGGCGATATGGCACCTGCTACTAGAAAAAGACTCGAGTCTAAATTAAACACACTTATGCGAGAAATAGCTGAATTAAGAGGAAATTGATCGTGTGTGCGTTCCTTGTTGTGAAATTATTAGGGTAAAGCTACCTGTTAGGACTCTGTGGAGCGATGAAAATATGACCTATAACCAGTCTTTCCAGGCATCTTCGCCTAAAACGGTTTGAGCCAGACTTAACTTATTTCTTAGAGCTTTTACTATTTTTTCGTCGACTGTGTCCTTACAAACGATGTCAATGTATGTCACTTTATTCGTTTGACCAATCCTGTGAGCTCTGTCTTCTGATTGTAATCGTTTTTCTAGATCGTAATTGTTAGAATAATAAACTACAGTATTGGCAGCAGTCAAAGTAATACCATAACCACCTGTTTGTGTATTCCCTATAAAAAATCTAAGAGGGTTTTCTTTGTCTTGAAACTTTACGATTAACGATTCTCTATCTGCATCCGAAGTATCGCCAAAGTATGTACCTACACTATCGTCACCATACTCTTTGCGTATTACATCGTAGAGTTTAATTATGTCGTGCCGATAGTTTGCCCATATAATTACTTTCCCATCAGTTTCTTCTAGAATCTGCATCAGTTCATCCAGTCGATTGTTTTTTATATCTGTAATGACACCGTCATCGGTAGAAGCAAACCCACAAGAGATTTGATGCAATCGTATAATTTGTGTAATAACAGAAGAAGCAGAAACTGTACCGATACTACTTAGTTCCGAGATAGCATAGCGTTGTATCTCTTTGTATATTTTCTTTTGTTCGGGAGAAAGTTCTATCTCTCGTTTGATATAAACTTTGTCAGGTAGATCTAGACAATCTTCTTTGAGTACACGGTAGCTAAATTTTTGCATCAAACCGTTTAGTTCGTCTAAGTTTTGGAAACCTACGACTTGTTTAAAACTCCTGCCACCTGCACTCCTGTCAACTAACAAAGCATAACGATTTCTAAATGCATAGTAGGAACTAAATCCTAATAGAGCAGGATCTAGAAACTGGGATTGTGTATACATATCTAAAGGAGAGCGTGTAACAGGCGAACCAGTCAAAATTCTACGATAATAACAATACTTACCCACTTTAATAATATTCTTAGTGCGTTTAGCTGTTGGGTTCTTGATCGTTGTACTCTCGTCTACAGCCATAAGTGTGTCACAGTTAGATATAAACTGCCATGCAAACTTAGCACCTTTGGCAGTACTAAATGCCTCAACATTCATCACTAAAAACTTTAATTCACTAGAAGGTTTTAATAAATCTTCTCGTTCTTTCTTAGCTTTAGCTGACTCGTTAGGAGTCCACAGGTACACAGTTCTTTCTATATAGTCTGGTAAATGTATGGGTATTTCTCGTTTGACCCAATTACGATAGACTCCTTTAGGTGCAACTATTACAACACCATTTATTTTCCCTTTATTATGTAGGTGCGAAATATTGTCGATAAGAACTTTTGACTTACCAGTACCCATCTCCATAAAATATGCATATTCTGTTTCATCACAGCTTTTTTCTAACGCACTTAGTTGGTGTGCGTATGGTTCGGTTTTAAATACAAAGGCTTTAGTCATACTGTTACCCACCACGATGGTTGTCGTGAAGGTATTTTATTCCACTCAGCGTAATGTTTCTCGTTAATAACATAGTCACGGTATGCTGTTACGGTGTCGTCGCATTTATATTGGTCAGGCATAGCTTGTGGCATTATAGTTTTAGAACCGTGTTTTATGTTTTTAGGTAATCTAGCTAATGCATCGTGTAGTTTAGTAAAACTAAGATGCTCTCGACCATAACGAGTTTCGTATTCTTTAGATAACGCAAAGAAATGGTAATAAAGCCATAAGTAGTTTTGACTAGTTTCTCGCGTCCATATCGTACACGGATGGTTTATATGGGCAGTTTTATATACACCTAGTTCGTCAGCTATATCGTCGCCATCTAGCACACGGTGTGCAGTAGACAACATTTGGGCAGACTCTAAAGGCATTTTAACTACTAGCTTGTCAGGTAAATTTTGAGCAGCAGTAGCAGGGCATTCGTTGACATAAAATATATTCATAGTTTCTCCTTTCTTATAGTTAGCTCGAATGATATAACTATATTAACAATAAGTAAAGGAGTAAAAATATTTTTAATAAACTCCTTTACTTTTAAAGTAAATGACTTTATGATGTACTTATGAATAAAGAAAATAAAAACAAGTTAATTGTCAAACTTCAAAAAATGGCAAAACGTGATGTCCCGTTTTGGGAGCAAATTGAGAAAGGTATGGCTTATGATAGAGATCCTAACACACAAGCTAACTTTTCTAAAGGTACACACCTACCTATGTATAATCTTTCTTGTACTAGGAGAGATTTACATATGTATGTAAAACATGGTATGAAACCAACAAGACATTGGAAAGTGTCAGATGTAAAACATTACTTTGGTATAAAAGGTAGTGGTGGTAAATTGTTAGATAGTTTTAATGAAATCTATCACACAATTATGCCGTTAGCTTTGCCTGAGTCTTATGCTAAAAACAATGCTGAGCAATGGCAAAACCTGTGTAACGGTTTGTTCTTGAGATGTTTTCACGACGGTAGTAGTGAAGCAAACTATTTAGACGAGTACGTCTAATATCCTTCTAATAGGGGAAGCCAATAACTGGTTTCCCCTTTTTATATAAGAAAATTTCTGCTATGTTATTATGTTATTAGCTGTTACGAAATATTTAGTATACACTAGACACAAAAATTACTGCTCATGAAGGTAATAGGAATATACTTTACTTTTTTAGAAAGATCCTATATGATCAATTAGTAATAAGAAACAAGAGGTAAGAAACAAGAAATGGCAAAAGTCTACGCGATACAAGAAGCAACTAATAAAAACATGCTTTCCGCAACAAACTTTGGTGAACTAGAGTTTTTGCTCCCCCCACAAACTAATCTTATGTTCTCTACTGATAAGTCAGTGCGAGATATACGATCAGGTCTAGAAAACTTTACTGAGGAAGACTATTTACTATTAATAGGTGACCCTGTTTCTATAGGGATTGCTACACACTATGCTGCAAAGAAAACCGATGTAGTTAAATTTTTAAAATGGGATAATAGGGAATACACATATTTCCCTGTAGAAGTTAAGTTTAGGTAAACAAGGAGAAAACTATGGAAGACATAAATAAAATGTGGGAAGAAGATTCTAAACCAGAAATAAACGATATGGATAACAGTACTCTTAAGGATGTATCGTTCTGGGCACAAGAACAACTAAGAGTAGAAGAAGAGATAAGAGTTGCCGAAGAAAGTTTGGCAGATCTGAAACAAGAATTTAAAGATATATCACAACAAAAATTACCTGACGCAATGCGAGAATGCAATTTAGCAGAGATCAAATTAGCAGACGGTTCAAAAGTTTCTGTACAGCAGTTTTATTCTGCTCGTATAGGGAAAGAAAGGGAAGAGGAAGCATTCGCTTGGCTCAAGGCTAACGGTCACGAAGACATTATAAAAAATGTTGTGTCTGTACAGTTTGGTCGAGGTGAAGACGAATCTGCTGTAAATGTCATGGACAATTTAATTGCTCAAGGCTATACACCCACAAACAATCGCAAAGTAGAGCCTATGACTCTTAAAGCGTTTGCACGAGAGCAGGTAGAAAACGGTACAGACCTCCCGTTTGACACCTTTAATGTATTTGTAGGTCAAAAAACTAAAATAACAAAAGGATAAATAAAAAATGACAGAAGAAAATAAACAAGTCGTAAAGAAAGCTAGTACAGAGATGTCTCTAGGTGTAGATGATATGCTAAAAGATGCTAACTCTGGTCTAGAGAATGTAACCTCAGAAGATTTGGCTATACCGTTCTTGCGTATAATCCAAGCGATGAGTCCACAAGTAAATGCTAGAGATGGCAAACATATTAAAGGTTGCGAACAAGGCGATATTTTTAACACCGTTGATAACACTTTATACAAAGGTGCTGAAGGTGTTGTAGTTGTACCTGTAGCCTATAAAAGAACTTACCTAGAATGGATGCCTGAGCGTAAAGGCTTGGCTGGTGTTCACGACAGTTCTGAAATATTAAAAAGTGTAGTCAAAAGCGATAAAGGACAAGACTTTTTAGAAAACGGTAATGTACTTTCTACTACTGCTAATCACTATGTGTTAATCATAGATGATAAAGGTGGTTTTAGTCAAGGTATTATTGCTCTAAGTGGTAGTCAGCTAAAGAAATCTAAAAAATGGAATTCTATAATGGCTGGTCTTAAAATTAAAACTAAAGATGGTAATGTGTTTACACCACCAACTTTTTCCCATAAATACACGCTCACTTCGGTGGTCGAACAGAATGACCAAGGGTCATGGTATGGCTGGGATGTAGCTTTAGCAGGACAACTTACTGCAGAAGATTCGTTTATCTACTCAGCAGCAAAACAGTTCAGCTTAAATGTAAATGCAGGTGCTATAAAAACTAGCAACGAAGACACACCGTTTTAATGTCGGTTAGAGGGTTTGGCTGGTTGCCCCAACATAATTACAATCAGCCACTTATAAGAAGGATATATGAGAAAAACAGCAGAGAATTTTTCTCGGCTATTTAAAGGATCAGAAAGGGCACATGGATTTTTTGAAGTTAAACAAGACAGAAACGATGGCAAGAAACAAGGTAGAGCTATTACTGTTAAGACTTCTGGACCTACGGTTGATTTCTGGGAAAAACATTTACAAGGTGAATATGGTCTAGGAGTTATTCCTATTAACGATGACAATATGTGTCATTGGGGTTGTATAGATGTAGATGTTTATCCTTTAGACTTAGTTGAGCTAATCGATAAAATAGAAAAACAGAAACTCCCATTAGTTGTTTGTAGAAGTAAAAGTGGTGGTGCCCATATATTGCTATTCGTCTCCGAGCCTGTTGAAGCAGGAGATATGCAAGATAAGTTGCGTGAAATAGCAGCAGGACTAGGGTACGGTGGACTAGAAATTTTCCCTAAACAACGACAAGTGTTAGCTGATAGAGGTGACATAGGTAGTTGGTTGAACATGCCATACTTTGGTGGTGAAGATTCTACTCGTTATGGTTTGTCAGAAAAAGCTGAGGCATTGGGGATAGACGACTTCCTAGCTTTTGCTTTAGAAAGACAGATTACTAACTCCGAAGATTTATTTAAGATAGAGATTGCAGCTGTAGTTGATGACTTAGAGTTTGGTCCACCTTGTCTAAAAATACTATTAAAACAAGGGTTTCCCGAAGGAACTAGAAACAATGGACTCTTTAATGTTGCTGTTTATCTACAAAAAGCACACCCTGATGCTTGGGAAACTAAACTAGAAGACTACAACAGGAAGTATTTTCAACCACCGTTGCCTGCTAGTGAAGTATCTAATTTAATACAACAACATAAAAAGAAAGAATATAACTATAAGTGTAGTGACGAACCGATTAAGTCTTACTGTAATCCAACAAAATGTAGAACCTGTAAGTTCGGAGTTGGTGCTGGTCACGATGCTCCTATCTTTTCTAGTTTAGCTAAATTAAATACACAGCCACCTCTCTGGTTTATGTCTGTAAACGACAAACGCTTAGAGTTAACAACCGAACAACTACAAAACCAAATAAGATTTCAGCGTGTATGTATGGAAACTTTAAATGTTATGCCACCTAAAATGAAAGAAGTTGCTTGGCAAGGTTTAGTACAACAGCTGTTAGAAAATGGTTTAGAGATAATAGATGTAAGTCAAGACGCATCTATCGATGGACAATTTAATGAGCTACTTGAATCGTTCTGTACAGATATAGCTCAAGCCTCTACTCGAGAAGAGATACTTTTAGGCAAACCTTGGACTAACGAAAACAAAACGCATTTTAGAATCCGTGATTTATTAGACTATCTACAAAGACATAGATTTATGGATATGAAGTCTAACCAGATTGCAGCTAGACTCAAAGATATGGGTGCTGAACATGTATTTTTTAATATTAAAGGGAGAGGTGTTAACGCATGGGCGATCCCTGCGTTTCAATCGGAAGACGCTGAGATAGAAATACCTAACATGAGACAAGAACCATTTTAAAGTATACAATGCAACGAATAAGAACTATGATTAAGGTCTATGGAAAAAGATGTTCAAGAAGCCTTAGATCTTGCAGAAATACTTTGTGGCAGAATCTATGCCATGTTATCCGAAGACGAGAAAGAAAACGATGCATTAGTATTAGCTCTTATCTGGGTAGCTGTTGCCATAGGTTTACGCTCAGATATAGATCCTCGCACACTTTCCTTAATAGTATCGTTCGCTACAGAGTCAGCCTTAGAAGATACTCGATTCCCTTACAAAACCCTACATTAAACAACCCCTTTACTTTTACAAGTAAAGGAGTATCATATGTCTCATATTAACTAAATGGAGAATATAACAATGGAAATTAATCCAGCAAACCAGCCAGACAAGTTTACTTTTGACATGTTTGGATCTTTTAACTTAGAAAACTTCAACACTTTAGACGAAGATGCTCCCGTTGAGAAAAAACGTGAGGCACTTACCTTAGATGCTGAGGATTTTATAGAGTTGTGTGAATCACAATTCACAGGAGTTAGTGTAGACTACGAGGCTGTAGAATATGCTAACTACTACATAGCGACCAACTGTTAGATGGCTATGCGTGAAAATGTCGAGCAGTATTTAAAACTGCTCGAATCCCAAATAACTCCTGAGCCTATCAAGGCTCAGATCAGGGATGCGTTGTATGCAATTGCAGATTTAGCTGATGTTTTAGCAGCAGATCCTTTGTCTAGACAAATACAAAGTCTAGCTAATAATGAAGAACAACTACACAGTAATCTTGCTGACACAGGTGAGGCCATCACAGAAGAGGAAAAACCTGAGTGACATGGAACATCATCCTTGGACCACCTGGCACTGGTAAGACAACAAAGTTATTAAGTCTTACAGAAGATTACCTCAAGGATGGTGTGGCACCCCACAGGATCGGTTATCTAGCGTTTACTAAGAAAGCTGCAAACGAGGCTCTTGAAAGAGCAAGTTTACGTTTTGAATTAGATCCCAAAGAACTTGTATATTTTAGAACTATACATTCCCTCTGCTATCATTGGCTTGGTCTTAAAACTGCAGATATTATGGCAAGAAGCCATTATCGAGAGTTCAGTAAATTAATGGGTGAACCATTAAATGGGCAACTAAAACAAGAAGAAGGTGCAGTGTTTGGTATGTCTAAAGGTGATCAGATGTTATTTATAGAAAACATTGCTAGAAATAAAAAAGTATCTGTAAAAGAACATTGGGAACAAGCAAATGTAGACATACCTTGGAATCATGTTAATTGGTTTTGTGTAAGTTTAGAAAAGTTTAAAGAAGAACGATTTCTAAAAGACTACACTGACATGTTGCATTTATTTGTCAGAGAAAAAACTACACCTAAGTTAGATGTGTTAATTGTAGACGAGGCACAAGATCTATCTAAACTACAGTGGGAGTGTATAAAAAAGTTAGCAACTAATGTCCAACATGTACATATTGCTGGTGACGATGACCAAGCTATCTATCAATGGGCTGGTGCAGATGTTGATACATTCGTAGAACTAGACGGTGAAGTAACAGTGCTTGAGCAATCTTACAGGATCCCTAAAAAAGTACACGAGATTGCACAGAATATCCTTAACCGTATTCCCGAACAAAATAGAAGAGAAAAGTTCTGGCATCCTAGAGATGTTGACGGTGAAGTTTTCGTTCACACTTCCCACGAACATATAGACTATTCCGAAGGAGAATGGTTGGTACTTGCTAGAAACGGATATTTACTAAATAAGGTTGAAAAATTTTTGCAACAAATTGGATATCTATTCATCAGAAATAATGTGATGTCTGTAAAACAAGAACTGTTGGATGCCATAGGTAATTGGGAACTGTTACGAAAAGATAGAAAAGTGTCTGGTGCTAAAGTTAGAGATATCTACTACTTTATGTCAGTAGGTAAAGGTGTAGCTAGAGGTAAGAAAAAACTACCTGGAGTTTCGGAAGATGAGTTTTTCGACATACATGAACTAAAAGAAAAACATGGACTCTTGACTGATGCTATATGGCATGAAGCATTCGACAGGGTAGGTGCACAACAAAGGGAATACATAATAGCTTGTTTGAGAAGAGGGGAAAAGATATCTAAACCTAGGATTAGACTATCCACTATACACGCAGCAAAAGGTGGTGAGTCAGACAATGTTGTTGTACTTACAGACATGTCGGTCAAAACATGGAACGAACTTTACTCTAGACCAGACGGAGAAAACAGAGCATTTTATGTAGCTGTCACTAGGACTCGTAAAAATCTACACATTGTACAACCTTCTACATCTAAGTTTTTTAAACCAATTATATGAAAGTCCTTTACAAAGTTAATGACTTAGGTTATCATCAGTGTATGAACAAGAAAGAAGAACTTCATAAAAAGCTAGACGAAGCCTTAGAAAAAGGTCATCAAGTTTTCCTTAATGTTGTAGAAGTCAAACCTTATATTCCTAACGATGGCTCTAAAATTTGTGTAAACTGTAACGAATCTTTTTTACCTAAGGACAGTCCTCTAAATGTCTATTGTTCTTACGATTGTCAAACAGAACAACACCTTAATAGATGCAAAAATCCTTTTACAAAAACAAGTATCAAAGAGAGAAGGATAAATTTATCCCCAAGCACTATAAACCACCGAACTGCTTGTTCTTATGACGAAGTACACTTACCTGACGATGTAGCTATGTATCTAGACTCTTTACCAGATGAACCTTTTACTAGCGAAGATGAACGCTATCTATACAACTGTATTATAGAAGAATTACCACAAGCAAAGTATGCTGACGGTACTATTTACCAAAGTGAATTACTTGCGATTATTAGAAGTTATGACCAACAAGAAACATGGCATACTAGTCATCAAGCTTTTATTATGCCTCATCAAAGTCGCAGGGCATATTTAAATAGAAAAGCAAAAAAGGATTATTAATTATGGAAAAGTTTTTTGAATTTATAGACGAAAGACATATGATTTACTTACGCAGATTGCGTGGTAAAGAGTACCCTTGGACTGCAGATCCTATATTACAAAAATATAAATTCACTAATGTGTTTAGGGAAAATGACGCAACGACTGTTTGGTTTAGAGAAAACATACGAGAACCTATGCGTGACGATCCTGATGTAGTTATGGCGACTATTATTTTTAGATGGTTTAATTTAATAAGTACTGGTAAAATATTAATAGAGCATGATCTACATAGATTATGGGATAGCGAAGTTTGTTACGAAGTGTTAAAAGATGAGCCACAATGGATCACAGGTGCATATATTATAAAAAGTCCTAACGGTATGGATAAACTAAAAGGTATCTGTTGGGCAATAGATCAAATAGCTAACGATGGCAATAAGTTTATGAACGATATACATGAAGCAAAGTTTTCGTTAGAAGACCAATGGAATGTTTTACTACCTTACCCCTATATGGGTCCATTTATGGCGTACGAAG
>Ga0208134_1001394_pt1 | contig 13948 bp, 13 predicted proteins | sample VirMetDEL_Mar_31_FD_184515 | JGI IMG/M metagenome (GOLD analysis project Ga0208134, IMG submission 184515) | Aqueous microbial communities from the Delaware River and Bay under freshwater to marine salinity gradient to study organic matter... | ecosystem: Environmental > Aquatic > Marine >... | reverse complement strand
ATAAGCGGGGTAGTAGTATCGCTGTTAGCAATGTAGAGTTTGTTAGAGCCTGTTTCGTTGTATCCTGCTTTATAACCTATAAATACATTAGCATTACCAGTCACATTTTGGAATCCTGCCTCTCTACCGATTGATACAGTGTTAGATACATTAACTGCGCCGTATGAATTACGCCAACCTATAAAAACATTACTATTTCCAGCTGTTTGGAATCTTGCTACTTGTCTTCCAAGTATGCTTTGGTAGTTAAGTCCCGCACTTGAATTCGATGCGTTTCCAACTACTGCTGATTCAATTCCAGCGTTACCTCCTATAGCCACGCCATAAGTACCCGCACTAGAACCTAAACCTATACCTATAGAGGAGGTGCCACTCGCACCACCTAATATAGCTACCTGACCTGAGCTTCCTCCACTACCACTAGCTATGTAAACACTTCCAGCGCCACCTGTACCTATATGTGTTACTTTGTAAGAACCCCCTGTAATATTTCTCCCTATGAGTACGTTTTGACTTGTACTTCCTTCAAGAGTAAGGTTATTTCCTATAAGTATATTGTTGTTGTTAGTGTTAGTCGTAGAGCTGGTTGTTCCTATATGGATATTGTTTGTTCCGTCTCCTTTTACGTCCTGCCTAATTTCCCCTTCTACACGGACTGAATTGTTAAACTTACCATAGCTGCTAGATACTTCGAATGCTGGGCCACCTACTTGTGGGCTATTGACGTTAATTCCGAGATACCCATAAGTTCCAAACGTGTTTGGGTCGGAAGCAGCGAAGTGTGCAAACAATCCTGTTTGTGAACCACCACTTATTTGAACACCCCCATCAGTCCCATAATTTCCTCTTCTAGAAATAGCTACATATTTACTTTGAGTATGCCCATGAAAGACTATCTGACCACCCATAACTATCTTATGGTAGTTTGAAGCTGCGCCTGTATCTCCACTTAGTTGTATACCTCCTGCACCATCAAAGTTTTGAGTTCCTATTCTAATTTGACCTGATGTCCCTGGGCCTGTTATATAAGTACTAATGCCTGAAGTTCCGTACCCTCCTAGATAGACTCCCTCACCTCCCGAAATCCAGGCCTTTCTGTTGTACAATCCTATGCTCCCGTAGTCTGTAGTACCGTGGGTGGTTCCTAGGAAAGAAGCACCTATAAATCCTGTCGAGGAGTTGTCTGTAGTAAAGATCATTTTACCCTCATGCAAATGCATTAAGGTGCCACTAGATTGGCTGCCACTGTCTACAGGAAATTGACCTGCTTTTTGTAATAGATTGGCATTAGTGCTGTAGGGCACTGCAGAATCTTTGATACCTACAACTCCGTTCTCATACTTAATGGCAGTCTGACTTGCATAAGCTACTTCTTCCCACACACCTTTGGCTTCTTGCCAATTAGCTGCATCAGTCCACGTACCACCTAGGTAAACAAACACAGTGTTTGTATCTTTCATGATAGCCAGATACCCTTCTGTGTGCAGATTAGAGTTCAGTGCATCTCTAGCAGCTGCATCAGCAAAAATACCTACACCCTTGACCTGCAAATCATTCAGATCAACTGATGGTGCGTCAGGGTTATTGTTTAGCAGTATATCAGGAAACTTAGGCATATCAGAATTCTATATACACTTGCACGTTTTCTGCAAATGCTTGAGTGAAGGGTGAACGATAAACTCTCATCGTGAGAGCCTCACTGAATTTGTTGGTCAGATTGAATGTACCGAGATCATCAAATACAATGTCTGTACCTGCGCTACCACCTTGCTTGAGAGCAGTAAGTGCGCCAAGTGCTGAATCATACATGATGTATGTGTACTTGGTGTTGTTGTTCATTGCAGCTTTAGCTGACAATGTGTAGCTAGACTCATTATTTCTAACCTTGTAGTATCCTGCAGATACTGCATAGTTATCGATTACATTTTGCAAATCAGCATCACTTGATCCGCTTGTGTAAGCTCCTGTGTCTGAAGTAAACAGTACTGGCTGTCCGAACGTTATAGCTCCAGCAGTGTAAGTTGCTGGAGAGCTAGGGCTACCATCGTACATCTTAACAGAGTAAGTGTAAGATGCACCAGTCGTCGGCGCTGCATTGTCTGCGTGCGAGAATGCATGTGTTGGGTTAGTTGGAGTTTCAGTATCTATAACTCCTCCTCTAAGAAGCTCTACACTAGTAAGGTCTACAAGTGGGGAGTTACGGTTAGTAGTAAAGGATACACTAGAATTAAAGTTACCTATCTCCCTGAAGTAATTCGTCTCATTGTCTGCGTCACTAGATCCTGCGGTACGTCCAGGAACAAAGCTGCTAACTGTAGGAGCAGCGTAACTAATCTGATTAATAGAGTCAGAAGCTGAGTCAGATGTCCCGAAGTCGTCAGTGACATTGAGTGTGTAGTTCAGTGTGTAGTTAGTAAACCCAGTAAGTGTAAGCGGGTCAGAGATAGGAGTACCGCTAACAGCAGTAGCTTCTATGACTGTAGGTGTACCGTTAAGTGTACGAGTTACTGTAGCTGTAGTCCAACTAGCTGAGAATGTAGGAGTTATAGTAGCATTCAAACTAGTAGCATTGTACTGGAATGAGTTAGGTGAAGCATTAATACTCAGCACTTGCTCAGCAAGTACATTCTCTATAAAGTCAACTATACCTATTCCTCCTGCAGGCGGGGTAAATGTACCTGTACCTGTAAGTCTACCGAATGACAAATTCCCAAGCTCAAACGGCATAGGGTCTGTTATAGTAGCACCACCACCACCACCTGCCCCAGCACCACCAAATGCTACGAGGAACTCACTAATAACTCCGGGGATAGGAATTTTGAGTACACTAGATATTACTTGGGGATCTGTGCCTGGAGTTAAAGACAATCCACCACCTGCAGCTACGTACAAAGAATCACCTACAGATACACCAGCTAGGCCTGACACAGTTACTTCTGCGTATCCACCTATTATGATGTCCCCATCATTATTAGCTCTGATTACTGTAGAGGTAACACCTATACAAGGCATCTTATTAGGGTCAGAAGAATCTGCAGCTCCAAACTGTAGAATACCATTTTTGTTATTGACTATGTACACAGGAGTACCAGCCATCATATCTGCGCCTGATAGGTTCTGTCCATATAACCTATTGGTTTCTAGTCTATTACTTCTAAGATTAAACTTACCCATTGCTTGCTATTTTAAACAGGAGTTATCCTGCGTGAATAAGCATATACTCTATGACTGTATCAGCTGTATCAGCAGTCAGGTATATGTCCGAGTTTGCGGAGTAAGGTAATACAACTGACTGACCTCCAGCAAGATGTCCGAGAGTAGCATCAGGAGTACCATCAGTATTACCGTCAAGCTTAATAGCTACAGAGTCAGTAAAGACTGTAGTACCTACGTTACTTGAGAAGTTCTTTATATAGATGTATGCAAGCTGAGATTCACCATTGTTAGTGTAATCACTTGCATCAATTAGCAATTGATCAGACGCTGGTATCTTAATCCTTGACAAACCTGTAGTCAAATCAAGTCCTGCAGTACCGTCTGAAGTCACAATAAATGACGACGATATGTTGAACGGATCTGAGGTTATGTTGTTTGAAGAAATTACATTCTTCACTGTAGTAGTAGGCATGATTACGTATCTATTTGTTTACGAGCTAGAAGGAGTTTAATCTCAGCTATGTCTGAAGCTAGTTGCTTCAGTATAGTGTTATTCTCATCATCTTTTAACTCTAGTGTTTTGACTCTACTTTTCAATGAAGCATAGTCATTCTGATGCTTTATCCAAGTACCTATGAGTGCCCCCGCAACCATTAAAAACTCAAAGTGTGTAATATTATCTGGAATCATGAGCATCTACACTTCCATTTACGAAGCGCTTTATTAATTCTTGAGTCAGGATCTCTTTGACCCTCTTTTCCTGTTTTCTTTTTCTTCATCCCACACATGCGTGAGCAGAAAGACTTCTTCCTACTCCCACCTTCAGGCTGCGGAGCTTGAAGGTTAGAGCCAGGATTCTCACGCTCATAAGACTTACGACCTCTTTCGTTCAGTCCTCCACTAGGATTCTTCCCAGATTTACGAGTCCATGCCCCAGTCCTAGCTTGAGATCTTTTAATGTTCTCTTCTGTAGGTGCTCCTTTGTCACCTTTACTGCGCATCTGTTCTCCTGAACCTCTTGCGATTCTTTTACGCTTAGCATGTATGTTTGCCCACAGGCCTGGTTTCTTAGCCATTGATTTACTGTATAGGAGTTTTGTCTTGCTGTTTATCGTTCTCTGTGTCAGGGAATGAACCTGCCAGCATCCTAAGTTCACCTGCTATTATACCCTGGTTTATCTGAGCTACCATATCCGCGGGTAGTGGGTACGGAGATTGGGGATCATAACAAGGACCATCATTACAGGTATTAAAGTTAAATACCTCTTCAGGGTCCTCGAATACTCCCCTAACATTTATAGCTTCTAAACCTTTAGGTCTATACACGTAAATATACTCATCAATTACGTAATATTTAGTATTACCTTTTGTGTATTTATCGTACTCCAAGTATTCTACCTCATAAGGCTCTACTCTTGGGATAGTACCTGTGCCATCAGGTTTACCTATGAAAGTAAATGCATCTTTAAAGTTGAAGCGTATCGTGCGAGGAAGCTTATCTACTGTCCTGTATACTACACAAGTAGGAGGTAGGTCACAGCACTTAGAAGCATCTACCTGCTTGATCTTCAGACATCCAAGGTCTTGCTCTATTGTTTTTGATACATACCCATTACGGTTGTAATCCCTGCGAATAAACATCGCACGGTAATGCTTGATGTTGAACTTTATCTGACTAAGAGATATGTTCTCATCATTACTACTCCGTCCCCCGCGTACCAGGTTTAGTAGGTTGTATGCTATTTCATCCAGCGTCATCTAGCCTTGTTTTAATCTTCACGATTTCAGAGCACTTCTCGTACTCTTCTGCATCTTCGAAGTATTGTATCATATCATCTGCAACCATCATGAAAGTATCTGGGACACTAGGATCGAAGGGAAGAAAGATCATATCCTCAGCTTCATCAAGGAGTTCCTGCACAGATAGTTCACCTGTGATTACCTTGTAAGCATTGCGGTATGCTTCATCCAATATCTCTATCTCTTCTTCCAAAGAGGTTACGAGATCTTCGTCTTCTGTATCGTCAAATTCTAACATTTGCTTGTAGATATCCTTCAAGTCCAGTTTGCTTATTCCATATATATGCTTGTCCTGCTCGTTTAGCTTCGTACCCCATCTGCTTGTGCCAGTCATCGTTAGGACAAATAGATGGTATGAACCTGACTTTAATACCTCTGTATTCATTCACCATCTCTTTATGAAGGTGTCCGCAATGAACTTCTCTGTGAGAAGTATCAGCAAACATCTTCGGTTGCTCCGTCGCCATAATCAGAGGCATATCTGCAGGCTTCTCTTTGTCCCCATGGGTAAACATCAACATGTTCTTTCCATACTGATAGTACTTCCTACTTTCATATGTGTTGTCTACTTCCACGTTTTCATCTTCTCTGTACCATCCTGATAGCACATCTCCTGCGTAGAACATACGCTCGAAGTCATGATTACCAGAGATGACAATTACATCTACAGGTGCTATTTCTTTCAGGTAGTCTATTGCTTTAACCATCAAGAGCCAGTATCCTCTAAAGGTGTCTTTCCACCCAGCTGAATCCTCAGCAGGTGTACCCTTAGTTGTTGTTCTTCTCAGTCCTTCAGAGTTCATACCGTCATTACCTATCGGTAGTATGAACTTGTCTATCTCTAGACCTGCAGCTTTATGTACAAGCTCCTGCACTACGCTTATGTAATCGTCTTCAATTTGATCCAAAGATCTATTGTGCAACTTACCATAGTGTATATCAGGTAAGGATATCTCATAAGCAATAGGTTCTAAAACCTCCTTATAAGCCATTCTAGATACCTTAGGACCTATTGATGCTGCAAAGTCCTCTATCTCTTTCTTGATAGAGTGAACGCTTACAGACTCTCCCTTAGTAACTACAGAGAATCTCTGTTTACCTGATACTGTTTGCCAGAACTTAACGCTTGCTACGTCTTCGGACTTTATATCATTCTTATTCAAATACTGCTGGAACTCAGTAATCACGCTGTCATTAGCGTTATCATTGACTTCCTCACGAGCTAGCTTTCTAGCTTCGTACAGTGCTGTCTCACACTCTTCTATAGGTGCTTCTAATCTTTCAGACAGAATACTTGCGCTCTTCTTGAGATAACCAGGTCTTTCCCCGATAAAGTCCTTTATATCTTCAATAGTCATCCGCTACAATTTTCACATTCCTCAGGATTATCTATGTTGCAGGTTATTTCACCGCTCTCTAGCTTCTCTTCTGTCTTCTTCAACCTATCTGGATTCAAGAAGCTGATGTCATCTTCTTCGCTCATTTTACTACGTTTCCTCGTTTATCATGATCATGAGACTTAGTCTTTAACCTATCTATGTCATTTTCAAGGTCTTGTAAGTCTTCTTTAATATCCTCTATCTGAGCAGCTATAGTCTCAATGTCTTTATCTACTGTAGCCATCCCTACAGTGCTATCAGCAGTAGTAGTAATAAGCCATGTACCTATACCTACAACTAGCAGCCCTGCAGCTGTAGTAATCATTGTTTTTGGATCTTTCATTTTCTTACTTTTTCAACTGTTCTGCCTGCGAAGTATGCCCCGAATACTGTAAGCATTAGTATTTCAAGTAAGCTTATATAGCTTTCAGGAGGTTTGAAGTTTGGGTCAACACCTTCCCAAATCATCATGACCATAAAAAATAAACACAAAAGGACAAGCATAATAGGCCGTATAAGCTTAGCCAGTTTGACATCGCTTTTGGCATCGGCTTCCCATCTCTTTGTAACATTTTCTTGAGCTTTTATTTCTGCATCCATTACTGCCTTGAAGCTTTCGCTATCTAAGGTTGGGTCCTTATCTACAAGATTTTTAATTACGCCTAATACGCCGCGGTCGGGAAGTACATCTCCGACCACATCGAGGACAGAGGGGGCCTTTTCTTTGAGCCACTGTCCAACCTTTGTATCGCGTAACTTCTTGTTCATTGCATTGGGGATACGATGTATTCGACTTTAACACCATTGGCATCGTTTGAGAACACTTCGATGTCATCATTTGATGATGCGCAATTCCAAGGGAACATTGTGAATTCTCCAGCATTGAGAGTAATAGGCTGCATGTTAGTAGACCCATTCAGAAACTTTACATAAATTACTTTGCCTGCTACACCTGAGGTATTCCGTATGAATACGTATACCTGATTAGCTGTAGCACCTGTTTCTGCAGCATCGTAGTAATTAGCTCCTTCTATAAGAGTCTGTGCAGTTCCTGTAGTGATAGCCGTAATTATCCTAGTTCCATTATCTACTCTAGGCTCAACAGAAAAAGTTCTGTCGTGCCTTTGAGAGATAGTGTTGCGAAACGTATTGCTAGAGCGAATAGATATTCTTGTATTGATTGTACCCATTAGGTTATTAGTTGTAGGAGCTTCTCTACCTGCTCCCCTGTGATATCCTCAGGAAGTTGATCTTCCCGAATAGGATGAAGCTGAACTTCAATCTCATTGTCAAGCAATGTCTCTACATCAGCAAGCTGCTTCTTACGCTGATCAATGAGCTCAGTGTTATCCGCCTCAAGCTTTTCAATAGCTTCTTGATTCTCCTCCTCAATGTACTTTTGCATCTCAACAGAAAGCTCTTGGAACTCAAGACCTGGAACTGCGGCTTGTTCGAGAGGATCAAGAATATTACGCAGCTCTTTAATGTTCTTCCCAACCAGTACAGCGAAGCGTGCTCCTTTGATTGATTTTACTGCCTCAAGTCCTTTGTAGAGGTTTAACAGAGATCTGTTAGATGCTTTGAATTTAGCTAGTTTAGCCATGGTATATAGGTTTGTCGGTTTTTACAAATTTACACTACTTCGTTCACAATGAAAAAGTGAACTGAGTGGTTGGTACTAGTTGAAGCATTACCAGTATTACTTACCCTGATCTCACAGCTACCAGCAGCTCTGTTCGCAACTTGAGCTACAAGTCCAGCACCGCTTGATTCTGAGCTGCTTACTTCTGTAGTAAGCATTATAATAGATCTGACGTTTATTACACTATTCGTAAGAGTGAAGTAAGAGCTATCATGCCCACCCAATGCAGTAGCGTGAAGAGTAATAACTCCTGCACTAGAGTTCAAGGTTACACCAGTAGTCAAGCTCGTAGTTTGTATCACACTCGTAGCACCTCTAACTGCAATAGGTTCAGCCTGCTCAAGCCTGAGTTGACCGTTCGGTATGCTAACGTCTTGGTTAGTATCTATTACAAGTCCGTTAGTAGCACCTGATTTAAGTACTACACTTCCGTCATTCCCTGTTCCAGCACCAAGTCCTGAAGAGATAGTAATGTTACCTCCATCGCTATTTAGCTGACCAGCACCACCTGTAATGTTTACTGCTCCACCACTAGAGTTACTCAGGTTATTAGAGCCTTCTATAGTAAGAGCTGGGGATGCACCTGAGCTACAATTATTGTTCTTGATAGTCTGTGCTACATTTCCAAGAGAAGATCCTAGGCTTATAGAACCATCTACGTTCAGAGTATTGTTGAAATACTTTGTTCCAGATCCTATGTATGCATAGTTAGTACTTGTGTTCAAGGATACACCTCCACCACCAGTTCCTCCTTTGAGATATCCTGTCCCAAGTATTACGTGGTTGTTGGAAGTAGTAATATTTCCTGTAAACGTAGTTGCTGAGATTGTAGGCTGTCCCCACCTCAAACCTGTAGATGCACCACTATCTGCTATTAGCACTTGACCGTTAGTACCTACTACAAGCTCATTAGGTGCGCTAGTACCTCCAGCTCCTACAAGTAAGCTTCCTGATTGGAATACAGATGTAGATTGAATAACTCCTGTGCCATTACCTATAAGCAATCCACCGTCTGTGAATGTAGTTGCCCCAGTACCACCTTTTGTTACAATGAGTGTTCCGTCTATAGCAGAAGTACTTAAGTTCAAAGGATTCTTACCCCCAGTCTCAGACAAGAACTCTGATGTGCTGTTATCAGCATTGTTCAAGTCTATTAGGTTCTGATTCAAGCTGAAAACTATGTTCTGCTTGGTACCATCAGCTGTGCTCTTGTCAGTCTGCACAGTCAACGCCTTAGTATTATTAGTTCCTAAGTTGTTTGCTGAAAGACCTTTGAATATCAGAATAGACTTATCAGTGTTTGCAGTGCTGCTACCAACACCCCCACCTACAAACAAGTCTTGAGGTACTTCCCCTGCTGCTCCAGCTGTTATTCCTGCTGCTGTAATCTTACCACTCTGAAGAGTAGGGAATACATCGTTCAACGCAATCTTAGTAGATGAGTTAGAGTCGATGTTGCTTAGCAGAACATACTCTCTACTGGTGTTACCAGCTTTGTTTGCAGTTCTTAGGTCACTTATTCTATTAGCCATCAGAATATGATTTCTTCTCCATCTTCTCCGATTATACCAGAGTTGTTAGAGAGGTTATTGTTATTTGTTTTAGGGTCCAAGTAGTTCTTAAGAACTGTTGGGTCTACGTTGTTTACGTCTTCGAGTTGCTCTGCTATAGTCCCTATTTCACACTCATTGCAGAACCTTGTCATAAACTCCCAGAACACTTGCAGATACTCTTCATCACCTGTAGCGATGTTGTTTTTGTCTGCAGTACGAAGAGTTATGTCTTGACATCTGTGCCAACCTGATCCGAAGTATCTAGGCTGCAAATCAATAGGTTGTATATCTCTAGTAGCAGTGTAGTAGTTCCTAGTGACCTTACCTCCTTTGAGATAGTAGTACATCACAATGTCACCTCTAGAATAACTGTCTGTAGAGTTATAGTACCTAGACCCTGCTGCTGCCCACTGCTGTGAACAGCTATACGCTTTTGCTTTGTCTGCAGAATCGTAGTTGCAGTTAAACAAGCATGGAAGCTCAGTCTTATTGAGTCCTCCTGCGAACAGGTAAGCAATCAATGAGAGCTTAAGTACATCAGTATCATCATAGTACGCTCCAGACTTCATCCTGAACAACATCTTCTGCCCTTCTTGAGACATGCACAAGAATGCTTGCTGTTGTACTGCTGAGAAGTTTAGCTGTTCACCATCTGCTGCTTCGACATCAACCGCGCACGTAACCTCGACAGGGTTAACGACATCTGTAAAAGGATCGTCGTCAATACCCCCACCTCCGTCTTCTTCTGGACAATTACCAAGGATGATGCAAGGGTCAAGAGGAGGACCACAATCACCCGTAGGGCATGGGTCATAAATAGTAGGGTCACAGTCAGGATTGTTCGGGTCAGGACATTCTGGGTCAGGACCTTGGCAATTAGGGTCAACATCTGGGTCACACTCTGTGTCTTCATAGCAGTCAGCATCATCCTCTCCAACACAGCTACAGTAATCACATATCTGATTATTGCTTAAGTCAAGTGGAGCATCTGGGTTGTAGTTACATGCGTTAGGGTCTGTGCAGTAACCATCTGAGCCTGTCACGGGGTCGCATATTGTTTCATCCAAACTCCCTGAAGCAAATCTAGGAGCTGGACCTTCAGGTAGTCCTTCACAGTCTATACACAGCTCACTACTAGGATTCTGCTCACAGAATGTTTCTACGAACTCACACGTACCATCGTCGTATGTAGCTGTAGGGCTGTAGTTCTCTGCATCAGGGTCAGTACATCCTAGTACTGGCTCATCACAGTTATCACCTAAGCAGTTCTCAGGACAATCTTCTGTTGGAGATGTAAGCCCAATGTTTGTCGTACTGAGGTTGTCAATGATAGGAATGAATGCTGCATCACCGCAGTTTTCAAGAGCTACACTAGACGGGTCTGCTACAGCAAGTATGTAGTAGTTACCTGCAGGCAATCCACTGGTAGTGTAGGTGTATGTAAGTGTTCCCCCAGTAATTGGGATAAGTGGTGACCAGAATCCAATACCCTCAATAGTTACTCCGTCTACTATGTCTGAAGGAACATTGCCGGTATTGAACATGATAGCAACATTGTCCAGCAGTGTATTAATGCCAGAGAGTGTGCTGCTTTCTTGCAGTACGAGTATCGCAAAGTTCGTGATAGAGCCTGTGAACCCTCCAGGTGAGTAAGTAATAGTAGTACTTACAGAACCATTGTTAAGAGGTACTATAACTGTAGAGTCATAATTAACCCCGTTTACAGTAATTGTATCTACCTGGCATATACTTCCTGAGGGAGTTGTAGTGCTAGATACTATAAGTAATGGGTTGACTAGTGTCTCTGTACAAGGATCATTATTCTCGCACGTGCCGTCATCATACGTTGCAAGTGGGTCATAGTTATCTGAAGTCTCGTCAGTACATCCTGGAATTACAGGCTCGCAGATATCTGTAGGAGGATCAAACACAACTGTCTCTACAAACGTGCAAGGAGCGTTGGGGTCATTAAATCCATCAGCATATGGAGCAAGGAACAAGAATGTAACTGTGTAAACTCCTGCCTCTGTTATTCCTAAGAACTCATTCTGCAGGATATTCTCTGACGTAGGTACTGCATCGTTTTGATTTTGAACCAAGTAAGTACCAGGTCCCTCTACAGTAATAGTGTATTCTATATCTGGATTCCAGACAAAACCATCTACTGTAGAGTTGTATACTCCTTCAATGTTTGTGGTTATGCTACCATCAGTAAAATCAAAGTAGTAGTTGCCACCTTCTTGGTAAGCATCATCTAGTGAGTTTATTGTAGTAGCACAAGTCTGTGATGTATTAGCTATGCAGTACAACCAGTATTGATTGCAGTCACTAAGTGCATCGTCTTGTCTAAAGCATGTGCTTTGAGGATATGCACTATCTCCGTAAATAGGATTAGAACCTGTATCAGGACATTGTGATGCACTGTTGTATCCAAGCAGTGGGAATGATTGATCACCAGACTGCTGCCAGGGCCATGTAGCCCCATTCATTGCAGTTTGGAAGTACTCGTTGTTCGTATCTGCACATGAGCAGAACGCAACCCACATAAGTCCAAGTACTACGTTGTTATCTCCGTTGAACTCTGTACATGAAAGGTCTACTTTGGCTGGGTCAAGCTTAAGCTCAAGTATGTATGGTAATCCAACTTGCAGTCCTGCTAGAGGAGATACTGAGGTAGATATGTTATCCCATGTAGGAGCAAACACTGTACCTCCTGTTGCTGTAGCAGTGTATATCGCACTTGTGTTAGTGAGTACAGCTGGTACAGGATTTGAGCTACTGTAAGACTCATTAAAATTCAACCCTGCACTCAGTATCTCATCAGTAATAGGCTTAATCTTAAGAGTCCACATAGTGGCATCTTCACCGTACTGCGTAACTAAGTATTGTATCAGGTTGTCAAATACTGTCCCTACAGTTACAGCTTTGATTGATAGATTAACCACAGAGGTCTGTGCAGCAAAATCATTGCTAGCTACTACTGCACCTCCGTACAAAGCTCCTTGAGATCCGTATATGCTTCCTACTGGTGGATTGAAGAATAAGCTTTGAGATTGTGTTCCCCCGATTTGTCCGTACAAATAAGCACCTGGAGTGCTGCTAGAGTCATACACCCCGATACGCATTCCAGTACTACCATTGTTTATTCCGTTAGTACTTAGGTTCCAGATACCTTCCTCTGAAGATGTTGTATTACAATCTTCACAGCTTCCGTCATCTACGTTAGCAAGAGGGTTGTAATTATCTGCAAGAATATCTGTACACCCAAACACATCAGGTACAACATCATCTAGGTCTAGAGGCTGGTTAAAAGCTATGAACGGAGTGTGGAATGCCAGCTGCTCTGTATCTGCACCAATACTTTGAGTATCTGCTGCAGCTTGTGCAAATGAAGGCCAAGTCTCATCTGAAGCTATAGTTATGTAACTAGCCTTATGCCCTGAGAATTCTGACTGTCCTTCTACGCTGATGTATCTCTGAGAAAACTCAGGTAACCCCGGTAAGTCTGATGACGGGAATGTTGGGTATGTAACGTCTCCGAATATGTCCCCAAATGATGCAGGTGTAGGAACACCTTCCACATCTATGACATCAGAGCTGTCTGAGGTTATTACAATGTTGAGCTCGTAGACATCTCCTCCTAAGCTAGTTATGGATATATCGTCTACGTCGTTGTCATCTTCAACTATAGTTATGTACGCGAATGGGTTATCATTTATCGTACTCAACATAGCTAAAGGACGATACTCGATATGCGGGAACATATTAAGTGTTTCTGTAACTCTAGCCGCTACTGTTGTTCCTGTAGTTACTTTAACTCCCGACCCTGTTTCAAACTCTTCACCGCAGGTATTGATGAACCGCATCTTAAAGTCCAAGGTGACATTGCTGTTCGGGAGCCCTGTATTCAGATCAGTATTATTTGACCCTATTACTTCTACTGTGCTGTAGTATATCTTCAAGCAGTTGCCAGCTCCTGTCTGAGCTAAATAAGTAGTAAACTCTATCTCTGAGGGGAATGATATTGCTTTATTACCTCCAGGGAAAGCATCCCCCTGACTGTTAAGCGATACGTTTTCATTAAAATATCCTTCGTTACCCTCTGTAGTGTTTGCATAGTTTGCAAATGCATACTTCTGCTTATTAGCTCTGAAGCTAGTAGGAGCATACGGATATGGAGGAATAGAAGAGTTAGCACTTTCTCCGTAATCACTGTGGAAAGCACGAGAGGTAAATGCAAATGGTTTTATCTCATTAGTAAAGCTATTAGTTGTAGCTACTATGTGGTCTCTACTATCTATAGGTTCTGCGGTAGACTCGTTAAGCTTTTTATCTAGAGCATGCCCTATTGGGTGATTCCTAGATATTGTTCTTCTTTGATTATCATCAATGTCGTTACCTGCTTGCTCTGGAGTGCT
>Ga0208134_1001390_pt1 | contig 13995 bp, 18 predicted proteins | sample VirMetDEL_Mar_31_FD_184515 | JGI IMG/M metagenome (GOLD analysis project Ga0208134, IMG submission 184515) | Aqueous microbial communities from the Delaware River and Bay under freshwater to marine salinity gradient to study organic matter... | ecosystem: Environmental > Aquatic > Marine >... | reverse complement strand
TACTTCAAAAGTGACTTACTTGTCTTCATCAATTCAATATAACGCATTGGTGTATGACCCAGATTCAGCAAGAACGATATTTGCTTTTGGTGATGGTGGTGTTTCTTATAGAGGTAAGGCACTTCTTTATTCTTCCACAACTAGTACAACAAATCTGACATCAGAAAATTACATCGGCATATCTGACGCTGCTTATTCCAACGGCGCTACTGCAACGATACAGCTAGTAGGCACAGTCGATGACGCTCAATCAAGTCTGACCGCAGGTCAGTCTTACTTTGTCCAAGACAACGGTTCTATCGCACTGACACCTGCAACGACACCAGTGTTTGCGGGTACGGCTGTTTCTGCCACTAAGTTATTAATTGGCGAGAGGAATGTTTTTGACTATCCAAGTCAAACAGGCAACTCTGGCAAGTTCTTAACTACTGATGGGACTGTGGCATCTTGGGGAAGTGCAGGAGTAACTTCAACTGCGAATGTTAGCGTAAGCGGAGGTTTTCAATATACAGTTACCGGCATTCCTTCAACTGCAACTCACATCTGGATAAATGTTAAAAATTTCCAAGGCCCATCAGGAAGGACTTATGTTCGGTTGGGTACTTCTGGCGGCATTGTTAATAGTGGTTATAGTTCTAGCGCAGGGTATATAAGAGGTAGCTCTGATTTAGGTTTTGAGCAAGTAACTGACAGTCTGGTATTCCTTAAAACTGATAATTCAAATCGTTTTGCTTCGGGAGTTATTCATATTTCTAAACAATCTACTAACGATTGGGTTATGAGCTTTGTGGGAGGAGGAAATCAATATATAAATGTTTATTTTGGAGGAGGTAGTTCTCCAACTTTGTCAGGAGCTTTAACACAATTCCAAATAGAACAAGATGCAGGCAATTTCACAAGTGGAACTTTTAACGTCAGTTATATGTAGGATTAAACATGAACAAAATATTAGATTTGAACACAAATACAGTAACTGAGATTCCTTTCACTGAAGAAGAACAAGCTGCGCTAGATGCAAAGGAAGCTGCGTGGGCAGCAGGTGCAGACGATAGAGCTGCTGCTGAAGTACGCACAGAGCGAGACTCTAAACTAGCCGAGACTGATTGGACACAGGTAGCAGATGCTCCAGTAAGCCAAGAAGATTGGGCTGCGTATCGTGCATTGCTTAGGTCTATACCAGAGCAAGAAGGATTTCCTAACGAAGTCACTTGGCCTGTAGAACCTGAATGAGTCTAGTAGACTACGCAAAGACCGACCGCCATCGCGAAGCAATGCAAGTGTGGGAAGAATGTGGTCGTAACTCGGCAAGAGCTGCGGGGGTACTGGGTATCTCCCAATCTACCATGCGTGACTATGTGTCTATCACTAAGAACACTGCGGCGGCTGCGGGTTACTCTGAGAATTGGGATGCTCGAAGGCACGTACCGGAAGGTGAGTTTGTCATCGGTCGCTCTATCTACACCTCTGATGATGAGGGTAACAAGGCTTGGCTAAAGACTAAACGAACCATGACCGAGGCTGCGCGAGACAAAGCGCTGCAAGGTTTTGTTGATGGCCTTGTTAAAGGAGTTAAACCGTACAAGCCGAAAGCCAAGCCAAAGACTAAGAAGTTTGCTACGGATTTATTACCTACAATTGTAATAGGTGACGCACACTTTGGGATGAGGGCTGACGCAAGAGAGACCAAGACTCGTGACTACGATACCAAAATAGCCTCCAATGATATGCTAGCGGCTATAGAGTATTTGGTTGAGCTAGCTCCTGCGTCCGAAAAGTGCCTCCTGGTCAACGTAGGAGACTTCATTCACGCCAATGGTAGTAGTGGCACTACTTTTGGAGGAACGAAGCTAGACGTAGACACCAGAATAGAGGTAGTGCTTGAGATAGCAGCGCAGACTTTTTTGTACGCAATCGATAAGTTGCTTGCGAAACATAAAAGTTGCGTTGTAGTGATGGCTAGAGGTAACCACGATTCAGATACTGCTATTGCCCTCGCGTTAATCTTAAAGTTTTACTACTCAAAAGAGCCAAGGGTAACCATATTAGATCCTCACGGATTCTTTCACACCGTGCAGTTTGGTAAGAACCTTTTAGCTGTGCATCATGGAGATAAGGTCAAAGCGGTAAAGCTAGGCGCTATCCTTCCCAAGATGTTGCCAGAGCAGTGGTCAGAGACTGTGTACAGAAAGTGGTTAGTAGGACACATACACCACCAGAACGCTATAGAGACAGATAACGGCGTTTTCGTGGAAGCCTTTGGCACATTAGCACCACCTGACTCTTGGCATGCAGGAGCAGGATATGGCTCTGCCAGTGTGATGAATCAAGTAGTATTTCATCGTGACGGAGGAGAGGTTATACGTCACGTTTACCAAATCAGAGACTCGCGTAAAGTCCCTGACCTGACATTATAGGTGTAGTATGGATTATCAAGTCATGTTTAACGTCACAATAGCAGTCGCAGGATTCGTTGTTGGATGGTTGGTTAATCGAGTCTTTGCATTATTGGATAGGATTGATGCTGACATGAAAGCCATACCGCTTATGTATGTAGCCAAAGAAGATTACCGCGATGACATACGCGAAATCAAAGAGATGCTTGGTGCTATCTTTAAGAGACTTGATGCCAAAGCTGACAAATAAGGATTAACTATGAAGCGCGTTAAACTGATCGGCAAATTTGTTAAAGCAAAGTTTATGGGTTCAACGGACGAGCAAGCAACTGTTGTTGTATTGTTGACTGCGTTTATTCTAATAGCGTTAGCGGTAAATTAAATGTTAGCAATGTTAAGCTCACTCATCGAGCCAGTATCCGTCTTGCTAGACAAGGCAATACCCGATAAAGACTTGAAAGAAAAGTTAGCTCATGACATTGCGACTATGGCAGCTCGTCATACGAACGAGCAAGTCAAAGCACAGCTAGAGATTAACAAGGTCGAAGCCAAACACAATAGTCTATTTGTTGCAGGATGGCGTCCTGCTTGTGGATGGGTCTGTGTATTAGGAATGGCAGGTAACTTCCTAGTCATCCCCTTCGCGAATATGAGTTTAAATCTGCTTGATACAGGCGTTGAAGTTCCGATGATTGACCTTGCTACAATGCTACCTGTACTAATGGGTATGCTTGGTCTCGGTGGACTACGCTCCTTTGAGAAAGTTAAGAAAGTAGAGCGAAACAATTAGGAATTATTATGGCAGGTTTAAGTAATAAGCTGAACCCAAACTCCAAGGTTCTCACTGACCGAGGGTACGTTAGTGCTGCGGAAGCAGAGTACCAACACAGCCAAGGGACTCTTAATATTATTGGTCGCGACGGGAGGGCGGTTAACTCGCAAGAGTTAGTGCTTGACCCTCTTGAGCCAACTGCTCAGCAACGTATTAAAGGCGATCTAGAAAGCTTAATCGGAATGCCTGCGCTTCAAGCAGGCGATTTGTACAAAGAGTTTGGTGGGTTTGGAAGCACTCTTGACAACAGAACAGGCATTCAATCTAGTCAAGAAATGTTTAACGAAACGTATGCTGACGCTCTTGCTAACGAAGCAATGGCTAATGTTCTTGAGACACAGGGAGTTCCTGATAATATTTCTAGCGAAGATTACTTTGCGCAAATGGGCAATACATTAGCATCGCTTGGACTTCCTTCTACCGCAGCAGACTACGAAAATATATCTACTACCAATTTAGAAAACGATCTTCTAAGCAATGGCGTTGACATGCTTGACCCTAACGTCACAGGTTTAGGTGGTGATGAAACAATTGTTACTGACGACCCCGAGGCAGAGTGGGATAAAGTAGACAAGACCAAAGACCTCGCGTCTATCTTTCAGGATGCGCTAGATATATTTGGTGCTTATGACCGCAACAGTATTCGCAAAGTTGTAGACGTAGTCAATGAGCGAGGAGTCTCTGCTCAAGAAGTAGCTAGGATTACAGGTAACACTGTAGAAAGCATCAACCAAGCAGCGGCAGAGTCAGACACAGCAATCACCAACCAAGGCACAGCAGGTGATACTGGTGCAGCAGATACTGGCGATGTATTCAATGAGGCAACTGACACACTCAACACGGGCGAAGTCTTAACCACAGGCGGCGGAATTATTGCGGATGACTCAGTAGTATCGGATGATTCAGTAGTTACAGAGGATGACGCAGTAGTTACAGAGGATGACGAGGTAATCCCTGTACTTGATACTCCTGTTATTGCTGAAGACCCTGCTGTCATTGTAGACGACACGCCTATCTTGCCTGCAATCATGCAGCCTGAGCCAAAGCAAACAACTAACATCTCGTTGTTTCAGTCTATCCAAGATACCCCTATTACTGACTCGCTCTTCTTTGAGCCAAAGTTTACAGAGCTAGACAACATTCCTGTTGGGATGTTCGAGCGATTCTTACAAGCCACTGGAGGCAGGTAGATGACATACTTAGAAGCAATTAACAGCGTCCTCCGCAGGTTGAGAGAAGATGAAGTCACCACTACAAACGAAACCTCGTATTCTTCTTTGATAGGCGATTTAGTCAATGACGCAAAAAAGCTAGTAGAAGATTCGTGGACATTTTCCTCACTAAGAAGCACTATCCAAGTTGCTACGGTAGTAGGTCAGGCAGAGTATTCGCTTACTGGCTCAGGTCAGAGCGCAGTGATTAAGCAAGCACTCAGCAGCAGCGGTCACGGATTCTTGACGCTGAACACTGTGCCGTATTTTGACAATCTATACTTCAATCAAACTCCCGCGAATGCAGTGCCTACCGACTACATTGTCAGTGGAGTAGATGATAATGATGATCTGAAGGTTAAGGTCTATCCACAACCTGACGCTGTGTACACGCTAAGGTTTGACATCGCTGCACCACAGGCTCTACTAACAGCAGATGCTACCAAGATCAAAGCCCCGTATCATCCTATCGTACAGATGGCCTACGCAATGGCTCTTCGCGAAAGAGGTGAGACAGGTGGTCAGTCAGCAGCCGAGCAGTTTGCCGTAGCTTCATCAGCATTGTCAGATGCAATTGCAGTAGACGCTAACAGATACCCCTTAGAAACAACTTACATGGTGGTGTAGATGGCTCAACAATTACAAAGCATTACCATTACAGCGCCAGGATTTGCGGGGATCAACACCCAAGACGCACCTCTCGCGCAAGAGCCTAGCTTTTCTGCTGTTGCGGACAACTGTGTCATTGATAAGGAGGGCAGGATAGCCGCCAGAAAAGGCTACAGCATGATCTCTACTAATGGAGGCGCAGTGCTAGGCAGTTCGGATGGCATCGAGTCTATGGGCGAGTTCGTTGCGAATGATGGAGATGTTACATTCTTATCAGCAGGTAATAACAAAATCTTTAAAGGTACATCTACTTTGGTCGATGCCACCCCCTCGTCTTATACGATTAGTGCTAACAACTGGAAGTTTGTATCGTTCAATGATCACATGTATATGTTCCAACGTGGTCAAGAACCGCTGTTGTACTCGGATCACGCAGGGACAGTGGATAAGATGTCTGCTCATACACACTCTACAGGCACACCGCCACAGGGTAATGAATGTCTAGCAGCGTTTGGTAGGTTATGGGTAGCAGACTTCACAAATAATAAGTCTACGATTTACTGGTCTGATCTGTTAGACGGCACAGCGTGGTCAGGAGGCTCTACAGGCTCGATAGACATTACTACTGTCTGGCCTACAGGATACGATACAATCGTTGCCCTTGCGGCTCACAATGGCTTCCTAGTGATATTTGGTAGGAACTCTATCGTCTTGTATTCAGGAGCGGAAAGCCCTGCCAACATGACCCTTGCGGATACCATCTCTAACGTAGGCTGTGTGTCGCGAGACGCAGTGGTATCTACTGGTAAGGATCTGATTTTCCTTGATGACTCAGGTGTCCGAAGCCTAGCAAGAACCATCCAAGAGAAGTCAGCTCCTATTGGTGACATCTCTAAGAACGTAAACAACGACATCAAATCCCTCTTCGCGGGAGAAACAGGAAACATTAGTATGCACTACTCGCCTCGTGAGGCGTTTGTGTTACTAAACTTCCCAGAACTAGCTGTAGTATACTGCTTTGACACTCGCTTCCCTTTGCAAGATGGCAGCTTTAGAGCAACAACATGGTCGCACATTAATCCATTAATCTTTTCCAACACATCTACCGAGGCTGTATACATTGGTAATAGTGCGGGTATTGCTCAATACACAGGATTTAAAGATGGAACATCAGGTTATCTTCTTAGCTACTTTAGTCATCCTCTTAGTTTTGGCGATACATCTAACCTAAAGTTTTTGAAGAAGATTAACCTCACTACCTTTGATGGCGCTGAGGCTATAGTAGTTCTAAACTGGGCATACGATTACTCTGGTGCTTACAAGAAGCAAGCGTATACCTTGCCTAAGTCCAATGTGGGACAATACAATATCTCAGAATTTAACACAGAGGCAGAGTATTCTTCCTCTATTGCATTGATAACGCGAAAGAAAATCAATACGTCAGGGCAGGGTACAGTAGTAGCCGTTGGCGTAGAGACCACAGTTGACGGCAAGACTATTGCCTTGCAAGAAATTAATATTCAAGCCCTAATGGGAAGGATTGTGTAATGTCTAACTACACGAAGATAACAAACTTCGCAGCCAAGGATACTTTGGTTAGTGGTAACCCCGCTAAAGTAATCAAAGGCTCTGAGGTAGGGGCTGAGTACGATGCAATTGCTGTCGCAGTAAACAGCAAGTCTAACTCTGCGTCTCCTACATTCACAGGAACGGTAACCGCAGCTAATCTAACCGTTAGTGGTACGTCTACGTTCAGCATTATTGATGGAGGTACTTACTAATGGCTAACCCACTTACAGACTTTCTTGGAAGCCTAGTTGGCGGTACTACGGGTGGCTTGCTATCTTCTATAGGTAGCGCAGCCGCTCAACAGAAAGCAATCAGCGACATTGAAAAAGCAGGTGAGCGTGACGTAAGAACGGTATACGGCGATCGTCCTCCAGAGGCCGCGAGTGGCGGGTTAATGGGTGAGATTGGTCGGCAGTCTCAGTTCAAACCGTTTGGTGTAACCACAGCTACAGGTTCAAGGGCAGGGTTTAGCTCTACCGGAAACTTAGACACCATGCTCAGTCCTACTGAACAGGCTTTACAGGAAAGAATGCTAGGTTTTGGTAGCAGAGCTTTTGGATTCTTAGATGACCCGCAAGCTCGTGCAGACGAACAAGCCTCTCTTATTGGAATGCTAACGCAAGACCCTACGCAAAGGGCTACGCGAGAGCAGGAAATTATGGGTAACCTCACAGCCCTACAAGCACCTGAGCAAGAGCGTCAGCGTCTTGCCCTTGAGGAGCGTCTGTTTGGGCAGGGTAGGACAGGTGTTCGCACAGGTATGTTCGGTGGCACGCCTGAGCAGTTAGCTCTTGAGAAGGCTATACAGGAGCAGCAAGCAGGTTCTGCACTAACCGCTATGGAACAAGCTAGAGCAGAGCAACAACTAACCTCACAGCAAACACTGGCGGGTCTAGGCGAGACACGAGCAAGACTAGGACTGCTAGGCGAGCTAGGTTTACAATCAATCCCTGCTGCTTATCAAGGACAGAATCAACTCCTCGCGACTCTCTCTCCTGCCTTGCAAGCATCGCAGATTGGTGCGGGTCTACAGGCTACAGGCTTGGGCTTGGGTACAGGACTAGCAGAGTCTACTCTTGAGGCGCAGCTTGGTTACTCAGCACTCGCTAATGCGCTACGTCAGCAGCAGTTCCAAGGACTGTTTGATCTGTTGAAGGGCGAACAAGCTGCGGAAGCCCAAGCGGCTCAACCTGATTCTAATTTTAGATTTTATGACCCTAGCACTTATCAAGATTTTGGTTCGCAAGATTTGTTTAATATGGCGGGTGCTGCCTCAGACCTCTTAGGGAGATAATCATGGCGATTAATATAAACACACTCTTCGCGGATATCATTGACACTCCCGAACAGCGACAGCAGAAACTCCTACAGCAAGGCATGGCTCAAGGTCAGCTACTAGCATCAGGTCTCACAGGCCGAGCTAGGGCGTTAGCCCCTCTTGCTCAGATGGCAGGTCAGCTAGGCGTACAGCGTAACGAAGACTTGCGCCGTGCAGTACAGCCTATGCTTGGGATTGACCCCAGGACTACAGGTGAGAAACTGCAAGAAAAATTAGCTAACATTGACGCATCTACGCCTCAAGGTAAAAAACAATTAATTGATGCTATTCAAAGCATTGATCCTGTTCGCGCTTCTGCGTTACGTCAACAATTTGCCGCAGAGGCTGCTCAGTTAGCTAAAGATGAACGCACTTTTGCCTTGCAAGAAAAAGCTCTTGAGATTGACGAATCAAAAGCAAGCACGGCAGCAGACAGGATAACAGTGGATCGAGAAACAATTGCTTTTAATAGAGACGTACAGAGCGATCTGACAGCATGGAGAGCGCAACAAGGTGAAGATAAAGATGCAGACAGATTGTTAAAAGAAGAAGAAATGAGATTAACTGACGCCGCTCAAAGATTAGCAAAATCAGAATTAGGAGCGAGAGATCGAGCAAGAATTGCAGAAGTAGAGCAAGAGGCAGAGACGCAATTTAAACTCTATCAAAAATCTACAAATCTGGCGGATCAATTTGCAACTATAGAAGGAACTGAAGGATCAGCAGGAAAAATTATGGCAAAATGGCGCTCTATTGCGGGCCAACAAGATAAAAGAGATTTATTGCTTGCTGAATTCACAGGGGTTGTAAATGCTGCTGCACTTGGTGGGCTGCCTCCCGGCGCTGCGTCTGATAAAGATATAAAAATGGTGCAGGAAGGTTTCCCAGACAACACATACCCTCCGGAAGCTATAGCTTCATATATGAGAGGAATGGCAAAAATGTCTGCTTTAGCAGCAGAAAAAGAAAAGCAACGAATGGAATTTATGGTGCAGAACCAAGGTATTGGGGTTGGAATTGATTCGACTACTGGAGACACTGTAACATTTATGGATTTATGGGAAAACAAAATCAAAAGTGAGGGCTTTGCGGATTATATGCAAGAAAAATATCCAATTAACTGGGACAATTCTGCTTTTGTTTCGCCAAGAGCTATCATTATTCAAAACGCAGCCCAAGCGGAAGCATTAAGATTATCTAAACAGCAAGAACAACGAGAGTCTGTACCGCCTGTTATGCGTGGTTCTTTACTGTAAACCCTTATTAAAGTATTGAGGTCAAAATGGCTAACTTAACAATTGATCAATTAAATGCAATAGGAGCAGGAGATTTTTCTGGAGTATCAGAAGATGATTTGCAAGATTTGTATCGCTCTGGGAAAGAATCAGAAATTGGTGGGCTTGAAACTGTTGGATCAATTGTTGGCGGCATTGGTGCGGGTGCTGCGCTTGGCACTTTAGGGGCAGGGCCGGTAGGAACAATATTAGGAGGAATCGCAGGAGGAGCTATTGGCGCTTTTGGAGGAGAGGCTTTAGAGGATTTAATTAATGGCAAGCCAGTTGACTTATCCAAGGCTGCAAAAGAAGGAGCAATATCAGCAGGATTTGATGTTGCTACTCTTGGAGCAGGGAAAATATTACGTCCCGTTTTTAGGCTTACTAGCACCTCAAAACTTTCTAGTAACTTTAAAAATTTACTGGATGAGTTAAACCCTGTGCAAGGCAGTAGAGCGTCTCAAGCGCAAACAACTCAAATGCTAGAAGAGGGCGGCAGCAGCCTCAGTCCACGAGCTATTGAAGGAGTTGGGCCAGTAAGAAGATTATTTAATGAACTTGGCGAAGTTGGATTTATTTCTAGGGGAATGTTTGAAAAAGATGTAAAAAAACAAAGAAATGTAATTCTAGGAAATTTAGCAAGATGGACAAACTCTGAAAGCGCTCTATCGACAAGTGAGCTTGGCGAATCTATGTTTAACATAGTGGAAGCGGGTCGCGTCGCAGCATCACAATCTTACGGAGACGGCCTTGATGCCCTAGTAAAGCAGTCAGGCGACATAAAATTTCCAAGTAATTCTATTATGGGTCAAATGTCTCGGTTTTCAGAAAAAAATGCAGATGATTTTGGCTCTACCTTATCAAATCAAACTAAAACAATTATTGAAGACATGCAAAGTATTTTAAGACCTAATGGTGGTCAGCCAATTGCGGCCAACTTTAAATCAATGGTTCAGTTTCAGAAAAGACTCAATAAGTCTATTGATGATGCCATGCCTGGAGGCGCTAATCCAAATCGCACTGTTGCCTCAGAGCTATCCGATCTTTCTGCACGAGTAAAATTTGGCATTGAAAAAGCTGTTGAAAAAAAATCTCCGGGTCTTTACAAAGAATACAAAAAATTAAACGAAGGCTATAAAGACTTAATTGAGGGGATCATGCCTCCAATTAATGCAAACTTAATTGCTCGATCAAAAAAGAACGATTTTGATGCTTTTGGTTCAATGTTAGTATCTAGGCAAAACACTTCGGCTATTAAGACGTTTATGAATAGCATAGATAAATCTTTTGAGGCAATTAAAAAATCTAAAGCAGAGTTGCCCGAAGGCATTGCGACAGCTAAAGACGCGAAAGACATAGTGCGTTCTTCTTATGTGCGAAATTTATTAAGCGCAGGAGATGAAGAGGTGATCTTTAACCAAGCGACAATAAATAAGTTTAACAAGCCTGATACACAAAAAAGAATGCAAGCAGTTCTGGGTGAAGATTGGGGAGAGTTTAAGAAACTTGTCAACGCAGTAGGTGATTCGTTGCAATCAACTCCTATGGGAGCGTTTGCGCTTGCGTTAAGAAGTAGAGAGATTCAAGGTCTTTTAGTTGCAGGGCCAACTGCGCTCGCAGGAGTAACAGGAGATTTAGATTCAGCGCAACAAACAGCAGCAATCTCAGCGGCAGGAGTATTAGGGTTGCCAGTGATTCTTTACAAGTTATCAAAAAACCCTGCTGCGGTAAAAAGACTGATAAGTCTTGAAAAGAATGCACAGCAAAGACCTAATATCACACCAGAGTTTATTGTGAGCAGCTTATCTAAAGTGTTTGCTGCCTTAAATCAAGATGAAAGAAAACAAATAAAAGAAGAACTCTATAACGCAAACTATTACACAAAAGAAGGTTACTAAGCCCTGGGTACGCGCCTCTCGCTCATGTCAGCGAGGGGGCTTCCTTAACCTCGTTCTCAATCAAGAAGTCGCAGAAGTGTTTGATCTTCCTTAGATCCTCTACCCCACCCTTGTCTCTCCATCGAGAGATGTACTTGATAATAGCCCCCTCACAGAACTGCATCTCATTCGCGAGGATGTATTCAATAGGTTGAATCTTTAACTTCTGGTAGTGGTTACCTGCTACTTGATGGTCTGTTGCGCTCAATGTAGTAACTCCTCGCTGTCATGTTTATCTTCAATGAACTGCATAAAATGCTTCTTGGTAAATTCATTCTTGTTTACGAACTCGGTCAGGTCTTCAAGCATCAAAGCTATTGTGCCTATGACATCACGGTCATGACCCTCAAGGGTTTGCAACATGTCGTTCAGCCAATCGTATGCCTCGTCCGAGGACACCATCTCAATGTAGATTTCTTCATCCATTAGCAAGCCTCAGTTCTGTTGTTTTAAGCCATAAACTTTCAGGTGATTGTAGTTGGTCTTGGTTAACGCATACGCTCCCTGTTTTATTTTTAATTTTTGGGTTGATAAATTCACAGCACTTAGCTGCAAAGTCTTTTCTATTTATCCAACCTGCAATCCCCATCGTGTTTGCATCTATCTCAACGCATAGCACGGCAATAGGAGATTTGAATGACTCAACACTTTTAAATAGCAATGTGCCTGTTACATACTTGGTCGTCTTAACATCTAACGCCACATCCCCAATAAACATATCTGCCCCTGCGTCAACACCAAACTCAAAGACATTAAAGTCTGTATTATATGCTTTGGACACAGCTAGCTCGCCTTTAATTCCTACTAAGTCTAACTCTTGATCGGTTCTAGTAGGATCTTTTCTTTGGTTTGTTACACCGGAGGCGCGAGCAAGCATAGACCGAAAGTTTGCTGCTTGTTGGCAGTTCAATAGTTCTTTATTGCTCAGTTTAACCTTTAACATATTCTCCTCTCGTGCTTACGAATAAGCTCGGTAAACCTCGCGAGGAGCTGCTCGTAGTCTGCCTTGTATCTCTTCACAGGGGACGACTTTTTGGCAATCATGTCCTTGACAAAGTCTCTTCCGTACATGTCTTCCATCCACATCGTATACTCTTGAGCAGCAGAACCATGCCTCATACCCCACATGTTGCACCCTGCGCACTGAGGATGGATATTCTCTATCTCTAATGCCCAGTAGGATGAGTTGCCCTTGGGGATAAAGTGTCCCCCCTGCATATCCTTGTAGTGCTTGGTAACGCCGCAGGATACACAGCTACAGTACCCCTCGTCATCTGCCGCAGCTATCCTCGCGAGCTTCTGGATAGCCCTGTAGCACTCTTGCTTTAGCTGTGCCGATGTCTTGGTCTTTGGTCTAGACTTGCGCTTTTTTCGCCTATCGGTCGCTCTTGGCATCCCAGTTTCTCTCGTGAAGCAATGCAAACATGGTTTTCTCGGATCGAATCTGGCTCGCTGTATTCATCTTATCGTAGCGCAGTTTAAGCAGCGCAATGCTGAACAGCTTGGACATCACAGAGTATGTCTTAGCGACAGCCTGGACATCTTCCGGGGGATCGTACTGTGGTTGATCATTCATTATTCTCTAGCCTCAAATGCACTTAGTTATAAAAGATATGCCGACCAATCTTGCGGCTAATTTTTAGGCTGTCTATCCAGTAGGGATGAACGTCATCTCTGTGATAGTAGGTAGCACCACTGGTTATGTCAACGAGATTAGGCCAATTTACCGCAATACTGAGGGCTAAAGTGTATGCCCCTTGGTCTACTATTACTTCGGGCTTACCATCGCAGTAATAGCTGAAATGGCACTGATTTCGGAGCATATGACCGTTCCATGTCCTACCTTGTTGGACTACTTCACAGGGTGTATCAGGAAACTTAGGAGATTCCACACGATTCATGATGGTATTAGCTACTGCGACCTGCCCATCCAAGGGTTCAGACCTAGCCTCGAAGTAAATAGCCATTGCTATACATGCGACTTCAAGCATCTCCCCTCCTAATTTCCTCTTCAGCTAAATGGCAGAATATTCCGCATTGAATGTCCGGGCTGTCATCCTTAGCGATGATATGGTCAGGAATCTCATCTAATCCAATGCGGACATCAGGAACGCCATCAATAGTCATCTTGCAAATTTTAGCCCCTAACTTTTTTTCTTGCTCAAGCATGTTCGCAAACATGTCAGGAAAGTCTCGTTCTATTTTGCGCCAGTAAGCAGGAGACTGTGCTTTCACGCAGCCTCTGCAATTATTATTTTTATAGCCAAGTTTATACATTGCAGGTAGCTCGATCCCGGCTTTTTCTATAATTGCTAGGCAGTCAGACTTGGTGAGTCCCTTGTCAATCAGCACAGGCCATATATCTACCTCCGCATTGGCGTCAATAAAACGATCTACTCTATTCTGCTCTTCGACTGTATAGCCAAACACCTGGCGATCATCTGGTCTTTCGTACTCTTTCCGGACGTTTTTCTTTAACTCTAAGGTGCATCTCGCTCCTGCGTGACCCGCAAGCCATCGAGTCTTATTAAATACAGAGTAAATGCTTCTGTCGTATTTATCATTACCTAATACAATTATTTCTTGACCAAACCACTCTTCACAGTCTTTAAGGAAGCGCTTGTTGTCTGGATGCTCTTCGACTACTTCACAGTAAACGATAGTCACATCGCTCTCTGCTAACGCTAACTTCGTGGCTACTGCGCTTGCTGCGCCACATGAAAACCAACTAATTGTTCTGCTCATGCTATGTACGCCTTTATGATTTCTGCCGCCGCTTGCGGGACAATGGCGTTACCCGCTCCCCTGAGTATGCCCACTCGATTGGGTATCCCATTAGCCAGAGGGAAAAG
>Ga0208134_1001389_pt1 | contig 13996 bp, 16 predicted proteins | sample VirMetDEL_Mar_31_FD_184515 | JGI IMG/M metagenome (GOLD analysis project Ga0208134, IMG submission 184515) | Aqueous microbial communities from the Delaware River and Bay under freshwater to marine salinity gradient to study organic matter... | ecosystem: Environmental > Aquatic > Marine >... | reverse complement strand
AGCCCGTAACTATTCCAACCGATTTAGTTATGAGTACTGCTGCGACAGCTAGCTCTACGCCATTAGTTACTGCTACTGCCTCTGGGGGTAGTGGAGGTACATTACAGGTAAGTCATGATAATGTTAATTGGTATACTAATGGTTCAACCTTTACTAGAACTAGAGGAACAGCTTATACTTTCTATGCTCGTAGGGTAGGTTCTGGATCTGTAACAGCTAGTTATAGCGAAGGCTATACACCTCCTTATTTATTCCCCGACAATGCTATAACAGTATCACCATCTACCCAACAATACACGGGAGTAGGTTCTTTTAATATATCAGTTTCAGATATTACCGCAGATTTAGGAAATAATTATCAAGTAAGAGACAGTTCTGGTACTATCCACGAAAATGGTACTCCCGCTGCGGGGCAAACTCAGGTAACTATTTCAGTCTCGGATGAGCCTAACGCCAACCCAGAAACCTATAAAATTTTCTCAATGAGATTAGTAACAACGGGTGGTTCAGGACTTTATTCTGATTCTACAAAAACCTTTAATGTATCTACTTCAGGCTCTACAGGAGGTATTACTCCACCAACAATAGCTAGTGTTACAGATAACGCTGCTGCTGGGTCTACAGTAACTACTACTATTAACCTATCTTCCACAGGACAAGGTGGAACTCTTAAATACGCTAGAAATCAGAGTGCGACCCCTCCTACTACAGGGTGGCAAACCTCTTCCAGTTTTACTAGCGTGCCTAAAAATACTGTTTATTATTATCATGCAAGCCAAGATGAAGACACCGCCGGGGCTTTCGCAAGTCCAGTACAGTATGCCGCCACAGATGCAGCCTACGGCGTATTAATTAAGAACTCCAATAACCAAAGTATATTAGATACCAGAGTAGATAGACAGAGTACGGCTATAGCCACAGGAACACTAACTGTTCCCGTACAAACGGCTACTGTAGTTAGCAGTAGAAGATACAGAATTGCAATAACTGACCCTTCCGGAGCAGGCAATACTTTCGGTAGCTTTGGAGCCCCTAACGAAAACGCAGATACTATATTTCAAGCTACAAGCAGCGGAACTTTGGGAGGAAGTAGAAGGGTTGGGGAATTAATATCTACAGGTACAAACTCAATACCTGGGATGACATCTACTAATACAGATGAAGTAGGGATATTATTCACAGACGAGCCTGTCACGGGAGCAGGCAGTATTCCGGCTTATGAAATTAATAGACTATCCGGAAAGTTTGAGATATCTTCAAAATTTTCCGATCTGGGAAACTCTACCTATACTTATAAGTATATTGCAGTGAGGTACTAATTATGGCATACGGACTCCAAATATTTAACGAAAATGACCAAACTCTGATAGATACAGACCTTGCTAGTCAAATGCAAGTATCGACTGTAGGCTCTATTGCTGGCAGAACCGGTACATTCCCAAACTATTCTTATAGTTATATAACAAAAGAAGATGAAGAACTCATTTGTTTTAATAGCGGTATAACTACAGGTTCAGTTACCACAGCATTCAACCAAGCTTACAGCAGTAGCAATATTTTTAATTTATCCGCTTCTTCTTTTAACTATGCAAAGTTATCTGTAGTAACTCAAACATATACGGGGTCAGGCAATGCTGATTATGGTATAACAATCTTTAACCCTTCGTCTACTATAAGCTTTACTGATGAATTTGATAAATCATATGATCTTCTTGCGGTTCACCCCGCAGGGACCTTATATGGCACAGGCGCTGTAGTATACTCCGGGTCAGACTTTTCAGATATTTATGTAGGGGGTGGTACTCCTAGAAATGATAGTTCGGTTAAGATAAATAATTATGCTTTCGATGCTGCTAATAATCAGATTTTGTACTATAACTACCTCAATGCAGGCTTCCTAGGAACCTTTAGCCTTTATAACCCCAGCAACGTTTTTGTTGCAAGATTAAGGAATTTAACATGATTAGACCAATAGCTTGGCTAGTATATACAAATATAGAAACTGGATACATAGAACAAGTCATGTCTTGTCCCGGAGCTAATATACCTGCTCACGAACAAGAACTAGATGGAAGAAGAGTATGTCATGTATATAAAGATCAGTTGCCAGATCTTAATTTCAAAGACCCTGCTCAATTTATGCACGCATATGAGTATCATGATAGTGCTTGGTCCTATAGAGGTTCCGATAGACCTTCGGGATACTACGACTGGTCTGGAACTGCTTGGGTTGTAAATACAGAAGGCCTGCTATATGATGTTAGGAAAATTAGAAGTATGAAGTTGGGCATGTCAGATTGGACCCAAGGAGCAGACTCTCCTCTTAGCAACGAGAAGAAAGCTGAATGGGTTACGTATAGACAAGCTTTGAGAGATATAGTTGATAATCTCCCCGCAGACCTGGATGACCCAGAGAATGTTGTCTGGCCAACAGAACCCTCTTAAAAAAATGTCTTGACTTTTTGGTCTCAACATAATACAATGAATCCATGAAACTCGTAAAGATGGCACCAGAAAATCTCGAAGTGGCAAATGCATATTTGTCCACGGGGTCTGCGCTCACTGCTGCAGGCAGCCTAGGCGTTACGCCTGACAAAGTTTACGAAGTGTTAGAGAAAAGTGACGTAAAAGACTATATCAACTCGGTTTATTTAGACCAAGGATATCGCAATCGTTTCAGACTCGCAGAGCTTCTTGATGAAGTAATCGAAAACAAACTTCAAGAAGCTAGAGACTCTGAGCAGTATTCCAGTAAAGACCTAGTTGATATAATTGCACTAGCACATAAAATAACTGTTGACCATACCAAAGAAGCAAAAGCTACTACGAATATTAAACAGCAAAATGTGCAAATCAATTCTCCGTTCGGCGAAGGTAACTATGGAAAGTTAATGGAGAAACTACTTGGAAACCCAGCAACAGAATGACCTTCTTACAGACTTTCGTACCCACGAAGCAGTTTGTGAAGAACGATGGAAAACTATATTTAATGAAGTAAAGAAAGCTTCGGAAGATAGCCGTATTCGATATAAAGAAATGCAGCAATCCATCGATAAACTTCATAAACTCGTCTGGACAGTAGGCGGAGCCCTTATCCTCTTCTTAGCAGGATTATTGGCATCAGGAAACATACTATGATTTTTAAAAAAGGCAATATGTGGAAAGTAGCTGGCTCATCAGCAAAATATGCTACAGAAGAAGAAGCCCTAAAAGCTGCAGGAATTCACCAAGCAGTAATGAAAGAAGCCCCTGTAGAGAAAACAGAAGAAGCTCCTGTAGAGTGTGAAGAATGTGAATGTGACCCTTGCGAGTGTGATGAAGAATGGAAGTCAGCAGACGAGACATAGTTCTCGATAATATAGTACCAGGTAAGTTTCTAAAAGTACCTATTGAACAATATCTGGAATTGCTAGGTATAGAGGCAATTCCTTCTCAGGTGGCCTTAATAAATGCTATTAATTCCGATAAGTATCGTTTTATTGTTGGTGCTCTTAGTCGTCGTCAAGGGAAGACGTATATCGGAAATATTATTGCCCAATGCGTCGCCCTCGTTCCAGGATGCCATGTACTTATTGTCAGTCCTAATTACAATCTTTCTAATATCTCCTTCGACCTACAGCGTAATCTTATTAAGCATTTCGACTTAGAAGTAGCACGAGATAACGCGAAAGATCGTGTAATTGAATTAACGAATGGGTCTACTGTTAGACTAGGGTCTGTAAATCAGATTGATTCTGTTGTAGGGAGGAGCTATGACTTTGTTCTCTTTGATGAGGCCGCATTGGCAGATGGAGAGACAGCGTTTAATGTTGCTATCAGGCCAACACTCGATAAGCCGGGATCTAAAGCTCTCTTTATTAGTACTCCTCGTGGAAGGAATAATTGGTTTAGTCGCTTTTTTAATCGTGGGTTCACCGATGATTTTGAGGAGTGGGTAAGCATAAAAGCAACTTGGCATGATAACCCAAGAGCTTCAGAAACTGATATTGCGGAAGCACGACGTTCTATGTCAACCGCAGAATTTGCTCAGGAATATGAAGCAGACTTTAATGTGTTTGAAGGACAGATTTGGACACTTAACTTTGATAAGTGCGTGCAAGACTTATCAGAAATGGATTTTACAGGCTGCGATATTATCTCGGGGCTTGACGTAGGTTTTAAAGACCCCACAGCATTTTGTTGTATCGCATATGACGGACACAAATATTATTTAATGGAAGAGTATTATGCGGCAGAACGCACGACAGAGGAACATGCTGGCTTCCTTGGTGAAATTATTGAAAGAAGAGAGGTCGACTATTGTTTTATCGATGCAGCCGCCGCACAGACAAGATTCGATCTTGCACAGCAGTATGATATTTCTACTATCAACGCCAAGAAATCGGTGGTTGACGGGATTGGTCATGTGGCAAGTCTTATTGATAACGATCGTCTTATCGTAGACTCGAGCTGCACCGAAACATTGCGCTCACTAGATATGTATAGATGGGACCCGAATCCCAACTTGATTCGAGAGAAGCCCGTTCACGATTCATCTTCTCACATGGCAGACGCGTTGAGATACGCACTTTACAGTTTTGAAGAGAACGCTCCAACATTCTAAACACCGAGTAAAAATAATTCTTGACTTTCAACTGACCTATAGCTATAATGATTAAAATTAGATGGTAGAATTAAAAAGAGACCCAGTAAAATACATCCGAGATAGGGCAAAATCGAAGTACGAGAAGGGTTCTGAATGTCGGATATGCGGCGTTAAGATAAAGTTAGACTTTCACCATTTCCATACTCTAGCTCCTTTACTGCGTAAATGGTTAAGTGAGAAGCAAAAGCTTCGTCCAGACCATTACACAGATGAGTATTTAATAATCTGGAGAGACGAATTTATAGATGATAACTGGGCTGAACTTTACACTGAAACAGTCACCCTATGTCACGATCATCATCTGAAACTACATTCCATTTACGGAAGAAACCCCCCGCTTCACACTGCAGAAAAGCAGAAGCGCTGGGTAGAAATACAACGAGAAAAATATGGCTTGGTATGATTTCTGGAAACAGGAAAAGTTAAATCCCGCGCAAGAAGAGATTGTAGTAAGTCTCGAAGGCTCGGGCCCTATTGCTTCTAGAGAAATCGTACATAACTATAAAGCGTACTACGAGTACCTCGAAGTTGTGAACCGCGCCGTAAATATGATTGTAGATGATGCAGCTGAAATTCCGTTGCGAGTAGGTGAACCAATTCAAGGATTGAATTCAGTAACCAAAGGTATAAGGCGTTCTCGTGTTGACTTATTGTTAAACAAAGAGCCTAACCCTTTTCAAGACGTTTCTACTTTTAAGCGAAACCTCATAATCGACTATATACTAGATGGAAATATCTTTATATACTTTGACGGAGTTTCTCTGTATCATCTCCCCGCTAATTACATGGACATTGAGCCAGATAAAAGAACCTACGTACAAGGCTATACTTTTCAGACAAGTATAGACTATACTCCTGATGAAATCATTCATATTAAAGAAAACAGTTTTCATAGCATCTATCGTGGTACTAGTCGTTTAAGGGCAGCTCAACGAAGCATGTCTCAGCTTACACGTATGCGTGAATTTCAGGACAATTTCTTTAAGAATGGCGCTGTACCAGGTTTGGTAATTAAGTCACCCTCTGTCATTAGTGAGAAAAATAAAGAGAGAATGATTCAATCTTGGGTCACGCGGTATAGACCGGATGGTGGCGGTAGACGCCCATTGGTGCTGGACGGCGGAATGGAGTTAGACTCAATTTCAAATATTAATTTTCGTGAGCTAGACTTCGAATCGTCTATTGACTCCGCAAACAAAGAAGTATTAAAAGTACTTGGCGTACCGCCAATTATGTTAGACTCTGGTAATAATGCCAATATTCGTCCTAACCACAGAATGTATTATTTAGAAACTATTCTGCCTATCATAGAGAAGGTAAACAAAGCTTTAGAAAGATTCTTTGGTTACACCATAACCCCGGATATTAGCAACATTCCTGCACTTCAGCCAGAGCTAAGAGACTCAGCAGCCTATTATTCTACACTAGTAAATGCAGGGATTATTACACCTAACGAAGCAAGAGAAGCTTTAAACTACGATGAGGTTTTTGGCGCTGGAGAAATACGTGTTCCTGCCAACATTGCAGGCTCAGCTTCAAATCCCGCAGAAGGCGGAAGGCCACAAGAGCAAGAGGAAACTTAAATGACAAAATCCGAAGTTTTAAAGGTTATGATTGATTTCTTTCATGAGCAGGGACGTGTGCCCTCTAGAAGTGAATATTATAAGCTAGGACCAGACGTATGGCCTATCAATCCAAGACTTTTAACAAGATATTTTAGAGGTAGGGGTTATAACTCTATCGTTAAAACTGCTGCACAGATGTATCCTGCAGATTGGAACTCAATTGGTAGTAAGCCTGTTGAAGAACCTAAACCAATGAAAAAGCCCGTTCTTGAGCCGGCTTCAGAAGATGACCTTTCTCCTCTGGAGAAATTAAAATCTATAAAAGGAGAATCAATTGAATAAAATTTTTCATATTGGCTCCACTTTTAAAGCCTATGAAGATGGGGATGATCTCCATATCACAGGTATGGCCAGTACTAATAGTACTGACCGAGTTGGAGATATTATTGAATCTGAAGCCTGGACAAAGGGCGGACTTCAAAACTATTTAAACAATCCAGTTATTCTTTTTAATCACGACTACAACCAGCCGATTGGCCGAGCAATTTCGCTTGGTACTAACGACAATGGTCTGCAGCTAAAAGCAAAAATTGCTAAATCTGCTGGACATGTAGGAGAGTTAATTAAAGAAGGCGTCCTTGGAGCTTTTTCAGTCGGGTTTCGAGTCAAGGATGCGGAGTATATGACCGAAACCGATGGATATAAGATTAAGGACGCAGAGTTATTGGAGGTTTCCGTAGTTACGGTTCCTGCTAACCAAGCTGCTACCTTTTCTCTTGCTAAGTCTTTTAACTCTGATTCAGAATATGAAGACTTCAAGAAATCTTTCAAAACAGTAGATTCCTTAACAGAATCTAATAACCTTCAGGAAACTGAAAAACATCTAGATTCCGTTAACGAATCAATGCCTACCGACTCTGATAAAGTCGAAGCACAGGAGAAAACTATGAGTGATATCGATATTGATGCGATTGTGGCTGCTGCTGTCGAAAAGACCGCAACTGCAATGGCAATGAAAGAAGCTGAACGCAAGTCAGAAGAGAAAACGCGATTGGAAGCAGAACAAAAAGCTGCTGCCGAAGCCGAAGCTCAGAAGTCTGCACAAGAAGCTCAAATTGCAACCGCTGTATCTAGTGGTGCAGAACGTTTAATGGCTGACGTCGAAGCAAAAATGAGTGCTAAAGACGCTGACCATGCAGAAATTATTGGTTCATTGCAAAATGAACTGAAAGAAAAAGCCGCTGAAATTGAAAAAATTCAGCAGAGCAAGCGAGTCTTCTCAGACCGCGCTAGCCAAAAGTCTGAATTGTCAGAAGAAGATATGGTAAATGCACACGTTTTGGGTGTAGTTACTAATAAAGGTATGGACACTCGTTTTGGTCGTTCTATCATGGAAAAAGTTAATGCCAGCTCTGGTGTAACTGTTCCTACTTCTACTACTGCGGACTTTGAGTCAACAGTATCTACCGCTATTCAGCGCGATATTGAGCTTGAACTCGTTCTTGACCCTCTTTTCCGTAAGATTCAGATGAATGCTGCTTCTATGGTTATCCCAACTATGCCTGATGCAGGTTATGCAGAGTGGCTTGGTAGCAATGCTGCCGGCACCGGCGCAGGTTCTGCCTTCAAGGGTAACTTAGGCGATCGTGATGAAGCTTCTCCCGGCGCTAACGCTGGTATTGGCTTAGGTAGCAAAGTCTTGACTGTAGAAAAGTTGGTTTCTAAGTCTTTCATGGCTAATGAAACTGAAGAAGATGCAATTATGCCTATTCTTCCTTTGATTCGTGAAGCTATGGTACGTGCTCATGCACGCGCTATTGAGCATTCAATTCTTCAAGCTGGTCATACTGCTGAAGTAGTAAACGCTGGGGGCCAAACTGGTCTTATCCAGCAGGCTATTGCTGCTAGCAAGAAGCTTGATACTGGTGCTTCTGCTGGTGCAGCTAGTGTTACTGCTACTACTGCTGCTTTGTTGAATATGCGTCAAGCAATGGGTAAATACGGTCGTCGTCCTTCAGACGTAGTTTATGTTGTATCTTTAGATGCATACTACGATTTGCTTGATGATGCTGAATTCCAAGATGTAAACTTGGTTGGTGGCGATCGCGCTACTAAGATTTCAGGCGAAATTGGTCAGGCTTATGGCTCACCCATTATCGTTTGTGACGAGTTTACTGCCGGTAAAACTGCTAACAAGGTTTGGGGTGTTGCTGTCAATACTCGTAACTTCCTTGTACCAGTATTACGTGGTGTAACTGTTGAATCAGACTACGATGTTGAAAATCAGCGTCGAGTACTGGTTGCTACTCAGCGTCGTGGCTTTGATGTCATGTTTGCTGATGCAGGGCAAGTTGTTTGTCACGCTTGGTAAGATGTTTAGGATGGGAAGCCTTCGGGCTTCCCAAGCCTTTTTAGGAAAAAAATGGCTGATTTAATTACATTAGACGATTATAAACTACTGGAAGGGATAAACTCTACACAGTTTGACGAAAAGTTCGAGACGCTAATTACGAGTGTAAGTAAGCTTGTCCGAACCTATTGCAACAGTGAGTTTGACACCTATGCTAGTAGCCCCGGATATACTGAATTTTTTGATATTCAGTGGGATACGTATACTGTCCAACTAAAGTACAGTCCAGTGATTAGTATTACTAATGTATATGAAAGAGTAGGGCAATCCACTGCTTATACAGAATTATTTACTAATGGTGGAGGAACTCCACCAGAATATTCGTGGTATTTAGATCAAGTTTCTGACTCTATTTTTAGAACGCAAGAAAGCGGTGCATATAAAAACTGGCCTCGTGGTGTAGGGTCGGTCAAAGTAACATATTTAGCGGGGTATACAACTCTACCCACAGATTTACAACTGGCAGTAGCTGATATTATCACTTACTACCATTTAAACGAACACAAAGACAGACAGAGCATTGGCTCAGCAACTCGTGAAGGTTCCGGTTCATCCTCTATACGATACGACCCAGGATTTCCAGACCATATTCGTAGAGTTTTAGACATGTATAGGATACAATGAGTAAGGCTATTGTAGATGGTATTATTCGAAGTTCTTTAAATAGAAATGCGCCGCGCTTTGACACACTAGCTAGAAAATACTCTGCTGCAAACAACCCTCACCATTTTCGTCTTACTGAGGAAGATTTTAGAAACACCATAGTTAAAAATTTTGCAGCTATTATGTCAAAAATAGTAAACGGAGACCCTTTAGAGAACCCTAAAGTCAGAAGCTTTTTAGAAAAAGTAGCTAAAAGAGTATTTAACCAGTACGCTAAAAAGTATGTCTTAGGTAAAGGAGAAAGTATAAATGTTTATCCCACGTATATACTGCTTTATCAACCCAGCTTACGGGAGAACAAATTAAAGGCTCCTATATTTGATATTGCTTTACCTCTAATAAGAAGAGGTTTTAAAAATGTTTTAAAAGGAAACGCTGACTCTGCTTTTGGTTCGAGGAGTTCTCAGTTTACGAGACGAACCCAGTTTCTACATATAGGAAAAGAAACTTCCGGTGTGGAAGGACTGAGACTATTAGGCAATACTGTTACAGGAAGACAAGTCAATGAGGATGGACAAGGCCCTAGAAAATTTAGAAGTTCTGAAGTAAGTAATAAAACAATAGAATCAAATATTGAAAGAAGTTTAAAAGCTTCTGGAGTCTCTATAAACGTTAGTACTTCAGAAGCAAGAGAAGCAGGAACAAATGTTATTATAGATATGCTTCGTAGACTAGATATTAATTGGGAAAGCGGAGAAAAGCAAAAGTCAAATGATTATAGAAAAAAGATAGATGTATTTGGAACAGTAGGACCCTCAGTAGATAATAGGCCCGGATCGGAATCTTATGACTGGATTAATCTTCGTGCTCAGATGGAAGAAGAAGTTGCTAAAGCTTTATTTGACGATGTAGAAGACTTTGCCAATAAAGCTGCAAGTATGTCTCCTGTAGAGAAACTTAAAAGAATTGCGGCAAATCAAGTTATAGATGCTTTTGGAAGAGCTCAAAACAAAAATTTTAAAGTAAAAGCAAAGAAAGAAAAAGTACCTAAAGCTAAGAGAGACAAATCTAGGGGTGTTGGACAACCGAATAAGAAGAATACTAGATTACACGGAGGTGCTATAGCTGTAGGAGCTATTAAAGGTCAATCTAGTAGTAACCAAGCAACTAAAAAGGGATCTCCTCCAAGACAAAATTTACTAAGGTTGCAGGGCTTATTAAATGCTAAACTTCCTGCAGAGGTCAGAAAAAATATGGGTCCTCCAGGCTTAGTAAATAGAACAGGAAAATTTGCAAGTAGTGTAAGAGTTACTGATATTTCTACTACTACACAAGGATACCCAAGTATTGGTTTTACTTACGATAAAAAGCCTTATCAGGTTTTTGAGCAAGGGGCAGGAAAAGCTCCATGGGCCAATAAGGATAGAGACCCTCGTAGATTAATAGATAGATCTATTAGAGAGATAGCTTCGGAAATATTAATTGGCAGATTCTTTACTAGGAGACTATAATGGCTACAAGAACTTACACTTCTAGAAGAATGGCTATTGTGAAAGCTTTAGCCGAAAAAATAAAACTAATAAATGGAAACCACCCTTTTAGAACTAATCTCTATAAAAATGTTTTACCAAAATTTATTTTTTGGGACGAAGTTCAAGATTTTCCGGCGGTACATTTAAGTGCTGGCGCGGAGACAAGACAATACCAGGGCGGCGGGTATAAAGACCGTTTTATGACTCTTACAATAAGAGTTTATGTACAAGAAGAAGATGCTACATCAGCATTGGAAAAATTATTTGAAGATGTCGAGACTGTTATAGAAGAAAACTCATCGTTATCTTACACAGATCAAGATGGAAAAGCGCAAAAAGTACAACAACTTACAATAGTAAGTTTAGATACGGACGAAGGCGCATTAGAACCTTTGGGTGTTGGGGAAATCGTTTGCGAGGTCCGATACTAAGGTTAGGAAGAGATTTAATCTCTTTGGAGAAATAAAATGGCATTACAATTTACAAGAGACGTACGAGTTGTTGTTGAGAAAGGTACAGATAAGTGGGAAGTTCCCGTACTTGATGGATTTTCTTTTTCTCAAGCAATTAACTCATCAGAAATTACAGTTAACGAATCAGGAGCAACTTCAAGGCGAGCAAGGCTTCTTTTTAACGATAGCTTAGCCCCCGTAGAATGGAGTATGAGTACTTATTCTCGCCCCTCACTTGCCGATTCGAAAAATACAGGTGTTGAGGAAGTTTTATGGGCAATGTTTGCTGGTGCGGATACCTATGATTCAACCAATAAAGTATTTAAGAACAGTACTAATGCAGTAAGTGCAAATGATGTTAATAGTCATACTTTTAATTTTGATCAGTCCAATATATCTAGTATGCCTAATGGTTGGAATATTTATTTCATCTTCGAACCCACCGGAGGTACCAGACAGATTTATAAAATTGCAGATGCTGTAGTAAACTCTGCTTCAATGGATTTTGATATCGACGGAATTGCGACAATTTCGTGGAGTGGTTTCGGGGCGAGAATTACAGACGAAGGATCCACCAATGTAGCGTCTTCTATTACCACAGGGATTGGCTTCAGCGGTAATTTTATTCGTAATAGAATCTCCACAGTCAGTTTGGAACGAGACGATCTGCTTGTTGGAAGTCCGGGAGCAAGTGAACTTACAGCAATTGCCGGTACTGTTACAGATTCCAATGGCACCGATGCTATTTTTACAGTTAATGAAGACGTAACTGGCACAGTCGTCACTGGGCAGGGTATTACGGGAACAAATATTCCTGCAGATACCACTGTTCTCAGTGCTGTTTATAGCTCCCCCAACACTACAATCACTATGAGCGCCGTTAGTACGGGTGTTGTAGCAGCGCCTAAAGTATACACCCTAAATAGAGACGTTTATGATATTGTTGTAACAGGTGGGAGTATTAACTTTGAAAATAATATTTCTTATCTCACACCAGAAGAATTAGGGAAAGTAAACTCACCTCTGGCGAATATTACAGGATCACGAAGTATTTCAGGCAATCTTACTTGCTACTTAGATACTGACCTAACAGCTAGTAAGTCAGGAGAGCTTTTTGCAGATTTAGTATCGGATACTGATACGGTTCGTAATAGCTTTGATATGGCTATTAATGTTGGTGGAACTGCAGCCCCATGCCTTACTTTCGATATTCCTACAGCCCATTTAGAGGTGCCTGTAATTAATGTAGAAGACCTGCTCACTCTTGATATAGCATTCCACGCACAACCTTCTGCAGGTAATGCTGATAATACCGACGAAGCGACTATCATCTATAAAGGTGTTGCCACGTAAAAAAAAGTTCTTGACTTTTTGATATTGATTTTGTATAATAATTAAATCTAGGGGGAGCTCTACTCCCCCATTATTTAAAAAATACAGAGGATATAATATATTATGAGCGAGATCTCTTTAAAAACTTTAATGAAGCCCTCCATGACCGTTTCGATTGATTTTCCGGGCATGGTGGGTTTTTCTGTGGAACTTTGTTACTTAGCACGAGAAGAACTTCTAAGTCTCCGCAAGAAATGCCTAAATAAGAAATTCAGTCGTTCAACACACCAAGCAGAAGAAACTCTAGATGAAGAGAGATTTCTTCATGAGTACTGTAAAGCAGTTATTAAAGGATGGTCTGGCTTAAAGTTATCTTATTTAGAAGAGCTTCTATTAGTAGATACTGACGGAATGGACCTTGATTCAGAATTAACTTACTCTCAAGAAGAGGCGGAAATTCTTATGAAAAATTCAGGATCTTTTGATACTTGGGTTACAGATACTTTGGGTGATCTAGAAAATTTTACGAAGAACAAGTCGAAGAATGTCTGAGGCTTGTTAAAAATACTTTTGAAAAAGAGGAAGATTTATCCTATGAAAAGTATTTATCTTTGTGTGAACAGTTAGGTAAAGAACCCGACCCCTCCAAAGCACCTGTTACTTTAGATGTATTTCCAGAAGAGATACAACAAGCCTTTAGAGTTTTTAGTCATATGCCCGATCGCTGGGAAGGTATGTCAGGAAGCTATATGGGCAAAGATTGGTCTGCAATAAAGTTCTTCTTAGACCTTTTTGAGGTAGAGTACCCCAAAATTGTAGTATTTTTTATTTCTCAACTTGAAGCATTTCAAACAGATAAAATTAATAAAAAGCTAGAACAGAAGAGAAAGGCTGAACAAAGAAAAGCCAGCGGCGGTGGAAAACAGTTCACCCATAATGTGCAAGGATAATGGCAAAAGAAGTCAAAGTAAGTATTATAGTAGACGACAACGGAAGTATGCGTCTGACCGAGAAATCTGCAAAAAAACTCGGTGGAGGTATGGATAAAGTTGCTAAATCTGCTTCTACAGCAGACCGTGCTTTAAAAGGCACTGCACAAGCCTCTTCTAATAGTACTAAGAATTTTTCAAAAATGTCCCAAGGAATTACGGGAGGGCTTGTTCCTGCTTACGCTACTCTGGCCGCAAATGTTTTCGCAATCACAGCCCTTTTTCAAGCTTTCAAACAATCCGCAGATATTACAAATCTTATAGCGGGCCAGAAAGCCTTAGGAGCTGTTACAGGCATCGCTTACGGAACTATTACTACAAGTATACGAGAGGCAACAAATGGCATGTTATCTTTTAAAGAAGCTGCCTCCGCTACTGCAATAGGTATTTCTTCGGGGTTAAGCTCAGGACAATTAGAAGGTTTAGCGACTGCCGCTAAAAACGCTTCTGCCGTACTAGGACGAGACT
>Ga0208134_1001388_pt1 | contig 14007 bp, 33 predicted proteins | sample VirMetDEL_Mar_31_FD_184515 | JGI IMG/M metagenome (GOLD analysis project Ga0208134, IMG submission 184515) | Aqueous microbial communities from the Delaware River and Bay under freshwater to marine salinity gradient to study organic matter... | ecosystem: Environmental > Aquatic > Marine >... | reverse complement strand
TGGTCATAACAAATAAAAGTTGTATCTTTACAGAGTCGAACAATTAAACTTTATATTATGCCAGAAGAAAAAACAGAGTGGACTACAGAAGAACTTACAAAGGACTTCACAGTATTAGGATTTGGACATGGCTATTGTGCCGTCCAACGCAAATCAGATAACCAGAAGGGGTCTTTAGACTTTGGAGGCAGACCAAGAATTTATCACAGTTTTATTAAATCTGGAAACTAATGAAAGGGTATATTTCTAAATTTGAGAAAGCACATAGGGTTGCTAAATCCTATGGTTATAAAGAAGATAGCTTTGGTTATAAGAATGTTGTAAAACAAATATTTGCCAAACTAGTGGTTGGATTAAATTCTACTATTGGTAGAGTTAATGGAAAACTAACAATAACAAAACACTAACATGAACACTATATACTATGTAATCGATAAACATTACGCCAGTAATGGTGTTGTTGAGGAAGCGATTGGGACTAAAGAAGTAACTGCATATACTATTGAGAACAACAAACTAGAAATGTTTGTACAGTATCATGAGTTAGATAATGAGGATAGCTCGGAAGAACAAATCAAAAACTATCTGGATGAAATAAACATGGATAGTACTAAAGTTAAATTAGTCCAACTATAATTTGATTATATCAATTTAATTACTTATCTTTGAACTATGAAACAACCACTAACTGTAGTATCCCTTTTTGACGGAATGTCTGGGGGACAAATAGCACTAAAAAAATTAGGTATACCAGTAAAAGAGTATATCGCTTGTGAGATTGACAAGTATGCAATCCAGATAACCCAGAAGAATTTCCCAGATACAAAACAAATGGGAAGTGTTACTGAGTTCGATGCAACCAATATATTTGCAGACTTATTCTTTGGTGGAAGCCCGTGCCAAGACTTTTCGTATGCTAAAACCGATGGTGAAGGTATTAAGGGTTCACGTAGTATTTTATTCTGGGAATATGTAAGAATACTTAAGGAGCTACAAGCTAACAATCCAGATATATTATTTCTTCTGGAGAATGTTCCAATGAAAAAAGAGTGGAGTGATATCATAACAGAAGCTCTGGGGGTAGAACCAATCGAGATTAACTCTAATCTGGTGAGTGCCCAATCAAGACGTAGATTATTCTGGACTAACATTGAAGGTGTTACACAACCAGAAGACAAAGGTATCTTTATTAAGGATATTCTTTTACCAGAACCATTACAACTATTCACAGATGAACGCATAGAAAGCTCTAAGGTAGCTACTAAAAACTATATCAAATGGGATATATCTCAAAAGGGATATTATTCTCAACAAGATAGAGCTTATTACAAGGACGGTAAAATGTGTTGTGTACCAAAGAGTCAAGTAAAGTCAAAAGTCTCTGTAGTGGAGTCTGAAGGGGTTTATCGTAGACTTTCACCAGTTGAGGTGGAACGGTTACAAACTGTACCAGATGATTATACTTCTGGTGTTAGTGATACGCAACGTTATATGATGTTAGGTAATGGGTGGACAATCGATGTTATAGCTCACATATTTTCTTTTATTAAATAAAGTTTGGTAGTTACATTAATTAATTGTATCTTTGTAGGGTCAAACAATTAAATCTATACTATGTACAAAGCAAAAAACTTATTATCAACAAACAATAGCAAGACTATTAAAGGTGAAAAATTAGGGTATACTACTTATATTCTTTATTTAGCCCCACATACTCAAAATTCTAGAGGTGTAAATTTATGTAGTCATGCAAGCCCAGGTTGTGCAAAAGCTTGTCTCTTTCACAGTGGTGCGGCACGTTTCGATAACGTTCAAAACGGTAAACTTAATAAAACAGAATGGTATTTAGATAACCGTACTGAATTTATGGAGAAATTGGATGCAGAAATTACTGTTATCAAAAATAAGGCAAAGCACCAAACTAGCGAAAATATTCCAGTTGTAAGATTAAACGGTACAAGTGATATTCCTTTCGAAAAGTTTAAAATTAGAGACGGTAAAAATATCTTTGAATTGCACCCAACTATTCAATTTTACGATTACACAAAAAATCACATTAGATTTGAAAAGGTGTTACCTACTAATTATCACTTAACATTTTCTTTAAGTGAGACTAACAAAGATAAGTCTTTTGAGTTATTAAGTAAAGGTGCAAATGTAGCAATCGTTTTCGGTATTAAAAAGGAAAGTGAACTACCTAAAACTTACAAAGGTTATACGGTTGTAAATGGTGATGAAACCGATTTACGTTTCTTAGATGCAAAGAATGTTATTGTAGGTCTAAGTACAAATTAATGTCAAGCAAAGGTAGTAAAGGAATGAATAAAGAAAATCTAGAAGAGAACGACTTTATCATAAACTTAGAAAATGAACTTGAACTTGCAAATGTAGCATAAATAAAAAAAAAACCATATTACATTAGGTAGTATGGTTTTTTTATTGTATCTTTACAGAGTCGAACAATTAAAACCAATATATTATGGGTCAGTATTATAAAGCAATTATTTTAAACGAAGAAAAAAGTAAGCCATTATTTTATGGTTGTGCTCACGACTTCGGAAATGGGGTTAAATTAATGGAACATTCTTGGCAAGGTAATGTTTTTGTTGGGTTAATCGAAAAAGCATTAATTAGTAACCCTATGCGTTTGGTATGGAGTGGTGATTATGCAGATAATGAAAATGTAGAAAACATCGATAAGGATGTTTTAAAAGAGCTTGCAAAAGAATATGAAAGTGATGAGGTTTTAACCGATGGTGCAAACCTTTACTCTATTGCAAATCATGTAGGTGTTAAGATAACACATGATGAGCATTTAGGATATGGAGATAATAAAAAATCGGTATATGACCATGAGTTTAAATCATTACCGAAAAGATTTAAGTATTTGGTAAATCACGATACAAAACAATTTGTAGATAAGTCCAAAGTTCCAGTTACTGATTGGTGCAAATGGCAAATACACCCTTTACCTTTATTAACTTGTGAGGGTAACAATCGAGGGGGTGGAGATTACAGAGGTGAAGATAAAATAATTGGTAGTTGGGCTAGAAACCTTATTAGTGTTGAGAGTAGAAAATCCAACATACCAAAAGGATTTACCGAGTTAGCTTTTAATTTGGTAGAATAGTTTCAAAAACTTAAATTGCGAGTCGGTTATTACCCAAAGGAACTATTGAAAGATAGTTCCTTTTTTATTTGGTAGTCTGGTAATAATTACTTATCTTTATACCATCAAACAAAAACAAATAGATAATGGAAGACGAGATAGAAGTGGTTGATTTATTCGAACAGTACGAAACTTTACCACAAGAGGTACAAGATATTCTATTAGAATTAGAAGACCCTACCTATATTGAGAATGAGCGAGTACTAGCGTTATTGAAACCTTTAGGTTATACCTTTGAGTATGGCTTATGTGCAACGCCTTATGACTTAACTAAAATATAAAACTATTTGGTGGTTCCATTTATTTGTTGTATATTTGACTAACAATAAAAAAGATTATGTCATACAATGAAGAAGAGTATAGAAACCAGCAGTTAGAACGAAATGGATTTATTCCATGGAATTTAACCATAGAACAAAAGAATATAATATTGGAACCAAGTGAGGCTCCAGAGAATTATCATTGTGATGGTGAGATATCATCAGCAGTAGCATTCACTAACTGGAAACGTAGACTACGAGCATGTGGTTTAAACGCAAAACAAATTAAATTAGCAATAAATTCAAATCTATAAATTATGGGAACAAGACACGCAACAATTGTCATCGCAGGTGGTAAAAACAAAATTGCTCAATACGGGCAATGGGATGGATATCCAGATGGTCAAGGATTAACAGTATTAAACTTCTTAACAGTTGAGGGGAATATTGAACGTCTTAAAGCTGGTATCAAAAAGGTACGGTTTGCAACAAAAAAGGATGAAAAGGATAAGGAAGCATTCTTTAAAGAAATGGGATGTGAGGATGGATGGATGAATATGACGCAAGCAGAGGCATTCAAGGACAAATATCCATTACTTTCCAGAGATGTTGGTGCTGAAATCTTAGAAGCAGTATCATCCTTAGAAGATGAAGCATTCCTTGTGGATTCAAGTGATTTTGTAAATGATGGATTGTTTTGTGAGTGGGCTTGGGAGGTTAACCTGGATAAGGGAACCTTAAGAGAATTACAAAATGGTGAGGTAACATTTCAATTAGATGCTTTACCTAATGAGAAGGAATTCTTAGCAGCATTTGCCACAGAAGAAGAAGATGATTATTAATTTGGTAGTGTGGTTTATTTGTTGTATCTTTGTATAGAACAAATAAACCACAACCAATGGATGACCAAGAATATACTTTATTACAAGAGGACGAGTTCCTAGAGAAGTATAAGCCAATACAGAATCATATGGTAGAGGATGCACCCTTCGATGGATGTATGTATGAAACGTATGGTGAGGAATTAGAATTTATCAGAGAAGTATCCCAAGAGTCCCATAGTGTATGGACTATCTTAGAGAATGACAATGGAGATTTTTTCTACTCATCTGGATATCATTTCGTAAACCGATATGGTTATCTAGTAACAGAGATAGCTTGGGAGCATGACAATATAGAAGTAGAATTAGAAAACGATACTTATGATTGATTACGATTTAGATTCTGGACAACATTTCTTTGGGGCAGTTAGAGATATCATCGCTCTATTAAAGAAGAATAAGGAAGAAACATATGTTTTAACCTTCAATGATACGGATGTAACAATACGACCTGGGTCGGACCCATCTGATATCTATTCGATATATCAATTAAAAAGAGAAATATATCACTTAAAAAATTAGGTAGAACCAAATAAAGGTTGTATCTTTGTAATAACAAAAGGGGAGTTATAAACCTAAGTCAATTAATTGACAGATTTGTTTGCTTGGTCAAGACATACAAGACGAAGTTGTGTAACAACACGAAACAAATTATGTAGGTGTTATTGAGGCAGATTGAAAAGAGGGACTGAAACGTGGTGCAGATATGAACCATTTAGTAGCAACTTAATAGATTTACTTGTAGTATCGACTACTGCACTCTCCACTAAGTATAAATGATTAGAGCATCACCATGTCGGTGGCTTTCACCACTAGGAATCGTGGAATTATGGCGTATCCTAATCATTTTAAAAAGTTCTTTGTATTGAAGATTGATTTGAATATTACAGCACACAGCACCCTTGCAAGGGTTGGTTGTTATAAAGGGCTTTGATAGTGTAGATTGTATCAGCAGTCGTTAATCAATTGTAGATGTATTACCGTTAGCATATAGGCTTCATGAGAGCATTGAAATGCACTGGAAAGCGTTCCAGAAGAGGTTGGTGAAAGTCCGACACAACATATCCCATAACTGAAATTTGGACAAAGAACTTTTTTTAAAATATATTTGGTAGATACAATTATTAGTTGTATCTTTGACCCAAGAAAGAAATATGGTCTTGTCAATGCCATCTTAAATTGACAACATGGTTAGTTTGGGGAGTGGTTACCCCGCATTTTTGTTTGAGAACCTGGTACGTCTTGTACCAGGTTTTACTTTTTTAATTAGGTTATGTCATTTATTAGTTGTATCTTTACAGAGTCAAACAATTAAACCAATAACTATGCACACAGTAGAACACAGTATATCACACACACGATACTACAATACCCAGAAAGAGATTGCAGATGATTTAGGTATCACCAACTCAAGTAAGAAGTCAATAGCTTCCTTTTGTAAGAAATGGGGTTATGGGGTTGAGTTCAATGATTATTATGGTGAGTATAACATAAAAACAACAAGATAAGATGAGCAAACCAATAGCAGAAATTAGAATAGATTACGTATGCGATTTAAACTTGCAGCACATTGATGTATTTCACACTGGTGATGGTGATGAAGAAGGTCATACAGTTGCAGTTGTATGTCTGGATACTGGTAAGGTTATATTTCATGAGAATGATTATCGCCTGGACCCGCAAGTTAAAGGAGCCATTAAAGAAATTAAATCTGGTAAAACATTTGGTAGTTACAATTATTAGTTGTATGTTTACCAAGTCTAATAATTAAAACAAAAAAAACAATGGGACAATTTAGTTGGATTGCACAAGATACTGGAAAAAGTATAAGTAGTACCAAACCTAGACCAGTTACTCTAACAGATAATGAGGGTAGACAATGGACTGAAAATAACTATGAAGGTTATGGTGAGTTTGATGGTAAAGACTTTTATGAGCTATTTGCAGAGATGAACGGTAGAACTTGTTCTGAAGCAGAAATCAAAGCAGACTTAGATAAAGGTTTCAGAGATACCAGAGAAGAAGCCTATACTGAGGTGATGAGAATGAAAGGTATTAACTTATGGTATGGTACAAGTGGTATTAGACATAAAGATACTGGTCAAACCTTCTTGAGTGGTGGTATTGACTTCTTTAACTGGGGTAGTGATAAACTGGTGGATGGTTTAGGAGCTAATGAACTGTCGGAAACTGGGGACTGGAAATCTATTGAGATAAGAGAAAAGAATCTTAATTATCCAAACCTAACTAATACTACTAACTGGACATATAGAAATGAAGCACCAGAAGATTGCCCAAATCAAGGTTGGACATAATAAGTTTGGTAGTGTCAAATATTAGTTGTATATTTGGCTTAACATTAAAACAATAATCATGAGTAAGAAAGCAAAAAATGCCTCGAAGTTAAGACGTTTGATGGCAAAGAGAAGCCGTAAAACTGCTAACAAGTCGAGATGGCAAAAGATGGCAGAGATGGGAGAGAATTCATTCTCAAAACGTTTCAAGCGTAAGAATAGTAAAAACAAAAAAGTGAACGCAATTTCACATGACGGTGTTGCCAACTGTGGTAATCCAGCATGTAGAAGATGTTTCAAGAACGTAGACGGTCATATCCGTAAGGCATCATAATGAGGATATATAATCTTAAGATGGTGATTGATACCTCATCTATTACCATCTATTTAGACAATGGAACCTGGAAAGAACCAACACACATATGTTGTTGGAATAAGGATGAGTGGGTTGAGGATGCTGAAACCGTTGTACCCGCTATGTTAATGGCCATTGAATATTATCATAGTGGTAAACATACCGAGCTATTAACAGTATTAGGTCTTGAAGAACACATACCACCAATGAACCAAATGTTAATAGGGTAACAGACCCTATGTACACAATTGTGTAATCATACACACATATAGCGATAAAACACCCAAGCACCTAAGACGTGGTTAAACAATGGGGGTGAATGAGGGTAGATAATAATGTTTACCCTCAAGTAACTAAATAACTATGATGAGAGTAACATACGATTACCTAAACTGGAGAGTAGAGATAGTTGATAACCTGGTGACTTTTACTTGTACTCTGGAGAAAGAACCAGATGCACCAGAGTTTAAAAGGGAATACGATTTACCAGAATACTATGAGGTCCTAATGCAGGCTGAGTACATTTACTTAATGGATAGTGAAGAATCTATGATATGGTGTATTAAACTGGAAGGTGAGTCATGTCTGGTGATTGATAACTGGGTGAATACAGATGAGCCAGAAGTTGTGGGAACCTGGGACTTTTACGATGAGGTAGAATAAATTTGGTAGTGTGGATTTTTTGTTGTATCTTCGCAGAGTCGAACAACTTAAAACACATATTATGAAAAGATGTATTGGAACATTAATTACAATTAAAAACGTTGTACAAGGTAGAGGTCACGATTGTGGTGGGCTTATCTGTGACGTTTATTTTGAAAACAAAAAATTTGCTACATACCATGATGATGGTTGGGGTGGAGAACCCGAAACACGTATCATTAATGATACAATTGGGCTTGAAGCTAAAGTGTATTTTAAAGCTATCAAATATGCTCAAGATTATTTTGATAGAATGGATGCAAGAGGATTTACTTTCATCACTAAAAAGGGTGTTGATGGTATTACCTTTGATGAGTTATTAGAAGATGTGGTTGTGCAATTAGCCTCAGAAAAACTTTTAGATAAGGATTGTAAAAAAGGATTTTGTGTTGGTACACGTAATCGATATGCAATTCATGGGTTTACAAACACAAAAAACCTTAACGAATTATTAACTACACCTAACAATAGAAAGCTATTACAAGATACGTATGATGCGTCTAAACAAAAGGGGGTAGTATTGAATAGTGTTGAACAATTAAAAGCATTGGGGATAAAACTCTAATTGGAGAATATCTTTGTAAATAAGGCTATCATTTATTTGGTAGTCTTATTTTTTTGTCTTATATTTACCAAGTCAAACAAATTAAAACAAACAATATGGAAACTATAGAATACAAAGGTTACACGATTGAAGTTGAACAAGATATGCACCCTTGCGACCCAATTGCAGAATGGGATGGTAACGCAAGATACGCATTATCACACGGAAGATTTAATCTTCAGAACGATACCGATTTAAGCACCGATGATTATGGTGGTTGGGATGAATTTGAAAAAGCCCTTAAAAAGAAATATAAAGCCCTTGCAATATTACCAGTTTATATGTATAACCATAGTGGTATCACTATTAATACAACTGGATTTTCTTGTCGTTGGGATAGTGGACAAATTGGATTTGTATTCGTAAACAAGGAGTGTTTAAACGAGTGGGGATATAAGTCCGTTAGAGGCTATGAAAAAGCTACTGGGCGTACTATCCAAGAAGATATGATAAGTAACGTTAATTTATATGATACTTACCTTAGAGGTGACGTATATGGTTATAGGGTAATAGATTCAGACGGTGACGAAATTGATTCTTGTTGGGGTTATTATGGAGATTCTGGAATAAAAGAAGCAATAGAACAAGGTAAGGGTATTATTGACTTTGAAATAAAAGAGAAAAAAGATTTGGTAAAGTCAAATTAATTTCTTATCTTCACCAAGTCAAACAAATAAAAACACATTCAATGTCAAAACCAAACCACAGTTATTTCAATCGTCACGAACACATGGGAGTAGATACCCTAAGAGGAATCAACAAGTTAATTGTTAGATTATATGAGGTTGATGGTGAAACGGGTAACATTATGAATATGATGTTTGGATTATTTGATGGTTTTCTTTATTTCAGTTTATTAACAGAAGCTAAAGAAGTGTTACCAAATGATATGTATACTGAATTAGAAGGTTATGTATCTGAAATCAAAAATTACCCAATTACCCAAACTGATACAACACAACACTAATGGCTAAGTATCCAAAATTATATTTCAAGAGAGGTAGTACTCTAATGAGGTTAGACAAATTCAAACAGAGTTATAGTCTAGTAGCCCAAAACTGGGACATCATTAAGGAGTCTTACGAGAAAAAGAACGAGTCTTATCATACTGAAAAGGATGGTGTAACAAAAGCAGTTAAGAGCTTATTTCCTAAAGTCCCAAAGTTGACGGTAACCAAGGAACGTTTTGAGGAACTACAGAAGGATTTGAAGATAAAGGATATTACAATTAGTATCTATATGGGTAGCACTGGTGGTAGACTGGTAGAATTATCTGCAAGAAAAGAGGATAAAGATTTGGTAGAGTCGAAATAAAGTTGTATCTTTACAGAGTCAAACAAATTAAACCACATACAATGAGAACAGAAGAAGCAAAATATTTAGAAGATTACGATTCAATTGAGAGAGACTTTGAAATGTTTACCAGACAAGGTAATAAGAGATGTCAAGCCATCACCAGAAAAGCTATCAAGAAAATATTTGGTGATAAAAGAATCACTAAGGATGAGTTAGCGACTTTTATTGGTAAAGAGATGAAAAAAGTTGCCGTGAAGTTTTCGGAAATTCATGATACTGAACCACCATACCATATTGAATTATATATCAAAGAAGCTTGTGAAATTGCTAATTACAGTTTTGAGTTGGATGATGTGAGATGTTTTAGATAAAGATTTGGTAGTCTCGATTATTATTCTTATATTTACCAAGTCAAACAAATTAAAACCCAATACCATGAATAAAGTAAATTCAATTAGAGAGTTCATTAGAGAAAGAGGTAGTGTATCCAAAAAAGAAATCATTAGATTTTTGATGGTAGACTTACGAGGTGTAGACGGAAAACATTTCGATGCAAATTATCCGTCATATTCTGGACAGTCTGCAACAAACTTTGTACGATGGAAGCGTAATGGTCATCTGGTGAGTATCAAAGGAATGTACAGTTTAACTGAAAGTGGTAAGACCACAACAGTATCAATGTATAAGCCAATACCAAAGTCCAAAGATGACATCATCGCAGAACTTAAAGAAGATATACAATACTGGATTAACCAGAATAATGATTCAAATGAGCAAATACATAAGTTAAAGAATCAATTGTGGGTGAAAGAACGTGAAATAACAGTTATAAAAAATACTATAAGCGATTTCAAGGGATTGCTTAGTGAGATATAAGTTTGTGTTGACAGAAGGGGGTGAAAGAAATTTCACCCTTTTTCATTTGGTGGTCTGGATATTTTATTGTATCTTCACCAAGTCAAACAAATTAAAACAAATACTATGATACATAGACCAGTAGAATCAGAAAAGTTTTACGATTACGTTAAAGAACATTCAAACATTGTGTTTCTGGATAACTCTTGGCAAAATGATGCTTCTGATAGTGTTTACAATCAAAGACACCAAGTAAGTATATACTTTCCCAATGCAGACGTTAAGGATGAAGATGATTGCGAATCCTTCACAACCTTTGCAATATCTTTTCATGATGATGAAGAAATGGAAGAGAAATATAATGCAGAAGTATATAAGAGTATTGAAGCAGTTGTAACAGAACTTAATAAGTTATACAAAACACCCGTTGGTATTGAGAACCTAAAAGCAGAAGATTGTGCACCAGGTTTTGAGGAAAGAGCAGAAATAGGTATAAACTTAATTGATGACTTCTTAGATGAAATGGATGAAGAGTCTAATGGTGGTTAAATATTTGGTAGTCTGGATTATTTTCCCTATCTTTACCAAGTCAAACAATTAAAACATATAATATATGGGAGCACAAAGCTATGATAGTAAAGTAATTCTAAAGGGTAACGCAAATGATGCGTACCGAGAAGCAATTGAAGAAGCCAATGATTATAATGGTCACCAAGAAGGTTATTCGGGTGACATTCAAACTGCCGATGGTTTTTCAATGAGAACTGATAACCCACGTTATGGGACACAAGCATTTTGGAAATGGGAAGATAAATTATTAAATAAAATGGATAAGGGAGATTGTTATTGTGTTGAACTTACGGGGGCAGTATTGAAACGTGCAAAGGGTCAACGTTGGAAAGGTAAAAAAGGTGTACGAGGGTTCTATTTCTTTGGAATGGGACGTTGTTAAGATTCATATTTTTCTTTTTTTAATTTAGATAAGGCTATCATTTATTTGGTAGTCTTATTTTTTTATTGTATCTTTACAGAGTCAAACAAATTAAACCTTATATTATGTCAAAAGAACTAGTTAAAAGAATTACAATCGCTGGACACACATTTGAATTAGTAGATAATGGTGGTGGTGATAAATTTTACCAATGTCGTGGTGAAGTAATGTACGATGATGAGCACGATGAAATGCCCGAACCTTCATTATGGAACGCAGCAGCAAAGCTTACCAAGATTTTAGAAGATGATGGTCACAGAGCAGACTATGACCATTCTGAGAAGGGATGGGTTGAGGTAACAATATTATAATTGAAATGAGACTATCATTTATTTGGTAGTCTTATTTTTTTGTTGTATCTTCACCAAGTCAAACAAATTAAAAGAAACATTATGTCAAAACCAAAACTAGTAATTACAAAAGATGTTAGATACTTTGAAACCCGTAGAGGTATTGGGTATGAAGCAACAACAGACTTCGGTCAAATATGGAACGATGGTAATGGTGGTGGTACTTATTTTGTACCAAACGAGAATGGTCAAGAGTTCAGAAGTCTATCTGAAGATGATTTAGAGAATGTTATTAACGTATACGAGGGACAACCTTTAATATAATGAAAATACTAACAAGTAAAAGTGCAAGTGGTCTAAACGAAAAGATTGAAGCACATAGGAAAGATGGTTATAAACCAATTGGGTCACACCAAGTTGTTACCAAAGCAGCACAATTACAATTCGCTGGGAATCAACATAGGCGTACTGAGTATTCAGTTGAATATTCACAGTCAGTTGTAAGGGATGAAGATGACTATGATTTAAAGATGTTATTATTACGTCTTATTGAAGACAGTAGAGATGTGATGAGGTCAAACACAGTTGGGTTGGATATTGTAGATGATATTGATGCAACAATAAAAGAACATTTTTCAGAATAATTTGGTGGTGAAGGTTATTTGTTGTATATTTACAGAGTCTAATAATTAAATCATATAATATGTCAAAAAGTTTTTCAGTAACATTCATTCCAAACCATGCCCAGCATGATGATGACCCATCAGATTCCAAAGAGTGGAAAACAGTCTATGCAGATTCTGCACAAGATGCACGTGAACAAGTTGAACCTTATGCACAAGTGTTAAGGGTAACAGAAGACGATGATTAATATCAATAACTTCTTTGTAGTGTCTTTAGGGTTTTGGGATGAAATATCTCAAGTCCCTAAAGGCTTTACTTGTTTCTTTCAGTCTTGTGGTAGTAGTTATTACACCAACAAGGATAACACCAAGCTGGTTAGAAAATCAAATCATTGGGGTTGGGGTATAAAGAAATGTACTTGGTTCATTAAGGGTTATGAAATGAACCACTGTGGTGATTGGCAACAGAATGTACCAAACCCGATGAGGATAGCTATTATAGATTATAAAGATTTAAGTTTGGTGGTTTAGATTATTTGTTGTATCTTCACCAAGTCAAACAAAACAAACAGATTATGTTAGAAACAACCAAGGTAGAAGCAACGTGTCAAGGATGCGAAAAGAACTTATACAAACCATACGGATTTGGTCAAGCATTATGTATTAATAGTGCGTGTAGATTAAATAAGGGAAATTAGTTTGTTTCATTTATTTGTTGTATATTTACAGTATGGCAAAGCTAGTAACACAAATATTAACTCTACAAGAAAGGCAAGATGCCCTTAGAATGCCAACACCCGTAAAAAACAAAAAGAAGTACACCCGTAAAAGCAAACATAAAAACCAATAGTTATGACTAACGATGATACAAGAGATTTAGCAATTACTATTACAGATAAATTAGTAGAACTTGGTGTTATACCAGATTGTATTGATACTAATGACGAAGATGAATTTGAAGTGCAGGACCAGATACACGAAATTATCAATAACAAACTTAATATCACAGAATAATGAGAACTAATCTAGAATTTAATATAAAAATAAGTATTATACCAAAGTATAACTTATTGGATAAAAAGTTACTTAAGAACCCATTTGTTGGTGAACTTGGTGAAACATATAAAACGGCTGCACTTCTTTTAGTATCTGAAGAACTTAAAAATGGCCGAACAAGAGGAACTATTGAACTAGAAAAACTTAAAGATGCAATAGATTCAACCTATATACATTCAGTTGATTTAGAACTTGAAGCATATTTTTCTGTTGAATAATTAGTTTATGTCATTTATTATTTGTATCTTCACCAAGTCAAATAAATTAAACCAAAAAACATAAAAATAATGGCACAGATTAAAGTAGTAGTTACATTCCTTTACGATACTGAACAAGATATTAGTGATTGGAATACTGAAGTAGACCACACACACGTAACAACCAAAGATGAAGCAATTGCAACTGCTATTGCAGAGATTGATGCAAATGGTTCTGGTTCATTATATTTTGATGTCTTTGATGAAGATGGTGAATTAATGTAATGATATTTGGTAGTGTCGATTTAATTCCTTATCTTCACCAAGTCAAATAAATTAAACCACAAACCATGAAAGCATCCACATTTATTATTGGTATCATAATGCAAATCAATTATTGGTACGACCAAAACATCTTACCTTACTTTGAGGAA
>Ga0208134_1001384_pt1 | contig 14023 bp, 20 predicted proteins | sample VirMetDEL_Mar_31_FD_184515 | JGI IMG/M metagenome (GOLD analysis project Ga0208134, IMG submission 184515) | Aqueous microbial communities from the Delaware River and Bay under freshwater to marine salinity gradient to study organic matter... | ecosystem: Environmental > Aquatic > Marine >... | reverse complement strand
ACTTGCCATCACTGCTTGACCCATACCAGCATCCAAAATTATTTCAAGCACAAACGCGGCCCTGCTTTAGTTCATGGTTCTTGTTTTGTTGAGGGGTACAGCCCTGAATGGATGCACATCATGTTTGCCAAATTTAATGGCCGCTGTTTTTACACAAACGCCACTATTGAAATTGGCGGAGAAGAAACCGCAGCAATCACATATGACATTCCAAGGCGCTTGGTTGTTGTTTACGGCGAATCTAAGGTGATTCATCACAGCAACCTTGTTTGGTGTCACCGTGCGGTAAAGCGATTTAAGGGTCAGCTGACCGGAGACGACTTCAAGCGTCTTTGGAAAGACCTGACTTTTGATCAGAGCAACAGCTCTTAATTTCACGTCGGGGCGCCTGATGCCTTGGCATGGAGGCTGAAAGCCATACAACACCCACCCCCGTGGGAAAAGCAGGGCGGGCCGATGTCCCGATCAATACCCCGACAACACAATCTATTTATTTTTTTATGTCTCTTAATTTTCACGAACAAAAAAACCTTGAAAAAATTGCCGACGCTTTAACTGAAGTGTTTAACCCTGAAGAGGCTCTTGTTTGCACCCCCCTGCACAGGATTGCTCACGCCCTCGAGACCATTGCAAAATCTATGGATTCTTCTTTTGAACGCGAACAGGGACTGGATTAGGCACACGACTCATGAACCAAGACGATTCCCTTCGCGCCATCCAACGCCACAATGAACTCAGCGCCTTCCTTCGTTATGAAGCCAGACTCAGCCTTGCCTATCGCCAAACTGCGTACGCTCGAGCCAGACGGGCGCATCATGATCACAGTGGGCGAGCAACCGATCCAATTCAGGTCGATCGTGAGTAGCCATCACCTCGTCGAGGAAAAGATCATCCGCCTTCAGAGCTATTGGCTAAAAGCCAGTCAAAACCAAGAACTCTGAGCTACCATCTCATCGTTCCCCTGTTAACTTCAGGGCATGGGTAAGAAGTCAACCAACAGCGAAATTCAACACCGCGTTAATACTGTTTATCAACTTCTGATCAAGTCGTATTCTCGCTTTTCCATCCTGCAATACGCCGCAGATGAGTGGGATGTCGCTGATCGGCAGGCTGATGAATACATCGCACGCGCTCGTCAGTTGATTCAAGAGGACTCAGAGATTGAGCGGCCTCAATGGTTAGCTGCTGCAATCGCACGCCTTGTGGAATATGAAAAAAGAGCTGGTAAAGACGATCAATTGCAAACTGCAATCAAGGCTTTAGAGACTCAAGCCAAGCTTTTGCGTTTTGAAATGCACTGATGTCGTTGTTAACAGGTCTCTGCGAACCAACACGACTGCTCGCATTTTCTGAGCCACCGGATCAGAAAACAACCGACGACATTCTCAACAGAATTAGGGCAGATCTACATCCTGGGCAGCGTCAGTTTGTGGACGATCAAAGCACCGAAATTATCGGCGTCTCTGCTGGGTACGGCGCAGGCAAGACGCGGGCCTTATGTGCCAAAGCAGTATTCATGGCCGCGGCCAATCAAGGCTTTACCGGTTGTGTCATGGAACCAACCGGGCCTTTAATTCGCGACATCTGGCAAACAGATTTTGAGAACTTCTTGGAGGAGTACGAAATCCCGTACACCTTCAGAGCATCGCCGCTTCCTGAATACACACTGCATTTAGAAAAAGACACCAAATTGCTTTGCCGCAGTTTTGAGAACTGGCAAAGAATCATCGGCTCTAATTTTTCGCACATCCTTGCGGATGAGGTTGATGTTGTTTCGCCTGGCATCGCGAACAAAGCATTCCCAAAAATCCTTGGTCGTTTGCGTGCTGGCAACGTGCGGCAGTTTGCGGCGGTATCAACGCCTGAAGGTTTTCGTTGGATGTGGAACACGTTTGGCACAGAAGAAGCGCAGCAGCGCCCTGACCGGAAGCTGATTAGGATGCGCTCGGCAGATAATCCACATCTGCCCCAAGACTTCATTGAACGGCTGCAAGCCAACTACGACCCGAGCCTTTTGAAGGCTTATCTAGAAGGCCAATTCTGCAACCTCACAACTGGTCAGGTTTATGACCGTTTTGATCGCGCCAAGCATGTAATCACCGATATTCCTGATGTCAGCAACGAGCCTCTTCGCGTCGGCGTTGACTTCAATATCGGAAACATGTCAGCAGTCATCGGTGTTCGTCTTGGGAACAACCTTCTCCTGATCGACGAGATCAGCGGTGCGCATGACACCGACGCCATGGCCCAAGAAATACAACGCCGCGCAGAAGGACGCCAGGTTTACGCCTACCCTGACGCATCTGGCGGAAACAGAAGCACGAATGCCTCGCGAACCGATATACAGATTCTCGAGTCATACGGCTTCAGCAATCAATCACCAAAGGCCAACCCTCCCGTCCGCGATCGGGTGGCTTCTGTTCAAGCTTTGTTGGAAAACGGAAAGGGCGAAGTCAGATTGCAGGTCGCCGCAAATTGCAAACGAACGATCGAATGTTTAGAGCTGCAGAGTTACACCGAGGCCGGTGATCCCGATAAAGATCAGGGGTATGATCACATGAATGACGCTCTTGGTTATCTTGTCTACCGCGATTTCAGCATGATTCATGCTCGCGCTGGCCGAGGCACTGGCATCAGGCTTTACTAAACTGACGGCATCGGGCGGGATTTAACTGTGTATTCAGGCTTTTCTGGTGGTCGCCAACGTGTTGGTAACGTCACTCAGGTGAACGACCCCAGTACGGCTTGGGTTAATCAAGAACCGCATTGGGGATTGATTGAACATTTACTTGGCGGCACATACAAAATCAGAAAAGGCCACCGCAAATTTTTGCCTCAAGAACCTAGAGAATTAGACGAGTCTTATGACAACAGGCTGCAGCGTTCAGTTTTAGCGCCTTATTACGTCAGGCTTGAGCGCATGTTGGCTGGCATGTTGACGCGTAAGCCAGTCAGGCTTGACGACGTTTCTGATCAAATCCGCGAGCAATTATTCGACGTTGATCTGCAGGGCAATGATCTGCAGACGTGGCTTTACAACACATCGCGCATCTGCATTCGCTACGGGCACGTTGGTGTTCTTGTTGATGCGCCAAAGTCTGGCGACACTGGCCGCCCTTACTGGATCACGTACACGCCAAGGGACATCCTTGGCTGGCGCACTGAAATGGCCGATGGCCAACAGAAGCTGACGCAGCTTCGTTTGTTTGAAAAGGTACTTGTCCCAGATGGCTTGTACGGAGAAAAGCAAGTCGAGCAAGTACGTGTCTTGACCCCTGGCGCATTTGAGATCTTTCAAAAAGATCAAAAGGGTGACTTCCGTGTTGTTGATGAAGGCACAACAAGCCTCAGCGAGATTCCGTTCAGCGTTGCTTATTCCAACCGGGTTGGTGTTTTGGAGTCATTCCCGCCGTTGGCTGATATTGCTGAGCTAAATCTGCAGCACTATCAAGTCCAATCAGATCTTGGGAATCAACTGCACATCAGCGCAGTGCCGATGCTTGCGTTGTTTGGTTTCCCTGCAGCAGCAGAAGAAATTAGTGCAGGCCCAGGCGAAGCACTAAGCCTCCCCGAAGGAGCGGCGGCGAGCTACATCGAACCGGCTGGCAACAGCTACGACGCGCAGTTCCGCAGGCTTGACCAGATCGTTTCGCAGATTAATGATCTTGGCCTTGCCGCTGTGATGGGTGCAAAGCTCAGCGCAGAAACTGCCGAGTCAAAGCGGATTGATCGCAGTCAAGGCGACAGCACGATGATGGTTGTCGCGCAGCAGATGCAAGACCTGATTGACAACTGCTTGCGGTTCCACGCTGATTATCTGCAGGAGTCACAAGCTGGCAGCAGCCTTGTCAATCGTGACTTTATGGGCGCAAGACTTGAGCCACAAGAGATTCAAGCGTTGTTGCAGCTTTACACCGCTGGCACGGTGACACAAGAAACGTTGTTGCTGCAGCTTGAAGCAGGCGAAGTGCTTGGAGATGACTTTGATGTTGAGGCCGAGCTTGAAGCAACGCAGGCTGGCGGATTACTTGAAACACCGCAGCCAGTCCCGCAGCAGGAAGTCACAATACCTGAAGGAGAACCGGAGGTAAACGATGGGGTGGCTTGATGATTTGCGGAGGCCAAAAGCAGAACAACCATCAAGTCGGGATTTCTTTTATTCGCATGACAGGCTTGCCAATCAGTATTTTGCAGTCATCAGACTGACGTGGTATTTGGACGGCAAGGTTTGCGCCGTGACCGAAAGCAGTATTGCGACTTATGACAAAGATGTCGTGGCGGAATTTACGTCAATCTTGGATAACGCGTTAAAGCTTGGCGCCGATGCCGCTGTTGTTTGTATTGAAGAACCTCAAGCCCTTGGCATCTATGAAAAATGAGTACACCTGCCGAGCTTTACCGCAATGCCATCGATCTCAACCGATTTAGCAACGGTGTCGCAAAGCGCATCGCTCGCACATACAACGATCTTATTTTGGACGCTGTTGATCAGCTTCGTGGGATTGATGAGTTGTCTGCGCCTAGCAAGGCTGCACGGCTTCGGGCCATTCTCGCGCAACTAAAAGAATCGCTGAATGGATGGGCCGGATCGAGCACAATTTTGGCGGTTGAAGAGCTGCAAGGGTTGACACTTTTGCAATCTGAGTTTGTAGAAGAGCAGCTACGCAAGGCGTTGCCAATTGAGCTGCGTAATCAGATTCGCAGTGTGCAGATCAGCCCGCAGTTTGCGCAGTCCGTTGCCACCGTCGATCCAACTGCACTGAATGTTGTTTCGCTCAGTGATGACTTACAAGCTGCAGTAACTGGAGCGCCTACAACGTTCCAATTGACAGCGGCGCAAGGCACAACAATCACGTTGCCAAATGGCAAAGTGCTGGAAAAGTCGTTTCGTGGCTTGGCTGAATCGCAAGCTGATCTTTTCGCCAAAACAGTGCGAAATGGACTGTTGACTGGTGAATCAACTGACAAGTTGGCGCGGCGCTTAAAGGGTCGTTTGCGATTTGGTCAGCCGGGAAGTTTGCGGCAGATGGCGCAGGCTGGCGGTGAAGTGACAGCCGTGGCCAATCATCAAGTGATGGCGATGGTGCGTACCAGCATCAACCAAGTAGCAAACGCATCAAGCCAACAGGTGTATGAAGCCAATCAAGATGTGACCAAGCGTTACCGGTACGTCGCGACGTTAGACAGCCGGACATCAGCGATCTGTCAGGCGTTAGATGGTCAAGAATTTGACTACGGCAAAGGTCCAGTTCCGCCGCAACACTTCAACTGCAGGTCAACGACTGTTCCGTTGATTGATTACAAAGGGCTAGGAATCCCGCCGCCAAAACCTGGCAAGCGCAGAAGCTCTGATGGCTTGGTGCCTGCTAATCAAACTTATGGGCAATGGCTGAGTAATCAAAGTAAAGCTGTGAAGGCTGATGTTCTTGGCCCGGAGAAGGTTCCGTACTTCAATCGCTTGGCGCGAAAGTATGGGCCGACAAAGGCAATACGCAAGTTTGTCAGTGAAGACGGTTCAGAGTTAACCTTGGATCAGCTCAAGCGCCGTTACCCCAGTGGCAAAGCTTCATAGCAGATTTCAACTTACGCTTCCGGGCGAAGAGAAGAAAGCCAAACCTGCAGCTAAAAAAGCTGTGGCCAAGAAAGCAGAAGCTAAGGAGGAATCCTGATGCCTAGCTATTCCGGGCCAAAGAAACCTCAGAAGCCTGCTAAGAAAAAGAAAGGAGGCAAGAAAAAGTGAAAAAGGGTTCTCGCGTTAGCTGGGTTTACCAGGGCAAGCGGACTTTTGGCGTTGTTACTGGCAGCGGTGGCAAGCGTGCATCAGTCAAAGGGCCAAGCGGCGGCACGGTAACTCGTGTCGGCACAGACGCTGATCCTGTTGTGCGGATCAAATCAGAAAGCACTGGCAATCCTGTTCTGAAGCGTCGCTCTCAATTAAAGGCGGCACCAAAAGGCAAATGACCATCAAGCGTGGTGGCCATACATTTGCGGGCTACGACAAGCCGATTAAGACGCCGAATCATTCGAGCGGCAAATCACACGCCGTTGTGGTCAGCGTTAAAGGCAGCCCGAAGCTCATACGTTTTGGGATGCAGGGCGCTAAGACAAAGCCGCCGCGCAAGGGTGAATCAGCGACGGATAAGAAAAAGCGTGCGTCTTTTAAAGCGCGTCATGCGAAGAATATCGCCAAAGGAAAAACAAGTGCCGCATATTGGGCGGACAAAGTAAAGTGGTGATGCAATTTAGCCTGTGGCTAATTCATGTCCGAAGAACAAACTGCTCCTGTGGAGCAATCTGTTGACACCAGCGAATTAAAAACAGAACTCGAATCAATGAGGCGTAAAAACGCTGAATTGCTCGATGAGTACAAAAAAGCAAAAGCTCAAGCAAAGGCTGTGCCTGATGGCGTTGATGTTCAGGAGTTACTGGACTTCAAAGCTAAGGCGGAACAAGCAGACCTGGAAAAGCAAGGCAAGTATGGCGAAGCCCGACAAGCTTTGGAGCAACAGTTCCGTGAGGCGACGGCGGAGAAGGACAAGCGCATTTCTGAACTCGAAGCGCGTGTTCGTGAGCTGGAGTTAATCACACCTGCTGTCAGTGCTTTGGCTGATGTTGTTCATGACCCTGACTTAATTTTAAAAACCAAGCTGACGAGTGAACAAATCGAGCGCGAGCCTGATGGCACCGTCGTTGTTGTCGATGGCTATCAACGAACACCTGTCGGTGAATGGGCCAAGACTTTGCCAGCTTGGATGCAAAAGCAACCCAAGCCACAAGGCAGTGGCGCACCATCTGGCCGTGCAACAAGTGATTCTGTTGCTGGTGTCAAAAATCCATTCAGCAAAGAAACGTTCAACCTCACAGAACAATCACGGTTATTTAAAACCGATCGTGACATGTATGAAAGGTTGAAAAACGCAGCTAACCGTTAGTATGTGACCTAATGGCAAAGCTGTGCTGCGCCTAAGGGCTGTGCCCACACCGTAAACATTCTCTTTTTTTGACAGATGGCGACTCTTAGGAGCGACATCATCATCCCTGAGGTATTTACGCCTTACGTCATTGAGCAAACCACTCTGCGTGATGCCTTCCTGGCAAGCGGTGTGGTGCAGCCAATGGCTGAGCTAAATGCAGCAGAGGGTGGTGGGGACTTTGTTCAAGTTCCTTTCTACAAAGCCAACCTTGCTGGTGACTTTGAAGTTCTTACTGATAGTTCTTCACTGACCCCAGGTAAGATCACCGCAGACAAGCAGGTTGCTGCTGTCTTGCACCGTGGTCGTGCTTTCGAGTCACGCGACCTAGCTGCCTTGGCTGCTGGTTCTGACCCGATGGCTGCCATTGGCGCCAAGATTGCTGACTACATTGCCAACCAGCGTCAGAAAGATCTTCTGTCCTGCCTTGGCGGTGTGTTCGGTGCAGTTGGTGACACCGCTGGCGGTGCTTTCCTCGGCCTAGCCGTTGATGGCGCATCTGGTGATACTCCAACCGTGCTTGGACCACGTCAAATTGTTACTGGCAAAGCATTGCTAGGCGATCAAGGCGAAAAGCTTGCTGCGATCTGCGTACACCCCAATGTGTACTACGACTTGATGGAGCGTCGTGCAATCGACTTCATCTACGACGACAATGGTGCTGCTGACACAGCAGCCAGCCAAGGTTCGACTGCAAACGCATTCGGCCAGGTGCAAGTCCCAACATTCATGGGATTGCGCGTGATCGTCTCTGCAGACGTTCAAACAGCAAATAGCGGTTCATCCACTGAATACGCTTCTTATCTGTTCACCCAAGGTGCAATCGCTTCTGGCGAACAGCTTGGCCTGCAGACAGAAACCGATCGCGACATCCTCGCCAAGAGTGATGCAATGTCGATCGATCTTCATTACGTCTACCACCCGGTCGGCTCGAAGTTCTCCTCTGCTGTTTCAAATCCAACTCGCGCTCAACTTGAGACCGTTGGAAACTGGACGAAGGTTTACGAGACCAACAACATTGGGATCGTGCGGATTACTTCCACTTCTAACCTTGATTGAGGGAGTAATTAACCATGGCATCCATTTTTGAGGCAACAGCGGGCAAACTCATTGGCCCGACAACTGGCGGCACTGTTACCCAGGCCACCAGCAAAGCGACAGGTGTGACTCTGAACGCAGCTTCAGGTCAAATCACCCTTGACGACGCAGCCCTAGCGGCTGCCGCTGAAGTGACCTTTGCGGTTACTAACAGCGAAATTGCAGCTACTGACGTTGTTGTGGTTAACCACAGCTCCGCCGGGACTGCTGGCGCTTATCTCGTTCAGGCCAACACAATTGCTGCTGGCTCGTTCGCGATTACCGTCGCAAACCTGTCCGGAGGTTCATTGGGAGAGGCCATTGTCCTTTCCTTTGTAGCTCTGAAGGGCGCAAGCTCCTGATGGGTTTATTCGCTTTCAGGCGAATGAAGGAACGCGAGGCTGCTGCGCAAGCGGTGGCCTCCGCCCCTGAAAAGCCCAAATCCAAGACTTCTAACGTGAAGCCCGATGGCAGTAACAATCAACGCAACAGCGGGCGACGCAAGCGCGAACAGCTACATAACGCTGGCTGAGGCTGACGCCTTTGTCGAAGCGATGGTGCTCAGCACTGACGCTGCTAAGTGGGACACAGGCAACGCAGATTCTCGCAACCGTGCTTTGACGGCGGCAGCACAGCGGCTTGACCGCGAAAGATTTTTAGGCGCACGCGCCACCGACACACAGGCATTGCAATGGCCGCGTACTGGCGTGCGAAAGCCCGATACTTACGTCAATACTTACGCGACCGGGTTTCCATTCCGCATATCCGACGATTACTTCACCGACACCGAAATTCCTGATCAAATCAAGCGTGCTCAAATTGAGCTTGCTGTTTACTTGCACAGCAATGTTGATGGCATCAGCTTAAGCGGGTTGAATGATTTCAAAAACGTCAAGATTGGCAGCATCGATGTAACGCCTGATAAGAGCGGCGCTGTTGGCGCTGATCATGTACCGCCGATGTTTGAAAGGTTCTTGACAGGGCTTAGAATTAGCGGACCGGGCAACATCGCTATTAAACGGAGCTGATCATGGGCATGGGTTATTCGCCGTCAAAGGCAATCATCATCACTGATACAGCTGCACACACTGGCAGGTTTTACAAGGTGGAAGCCTTGAAGGACTCAGTTATTGCTGCGATGACTTCTGAAGGCATTACTGAGAACGGATCAGGCGCCCCGTCTGCAATCGACATCAATACCGGAGCTTGTATTGAAGGCGTACTTTTTACTTCAATTACTTTGACCTCTGGTCATGTCGTTGTTTATAGCGTCTGATGGGACTTGCTCAATCCCTTGAAAAAGTGGCCGGTACCGTCATCGCAACGTTCGGTGGTGATGTGACAGTTCGTTACGTTTCCGCTGGCAGTTATAACGCCACGACGGGCGCAATTACTGAGACAGTCAGCGACACCAACGTCAAAGGTGTCTTGGAAGATGTAAACGTCCGCGAGGTGAATGAGCTTGTTCAACAGGGCGATAAACGTTTAACGGTTGCAGCCAAAGAGCTGCCATCAGCCCCTGAGACCAAAGACCGCGTCGTGATCAGCACGGTTGTGCATCAGATCATTCGTGTTGAAACGACAGAGCAAGACAACACGGCGCTCACTTACGAACTAATTCTGAGGGCATAACGATGGCACGTCGGATCAGAATTGATCAGATTGCTGATCTGATGGAAGAGGAAGTTCAAGAAGTGGTCAAGTTGACAGCATTGAGCTGGTCTGGTCAGGTTAAAGAGCAAACCCCTTTTGACACTGGTCGTTTGCGCAATGCTTGGCAGACAAAGATCGGGAAGCTTGAAGCAGAGATCACAAACAACATGGAATACGCCGAGCCTGTTTTGTATGGAAACAGTTTGCCATCATCTTGGGGCGGTCAGTACCGCACACGGCAAGGCACGGTCCCTGGCTTTCCTGATCTAATCGGGAAAGAAATTGCTACTAAAGAAGTCCCGCAATTTATCCGTGCTTTCAGGAGGCGTAACTAATGGCCGCTGCTGATCTCAATGCAATTAGGGCCACCATTGAAGGCAGGCTTGCAACAGAGCTAGCTGGCGATCCTGCTATTCCTGTTGTGTTTCACAACATGGCATTTGAGCCAACACCTAATTCTTCATTCGTTCAATGCCTTGTCAGCTTTGGCGCAAACGAATATTTAAGCCAAGGGCTGACAACTAATTCTCAAAACAGAATTATCGGGATTGTCACCATCAATATCTTTTCAGCCAAAGGTGTTGGCCCTGGAGCCAATTTTGTCATCGGCAAAAGGATTCGGGACCTTTACAATAGGGTCATCGTGTCGGGGGTTTTCTTCGACGCTGCAACAGGTCCAGAGGCACTGCTTTCAGCAGCACCCGAGGGCTACTTCCAAACCCAGGTCCGTGTGACCTTTGAATCCATCGAGGAACTCTGACCATGGCCACAATCCGAGGCGAACAAGGAGCAGTCCAGTTTGACGCTGCAGGCTCATCCAACGCAACAATCGTCGGCACTCGTAGTTGGAGCTTAACCACTACGAAAGAAACGCTTGACACTTCAAAACAGGGCGATACTTTTCGCAGCTTTGTTGGCAGCATGATTTCTGGATCTGGCACTGTTGAGCTGGTTTACGACCCGGATGCAACAGGCCAAGCAGCTTTCCTCGAAGATGTGGTTACGACTGCTGACACAGCCGACGCAACTTTTGAGTTGTTTACAACCGGTACAAGTTCTGGCACTGATTCCGTCAGTTTTGCTGGCATTATTACGGACATGGAGATTACTTCAACTGCCGGTGAACTTGTTGTTGTGTCCTGCAGTTTTGTCACCAGCGGCGCGATCACTATGAACTTGGAGTGATTTAGGTCTATAATTTAAGCGCAAGCTTTTATTTAATGGCTCAAAATCGCACCGTCGATCTGCTGGTTGGGGCGTTTGATCTCAACCAGCGCCGCAAGTTTGAACTAAAAAACGCTGAAGGCAAGAAAGTTGTTGATCTGTTTTTTAAGCCGATCACACGCGCTGACCGCAAGAAAGCACAAAGCCTTTCTGGCACTGAAGAAGCATTAGACATCAGCACGCAGATGCTGTGCCAGATGGCAGAGCTTGAAGATGGCTCAAAGGCTTTTGTTTCTGCCGACGCTCCAAAGCTGCAACGGCAGTTGCCTGAGTCTGTATTGAACGAGCTTGAGCTGTTCTTGTTTGGCCTTGGTGAAGAGGCTGACCTTGAAGAAGCAAAAAACGACTAAAGCAGGACAACTGGCTCAATTTTGAGTTCTTCTTGTGCTGCGAATTGGGAATGACGCTTAGCAGGCTTCGTACGGAACTAACCGATGCGGAGCTTGTGCATTTTGCTGCGTACTACGAGTTGAAGGGTGAACGGGAACAGCAGGCAATGGATCGCGCAAAAACAAGACGGCGGTAGGATAGGGCTAGTGCTGGATCAGTCGTGGCAAGAGCGAACGTAGAACTGATCGTCGAAGCCGCTAAGGCTATTAATCCGCTGCGAAAGGTTGAGCAACACAGTAAAAAAGTTGATCAAGCGTTAAAGAAAAATCAAAAAAGTGCGCGGGACGTTGAGGCCGCATTCCAACGAATGGGTCGAAATGGCATAAGAAGTTTTCGGGATCTTGAAAGCAATGCTGCCCGGCTTGGTAGAAGCATGGGCGGGTTGCGTGGTGGGATCGTCAAGGCTGCTGTTGCTTTTGCTGGATTTAAAAGTGTTCAAACTGGTATAGCAAGGCTTGAATCAGAACGCAGGATTCAACTGCTAGGAAAACGTTTTGGCGAAGTAGCTGGCCTTCAAAATGCTGCAGCGCAGGCAGCAAAGAAATTTAAACTTAGTCAAACAGAAGCAAATCAATCACTTGCAAATGCTTTTGCACGTTTGCGACCGCTTGGTGTTTCCTTAGAAGATATAACTTCGACTTTTGGTGGTTTCAGAACCGCAGCAGTCCTTGGTGGGGCAACAGCCGCAGAAGCCTCTGCCGCCTTTACGCAGTTGTCGCAAGCTTTAGGCTCTGGCGCATTGCGTGGCGATGAGTTCCGCAGCATTGCAGAACAAGCTCCATTAGTCCTTCAAGCTATTTCTGATGAGACAGGGATTGCCGCAGGCAAGCTAAAAGAATATGCAGCCCAAGGGTTGCTAACAAGTGACATTGTTATTAAGGCACTTAAGCGCATTGAGTCTGATGGTGCTGAAAGTCTTGCTCAGGCATTAAATGGTCCTGCTGCAAAAATTAAAGAGTTCCAAAATGCAGTTGAAGATGCTCAGGTTGCGGCTACTGAAAGTGCAATACCTGCGATTACTGATGCAATATCCGAACTAGGCACCGTTATTAGACAGCTTGAGCCTGCTATTCGATTTATCAGTGGGTTGCTTGCTGGTGTCGCAAAAACTGTTGGCAACATTGTTGAGGGCGTTTCCTCTGGCGGCAAAACTACTGCTGCACGGCTTGCGGCAGAACAAGCAGCAACTTTGCAGACGAACAATAAATTTGGCAAACCAGGCCCGTTTGGAAGGTCTACTGAGGCTCAACAGTTTCGTGAGGAAGTTCTTGAGCGTGAGCTGTCAAGGCGTCTAGCCATTGCCCGCGGGGCTGTGCCTGGACAACTCCCGGCCAGTGCCGCTGATATTGCTTCAAGCGCTACGGGGACTTCGCCTATTACTTTGCCAACCAAAGATTCTGGTGGCGGCGCTGCAGCAAAAGAGCGTGTTGATATGTCGCAAGAGTTATTTGATTTAAACAAGCGTTTGCTTGGTCAGTCAGATGCTTTAACTGAAGCAGAACGAATTGTTCTTAATTTTCAAATTGAAAAGCAAAAAATTTCAGAAGCTAACTTATTGCCGCGTGAAGAAGAAATAGCACTATTAGAAGCGGCGGCTGGTTTTGAACAAGATATTTTAGATCGGCGCGAAAAACAGCAAAAGGTTACGGACGAAGCAAATAAAAAAGCAGCGAAAGAAGCTAAGCGCCAAGAAGAAGAAGCGCAACGTCGGCTTGAAGCTGACCCTGGCTTCCAGATGCAACAGCAGCTTGAAAAGCTTTTAGAGACACAAAACCAAGTTGCATTTGCTGCTACATCAATGGGCAGTGCTTTTGCGAATGCTTTTGGGGATGTTGTTACTGGTGCCAAAACTGGGCAAGAAGCATTAGCAGACATGTTGAAATCTATTGCTTCTGACTTCTTAGCAATGGCGAAAAAGATTATTGCTCAGCAGTTAGCAATGATTTTGTACGGCACGATCATGAAGGCACTGGGTGTTTCAATGCCTGGTGGTGGTGGCAGCTCTACTGATCCTTTTGGCACAGGGCTTACTAGTGTCAATCAAATTGGCGGCGGAATGGTTAGCCCCTTCGCAGAAGGCGGTTTTGTCAACAAGCCAACCAACGCATTGATTGGTGAGGGTGGTGAGCCTGAGTACGTCATCCCTGAATCCAAAATGCGTGAAAGCATGTCGCGTTATTCACGCGGCTCACGCGGAAACAGCGTTATTCCTACCAGTAGCGGTGGAGCGGAAGACAGCGGTGGCGGAACAGCAGTCGCCGCACCAATCGACGTTCGCTACACCGTGGAACGTATCAACAGCGTTGACTATGTAACCGCTGATCAGTTCCAATCTGGCATGAGGCAAGCCGCCAGCCAAGGTGCTAAACAGGGTGAACAGCAAACGTTAAAGAGGTTACAAATGAGCGGTGGTACGCGTAAGAGGTTGGGCCTATGACAAGCTTTGCATTTGGTCATGCCTTGCAAATTGTGATTGAAGGCGGTGCTGATTTCCGCTTTCAGAACTTTTTTATTGGGAAAAACATGACTCACACTGGCGCTGACAATGTAAATACGAATTTTCAGTTTGTGCCATTTGGTTTTTCTGGCGTCACTGTTAACCGCACAGGCGATGGGATGGACGCATCCCTTGTTTTCCCAAACAATGCTTTGACGAGGGAGTGGGGTAGGGACGCAGTTATCAAAAGCTACCAAATGATGGTTCAGGT
>Ga0208134_1001383_pt1 | contig 14027 bp, 1 predicted proteins | sample VirMetDEL_Mar_31_FD_184515 | JGI IMG/M metagenome (GOLD analysis project Ga0208134, IMG submission 184515) | Aqueous microbial communities from the Delaware River and Bay under freshwater to marine salinity gradient to study organic matter... | ecosystem: Environmental > Aquatic > Marine >... | reverse complement strand
CAAACAACTATACCGCAAACTTGCATTTTGGGGATGTTGCCGACGACGACGCTGGGCGAATAGAGTACAACAACTATGCTAATACTATGGGGTTTTATGTAAACAATTCCCAGAAAGCTATATTTAAGTCTGATGGGGATCTGCTAATTGGTACAACATCTTCGGGGTCGTATGGCGCAAAATTAAGGGTTGGTGGTATATTCGAGTCTACAGGCGTTAGAATAACGTCTAACGGTAATCAATTTCTTAGTGCGGGTAACTATGGAGCAGCAGGTATAGAACTACGAAGCTATTCGAGTTACAGCACCAATGCGCAGTTAATAATGAAGTTTGCTAATTCTTCAGGAACTGAATTTGGCTCAATAAAAATTACCGGGGCGGCTACATCGTTTAATACTTCATCTGACGAAAGACTCAAAGAAAACATTAGGGATGCAGACGATGCAGGTGCTAAAATTGACGCAATTAAAATCAGGCAGTTTGACTGGTTAGAGAGTGGTGAGCACCAAGACTATGGGTTTGTAGCGCAAGAGTTATTGCCTGTAGCGCCTGAAGCGGTATCTGAAGGATATACTGCAGATGATATGATGAGTGTTGATTACAGCAAACTTGTCCCAACACTAGTTAAAGAAATACAGTCCCTACGCAAACGAGTAGAAGAATTGGAGAATGACAAATGAATTTTACAATAACAGACTTAGATAGAAATACTAGTGGTGGTGTAATACAAGCGCACTGGACTGTGTCCAAGACATCTGGGTCGCATACTTCTTCTTTATATGGAACTTGTAACTTTACACCAGATTCTACTGCCGATGGATATGTTGCATACGATTCATTATCTGAAGCTAACGTGATTGCGTGGGTGCAAGCAGCCATTGACATGACAGCTATTCAAGGTACACTAGACGCAGAGCTAGCAGAAAAAGCATCCCCCACTGTGCTATCAGGTACTCCTTGGTAGTATTTATAATCGCTTCATTATAGGGCCCATTTATGTCGGCATCACAATTTAAAAGTCTAAATGAAGCCCTTGATTTTCTACAGCTATACGACACGGAAGAAACTCCTTATTTCAGCAATAGCTCTTGGTCAAGGAGTGGCCGTGCAAAGTATAGATTTCATCCTGAATACGACAATTTAAACTACGCATCTCAAGCCATAATTGACCGCATACGCTCGTTAAATGATATTTATGAAGGCGGTAAGCATTTTGAAACTCCTGAAGCTAGAGAAGAATTAAAGGCAGCCCTAGAAGCAAAAAGCCCAGCGTTCAAATATTACGGTTTTGAAGGGCCAATACAATCAGTAGAACAGGCTCTAGTTTTTCTTACTAACCATGACATTAAAGGCACGCGCAGTGCCAAATTAGGTGTAGATTTCTATAGGCCTTTTACTACAGGTAGTAATTACCAACGAAGCGTGAATCGCTGGACGTACATAGAAAACTCCGACGCATATAATAACCTTGACCCGTTTTCAAAAAGTTATGTTGATGATGTTAGAGGGATATATTTATACTCTAGCGCGGATCAACAAGATCCTAAAAATCAAGCTACTGCTCTCTTTGTGACAGCACAAGAGGATGGCGATTATTATAAAAACATAGTACGTGATGCTACTTCACTACAAGACACAGCCGACTACTCACCACAGTTTTTACGCAGTATAGCAGAGGGTAACCTTTGGCAAGGCGAAAAGGACTTTTCTGAGATAGGTAAAGCGGCTACTGCCAGTGGTTCCACTGATAGTCAGTTAGAGGCTGCCGCGGAACAGCGTGGGCTAACGCCAGAAGAATTTTTACGGAAATACGATTATAACCGAGACGGTATAGTTTCTTCTGCTGATACCTTAGCAATCCTAGAAGATCAACAAAACGGCACGCCTTGGTCTTATTCCCCTGCCATATTAGGTGAACAAGATGACGATGAGGATGGGGTATTAAACAAGGACGACGAATACCCTACTAACCCTAACTATCACGACGATGCTACTAAGCAAGCGTACGAGCAAGAGCAGCAAGAAATATACGACAATTCTGATAGTGATGGTGATGGCGTATTAAACAAGGATGATGAGTACCCTAATAACCCTAACTATCACGACGGTGGTAGTAAAGCGGGGTATGAATGGGATATAAAAGACTACGATAAGGATGGCGTAATAAACGGGGAGGATACTTATCCGCTTGACCCTGAATATCACGACGAGATGTCTAAGCGAGCGTATGAACAAGAGCAGTACGATAATGCTGATGACGATGGTGATGGGGTAATAAACAAAGATGATAAGTATCCTACTAACGATAACTACCACGACGATGCTAGTAAAGCACAATATGACCAAGACGTAATAGATAGAGCTGACGATGATAACGATGGTGTAAAAAACAAGGATGATAAGTACCCTACTAACGCCAACTATCACGACGATGCTAGTAAAGCACAGTATGAATATGACATAGCTGATGACGATGGTGATGGCGTAAACAACAAGGATGATAAGTATCCTACTAACGCTAACTACTCAGATGATGCGGGCAAAACTCAGTATGACTATGATAATGCTGATGCTGATGGTGATGGTGTAATAAACAAGGATGATAAATACCCTAACGAAGCTAACTACTCAGATGATGCTACTAAGGAAGCGTATGAATATGGCCTAGAAGATTCTGATGGTGATGGTGTAATAAACAAGGACGATATAGCCCCCCTCAATGCATTCTGGCATGACTTGGAGAGTAAAGCTCAGCATATATACGATACCTCTGACGCTGATGGTGATGGCGTAAAAAACAAGGATGATAAGTATCCTACTAACGCCAACTACTCAGATGATGCTACTAAGCAAGCGTATGAACAAGAGCAGTACGATAATGCTGATTCTGATGGTGATGGTGTAATAAACAAGGATGATAAATATCCTGACAACGCTAACTACTCAGATGATGCGGGCAAAACTCAGTATGACTATGATAATGCTGATGACGATGGTGATGGTGTAAAAAACAAGGATGATAAATACCCTACTAACCGTAACTACTCAGATGATGCTACTAAGCTAGCGTATGAACAAGAGCAGTACGATAATGCTGATGACGATGGTGATGGGGTAATAAACAAAAACGATAAATACCCTAACGAAGCTAACTACTCAGATGATGCTACTAAGCTAGCGTATGAACAAGAGCAGTACGATAATGCTGATGCTGATGGTGATGGTGTAATAAACAAGGATGATAAATATCCTGACAACGCTAACTACTCAGATGATGCTACTAAGCAAGTGTATGAAATTGGTACAACAAGAAACTTAGATACAGCCCTAGATTGGCTAGAAGCTAATGAAAGCAAATTATTTGGCCCAAATACGTTCGATGCTGCTTACGCCCTTCTTGACGATGCCTCAAAAGAATTTATTGACGAACTAAGAGATCACTCAGCATATAGTGGCAGTCTTATGTTTGATTTTGATGGGGGCAGAAACATGTTTAAATATGCCTACCTACAAGGTTTTGAGGATTCCGATGACGATGGCGTACTAAATAAGGATGATAAATATCCTACTAACGCCAACTACTCAGATGATGCTACTAAGCTAGCATATGAACAAGAGCAGTACGATAATGCTGATGCTGATGGTGATGGTGTAATAAACAAGAATGATAAATACCCTAACGAAGCTAACTACTCAGATGATGCTACTAAGCAAGCGTATGAACAAGAGCAGTACGATAATGCTGATGCTGATGGTGATGGTGTAAAAAACAAGGATGATAAGTATCCTACTAACGCCAACTACTCAGATGATGCTACTAAGCAAGCGTATGAACAAGAGCAGTACGATAATGCTGATGCTGATGGTGATGGTGTAATAAACAAGGATGATAAGTATCCTGACAACGCTAACTACTCAGATGATGCGGGCAAAACTCAGTATGACTATGATAATGCTGATGCTGATGGTGATGGTGTAATAAACAAGGATGATAAATACCCTAACGAAGCTAACTACTCAGATGATGCTACTAAGCAAGCGTATGAACAAGAGCAGTACGATAATGCTGATGCTGATGGTGATGGTGTAATAAACAAGGATGATAAATATCCTAACGAAGCTAACTACTCAGATGATGCTACTAAGCTAGCGTATGAACAAGAGCAACAAGAAATATACGATAATGCTGATGCTGATGGTGATGGGGTACTAAACAAGGATGATAAATTCCCTGATAACGCTAACTACCACGATGATTCTACTAAAGCCAAATATGAATTTGGCCTAGAAGATGCGGATGGCGATGGCACAATAAACAAGGACGATTTTAAGCGCAACGACCCTAATATTAAAACAGAAGCAGAGTTTATAGATGCTTATGACAATAATAAAGATGGTGAGGTAAGTGAACAAGAGAATAGAGACTATGGCGCAGACCTACGTGTAAGACAGGGCAAGCAGGAGGACGAGTACTCGTTATTTGACTTTGATAAAAACGGCGAAGTAGATGCTTTGACTGACGGAGTAATATTTCTGCGGGGTCTGCTTAACCTGCATGGTGATTCCCTAACTCAAGGTGCTTATTCTGCGACCGCTACTGCCACAACACAAGAAATTCATGCCCTTTTTGAGGAGGCAAAAAACAACCCTGACTCTGACATATTCAAAGCCTTTGATTTAAACCAAGACGGCAATTTAGATGCACTAACTGACGGACTTTTAGCGCTTCGCTCCGCTTTTGGGGTAACTTCTACTGATAATTTCGTTGATCAGACAATGACAGACGAAAGCGCGTTTTGGGCTGATGAAGATACAGTTCGCGCAGATATGAAGGTGTTCGACCCAGAAACCGGAGCATACACAAGCGATGCTACGTATGCTGCCGAAACTTCTGAAAATTTAATATCCCACGTTAATTCTATAATAAGTTCTATGGTTGTAACTAAGGATGCGGACGGCAATTGGCGAAAAATACCAGAAAGAGAATATCCTTCTGACACCTACGATGATGATAGAGATAAGGATGGGGTACATAACAGATTTGATGAGTACCCAGACAATGAAAACTACTCAGATGCTAGTACTAAACAGGCCTACGAGCAAGAGCAGTACGATAATGCTGATTCTGATGGTGATGGTGTAATAAACAAGGATGATAAATATCCTGACAACGCTAACTACTCAGATGATGTGGGTAAGGAAAAGTACGAGCAAGACTTAATAGACAATGCTGATGACGATGGTGATGGCGTAATAAACAAGGATGATGCCTTCAAAGACGACCCAAATTTCCAGACGCAAGAACAGTTTGATGCGTCTCGGGCTACAGAAGATGAAGATGCAGATGCAGATAGTCTAGGCTTTGGGGAGTTACCAACTAAAAGAGGCACTGACCGCAGCGGTTATCGCCAAGAGTTTTATGATGCTTTGCGCGATGAAAATGGTACGGTTCAACTGTTTAACAACGGTATTACGGGCGGCAATATTTTTTATCAAGGGTACGTTATACCGCTTACAACAGAGCAACTTATAGATGGGTACTACTCTATTTTAGAGACTGGGCAATGGACAGACCCAAGACACGCAATAATAAACGACTACAATGACAATCATAATTCTGTTAACCAAGTCCGTGCGCCATCGCGGTTTCCTGACATTACTGCAGAAGGGCGCTATGCCGACACAGTATTACTAGATGCTAAAAGTGGTATGATACCTAATCATCACGCGGCAAGAGCATTTTTAGATGAACATACTACGGGTTCGTTTAGTTATTATGGCCAGATGGGTGGGTCAGCTCAAACTGTCGATATTAATTATGGTAGGGATGGTAATGGCGACTTTATTACCCTAAAAGATTTGTTTGAAAATAGAGTGCCCGATACAGGAAACGACGGCCTTACACGCGTAGATCGAGAAAACATTCTACCTGCTGGGTTTGTGCAGGGTGTGGATAGAGTGCCAGAAATAGACGAGTTGTATCAATTTTACACAGACGCTCTTATCTATGCTTCTGCACGAAATCCCGATATACAGTACGCGTACGATTATGCTGATAATATAATGGCAGGGCTACCAGAAGAGTTATTTAACAAATGGAAAGAGCACACCCCAGTAAAACGTTGGGATCAAGATGATGTGTTCATATCAGAACTAAAAAAAGCTGTGCGCCCTGCGGATTTACTTGGTCTTAATCACTACACTGAAGTCGATACTGATTTGCTTAGAGACTACGCGGAAACCATCTCTGGTTCTGGGGGTGGGGGAGCATATAGAAAGTATTTTAATACCGTAGCGAATGCAATAGATAAGTTTGTGGACGACCCGGGAAGTTTAACTGCCGAAGAGAAAGAGTATTTAAACCAGTACAGGGTTGCACAAACAGACCTTTACCTCTCGACTGACCCATTAGACGAAGACGACTTTGAAGTTGAGGGTACCGCTCTTAGTGACGTATCTCGCTTAGCTGATTATCAAAATGCCCAAAGTTTTTGGTTAGACCGCGAAACTAAATACGGGAACAATCAAGGGATTAGAGATTCAATAGAAGAAAACTACGACTATCAGTTTGGTGCGTGGGAGCCTGACCCAGAAAACCCTTACGATAAGCCTCCAGAGTATGGGATATCTATGCTTAGTCAAGCTCATGGGGGGCTACAATTTTCTAATGGAACGGCGTTCTACGGGGGCACGAACGTAGCTGTAGATGATGTAGTGGTTTGGGACAAAGATGGGAAGGGCTACGGGCGAATTGAATTTGGTGCGTACGTAAATAATTGGCAACAAGATATACTCCGTATGGGGCTACCTGCATACCAAGAAACTGATGTGTTGGGCGTAGACTTAGAAACGTCTAAAAGGTTTACCGAACTAGCTACAAACAAAGATAGAAATGAGGCGCAAGAAAAGGAGTATCAGGCACTAGCGCAAGAGTTATCAAGTAATACTATGGACTTGTTTGGTGGCGACATTGCTCCTGTTTGGTACGACGCTAGTAGGCTGTATATAAAAACCCCATTCCACGACCACGATGCAGCCGAGGCCGCAGGGTTTACTTCCGAAGAGATTGATTTTAGCCGAAACCGTCAGATTACTAATAGAGGGTTTAATTCTGGGGGGGCTTATAACAATCAAATACCCTCTTATGTGGAAGGAGACTCACTAGACTACTCAACTTTTGCTAACCCCGGGGACGAAAGAAATGAAGGGCATGGATTTTTCCTAGACATTACTGGGGGAGATGCTCCAGTTGGGTCTTATTCTATGGTATGGGTTTCGCAACCTGAATGGTACGAGCCTCCAGACCAATCTTTTTGGGAGTTTGTATTAAGTAACCCAATAACTGGAATAGTAGCATCAATAATTTCTCCTATGTACGGTAGCATGGTAGTAGCAGGGTTAAAAGCGGCTTCTGGGATGACCTTGCATGCAAGTGATTGGTTGAGTATAGGACTAGGCGCGTTAAAAATGTCAGGCCAACTGCAGATGCCTGTAGATACAATTGAAGCGGATCAGCTAGCGACTACGGCGGCGGATGACGCGCTAACTGCGGCGGAAGCGGCGGGGCAAACTCTAACCGAATTGGAAAAAGCTACGCTACTGCTTGAGACCTATAACAGTGCTTATGATATAGCTATAACTGGATTTGGTATTGGTACGTTAAGTGCCGCGCAAACAGTAAGCCTTATGAAGGTGGTAGCCTACGAAGGAGATATAGGAACTGCGTTGTTGGGTGCTTTTGGAGACGAGTATCTCGTTAAATCTCTAAGTGTTGCAGGCATAGACATATCAAACTTGCCGGACAATGTAACTGGGTGGATGACTGAAATCACTACAGAGATGATTAACGGTACGTCTTTTGATGATGCAATAAAATTAACAGCGGGAACTGAGTTTTTAGGTTATTTGCAAGACTCGGTAGAAGACTCCAAGGTGTACGCTACGGCTAAAAACATTTTAGAAGAGGCGGTAGAAGAGATAGATCAAGCTACTCAAGCAGTACAAACTATGGCTAACGATCTTGGAGACGGTATAGAAGCTACAATTAGTGCTATTGGTGATAGCATGGATACAGACTTGTTAACCGAGCTACGAGACGCATCTAAAGATATTAGAACCTCTATTAATAGTATAGGGGAATCTATAGGTAACATAGCTACAGAGCTTAACGCAGAAGTTTTGACTCCGGTCACGGATGCGGTAAAAAATAACATGAGTAAGTTTGTGACTATGGCAGGGCTAGACAATCAGAACTTGTTTAGTATTTCTGGGGACTCCGCTGCAGATGCTGATGGCTTGATGGACGACATAAAAGGATTTGTGGGCGACACTGTTTTTGAAAGTGTACCAGATGCTATAAAAGCCACTTTAAGAGAAGCGGCAATACAAAAAATAGCGCTTGGAGAAGTAGATCAGAACGAGCTAAAGTTAATGGCTACTAGGGGGTCAATAACTATAGAAGCGGTAAGCAATTTAGATGGAGATCTAGTTGAAGCTATTGGCCCTAGAATTCTTACCAAAGCACTACAAAATACTTTAACAGCAGCTACTTTTGGTGGTGATCCGGGCAAGGCGTTTTTAGATACTATAGCGGATAGCACTGTGCAATCTATACAGACTGCTATGGCTAGTGGTGGTTGGGATCAGGTAGTTAAGAAATTTGACCAGTTTGAAGACGATATAACAGGAAAAAGCCGAGAAGCGCAGGCTGCAGCGGATGAGTATAACAAAATAGGAACAGACTTTAATGCGTTAGAAACACGCCAAAAAGAGTTAGATACAGAACACAACACTGCGATTGAAGAAATAGCAAGGTTAGAAGGACTAGCTCTAGCGGACGGTGCGGGCGACGAGGAAATGCAGGCTTACCTAACCTACGTAGAGAACTATGCGGTAAGAAGTCAGGCTATTGGCGCAGAACTAGCTCAAATTAAAACAGACAAAGACGCGTTAATCGCGGCGTTACCTGCAGCAGAAGAAAAATACGACACTGCAGTGTCTGCTGTAAATGCTGAATCAGCTAGGCTAGATCCCCTACTACAAAAAGAATTTGATAATTTATATGTAAACGCTTTGGTAGCGGTGCACCCAGAAATAAAAATGGCAGAGTACGCTACAGTTAGTGGTATGGAGTGGGAAGGCGAGTACCCAACTGCAGAAGAGATTGCTGAACATTTCTTGTCTGAGGGCATCCAAAACGGTGTACCTGTAAACATAGAAGAATATAACGCTAGACGCGACGCAGGGGCATCTCAGTATGTAATATCTGCTTTGCGGGCTTCGGGTATAGATGCCACAAAACTTACGGATGATGAACGTAAAAACATAACAAACTACCTACTAAACGAGCATGCTACGGTTAAAGCGGAAGAGAACGGGCAAACTGTAGTTGAATACTTAGAAGACTTTAACGAAACTCCTGACAATTTTGAGGCGGGTGAGAAAGCATTAGAAGCGGCATACGTACTTGAAGAAGGATTTGGTACGGCCCCAGAAGCTGTTGCTTTAACTGTCGCAAATCGCCGCGCAAATTATGCGTTTAATGCTTTAGGGATGTCTGCCGAGGACGTTAGGAATATAGCTAATAATGAAGTGTCTTACACCATAGACCCTGTTAATGGGGGCATAATGTGGGGTGGCGATGGGTTTATGATGCGCGAATGGAACTCTACCACTAAACAGTTTGACACTTATCAGTACGATGCTGGGGGTGGTTTAAAATATAAACTAAACGACGACGGGTCAGAACCGCTTGTAAGGCAGCTAATACAAACTCCAATGTTTAATGGTATAGCAGATTTGGCTGAAGATAGCCCTGCTTCATACATGACGTTCCTAGCGACAGCACCAACAGATGCGGCAGTAACCGCACAGGTAAATTACCTAACGCAAAAAGATCGCGATGCAGATGAGTTACAACAGATAAAAGACGTACAAGCTGCTCTTAACGAAAGTGGCGGAGAGTCTACTGGCCCTGACCAAGAGTTACCGTGGATAATTCGTGTAGCTAAAGACTGGTTAGATCACTCGCAAGAAATAGAAAACACCTTACTTGCTGACATAGAATACTTAGAAAATTTAGAAGATCCGAGTATAGACGACGAATTAAGACTTGAGTTTGCTAGAGCTGCTTATAGTTATGCTGAAGGTAGCACGGAGTTCTTGGCTAACTGGGTAGTAAAAACCCCTACTAAGATAGCTTCTTTCATGCAAACTAGCATTAACGCTTTCACTGCATGGTCACAAGGTATATCGGCTGAAAAGAAAGCTGATGGGTTTAGAAGGCAGGCTCTAGCTGAAGGTAAAAGTAGAGAAGAAGCCGACGCTATATTTAGAGAGAAGTATGCAGAATTTAAGCAAGACATAGATTATTCAAGCATTGTTCACAATGACGCTAACCGAACACACAATATGATGGAAAGTTTGGCTCGAGGTTATTTGCCAGATAGTTACCTAGCTGACCAAAAGGAGATGGGCGAAAACATAGCGGCGGCAGATGGAGCGCTGGACACCGTAATAGCTATAACTGGAGAGATAATTGACAAACCAGATGTATTTTTGGGTACATACATAGCTGATGAGTTACCCACGGCTATTTTTGGTCTTGGGCTTGGTTCTGCGGCTGGACGGTTAACTACTTTGGCGACAGCTAAGATTGTAGGTAAAGAAGCAGCGGAATCTTTAGCCACTGGGTCAACTGTTTCTATGGGCACAACAGCTATAGCGGACTTGTCAGAAGCGTTCGGTGAGACTGCGTACGGCACATATGAGGAAGCTAAAGCAGAACTAGAGCGTATAGGCTACGAAGGTGATATAGAGGCAAAAGCACAAGAAATAGCTATAAAAGCTGGAACCACGGCAATGGTGCTAGTTGGGGCTACTGCGCCGTTTGGTGCCTTTGCTTTGGACAATGCTATACTTAACGCATCTACTAAGAAAGCAGTTAAAGAAGTAGCGCAACGTGTAGAGGGTCTTGGAGACACACTAACTAAAGAGACTGTAACCGAGGTCATACAAGGTGGATTTACACAGGGTGCTACAGAAGTATTTTTATACAATGCGGGAGTTACGGATAGAGATGTAGCTGGTAATATTGCAGGATCAGCTACTTTAGAAGGTTTAGTGGGTGGTACCACAGCGGGAATTATTACAGGGCTTAGCACGCCTACAGATACGGGAACAGGTTTTGATGGGGGCGACCCCTTTGCGAGTCTACTTTTCTCTAATCCAGACATAAAAGGTGCGGTAGAGGCTGGAGATGCAACACAAGTACAAGCATTACTAGGAGAACGTAACCTTACAGACACACCACTATATGTAGAGGTTATGAACACCGTAGATGATGCAAACTTTGTAACACCTACAGAAGCGCGGCAGGCCTTTGGGTACTTGGGTGTACAACCTACTGGAGATGAAGTAGTAGCCCTTACCAATAAAGAAGGAATTACTGATGCTACATTAGAAGCCGAGGCGGAAGCATACTGGGCGGAAACTTACGGAGAAGAACTACTTGGTACGGGTCGCACTACTGCGCAACATTATGACATAATACAACATATGACGGACATGATTAATGGTGTTGTTCCTTTGGACTCATCTTTTAACATGAACGGAGACACTACGCTAGACCAAGCAGATATAGACACATACATAGCGAAGTTGCCTCTAAGAGAACAAAATTTATATAATCAATACGACCCGACAGACCATGAACCTACGGGAATAATAGAAGATTTAGGCGGATCGCTTATGAACATTGCTGACATGGATAAATTAAAACAAGACATCCAGACGATTTTGGATCGTCCCGTCCCCGTTACGGCTCAAGAAGTGGTAGATATGCTACTACTAGACCCCACCAACAAGGCTTTACTTAAAGGGCAAATTGAAGCCGCCGTAGGTAATGAATTTGCTAAATTGGACAACCAAAATGCATTCGCAGCTCAAGTAATTAATAAGTTAGTTGAAGAAAAAACAATTGAAACAAAATCAAAAGACGCTATTAAAGAATTATTTGGCGACCCAAATGGGAACACTGTTGAAGAACAAGGTGTATTTGGCATCATCGAAGGACTTAAAAACATGTTGGACTTGGGAGAGTCCGATGCTACGACTCTTGCAGGATATATTAGTGATAAGATTGGTACCGCTGTAGAACTTGATGAGGACGGAAAAATAAAAGCAGGCACTGGGTCTGGTTTGCTAGGTACGCTGACTAGAAATGGTGTTTTAAGAGACGTTGCGATTGCCGAGCTCGCTACCGTACTAGGTTCTGCAGGTGATGGCACAGAGGGAAATCCGGCTACTGGGATATATGCTATAGCAAATGATGCAGCGAATACAAAAGCTGCGGTTGCCCGGATAGAAGCAGACTATGGCACCTTAGATACAGAATATACAGCACTCAAAAGTTTGTATGACACTGCAATAACTAACATGCAAACTAATTTGGGTAGTCCCGGCATTGCAGATGACCCAGCAACTGCAGATGTAGATGAGTATAGATCGCCCACTGGGTTATATGCGCTAGTAGGTAAGGCCATAGCTGCTGGAGATGGTGCCAAATCTGCTGTTACTGCGTTGTTAGGTGAATACGTTGACTTTGCGGCGTTTGAAGATGCACTAGAACTTACCATGAAAGGTAAAGTCGATGAAGTTGTAACGGCTTTTGGTACGCCTCCTGTATACGAGACAGAAGATGATGGCACAATAAAACGTAATGAGGCTGGTGAGCCTATAATAAAAACGGGCGCCACTGGTTATCATTTGGATATGTACAACGCTATGCAGTTGCAGGGTGTTGAGCAAGATTTGGCGTTTACTGCTTTAAACGGAAAGATAAATGCTGCATTGACTCAAGTAGAGCAAGTTAGTTCTGCCGCCACAGCAGATACTATTAAGACTAATATACTAAACGAATACTTCCCAGCAAAACCAGAAGACTACGAAGTAGGGCGAGCTATTGCCACTGAGTTAGATTACGTGCAATCTCTCATAGCTTCGGGACAGTTTGATGCAAATTACGACCGAGTGGGTGACACAAATGTAATTACACAAGAAGATTATAATGATCTTTTAAGTAATGCAACGCCAGAACAGATAACAGCGCTAGAGAATTACAACACTTGGAGTAGCAACACTACAGCCATAAGTCCTATGCTAGAGGCTATAACTCGAGAGACTGGGACTAACTTTGCAATTATAGACCGTCGTATCGACTCTGTAGCATCTAATGTAAATGATTACATACGCAATAACGTGATAAGTAGTATAGGCAAACCTGCGGACACATTAGCTGGCACTGATGCTAGCGGTATATATGGAGCCATTGAAGCCGGTGATACTAGTATATTAGATGTATTGGGTGAACTAGGAACTTTAGAAGATGGCGTGCTGACTGGCGGTTCTGGCATATTAAGAGATATGCAGTTGCTGGGCATGGACACCACAGCTATAAACGACTACCTAATCAATACTCTAGGCAAACCTGCTGACGGTGGCACCCCTGCATCCGGCATATTCGCTGCTGTAGATGCTAATCAGACTACACTAAACGACATAGAAACTTGGTTCACAGGCACTATAAATGCGCTGAACGAAGTAGTACCAGACTTAGCGACAGAAGCAGATAAGATTTCTCAGGAAGATATAAGTAAAGCTATTACTGCCAAATTAGGTGATGTACTACTAAATACAGAGCTTACAAATGCTACTGATATATCTACCGCTGTAGTAGCTGCTATTGGTACTCCTGAAGACCAACTTAATTACCAAGCACTGCTAGAGAAAGAAAACAGAAATGAAGAGGAAGAAGCAGAACTTGCACGTTTAGGCGATAAGCTGTACTTAGCTACTGACTCTGACAAGATTTCTTCTACAGATATACAGAAAGCTATAACCGATCAGCTAGGTGATGTACTACTATACAACGAGCTTATAACTGCTACTAATATATCTGATGCTGTGGTAGCAGCTATTGGTGATAACGAAGGTCAACTTAACTTAGCTACTGCTGGAGATAAACTAAC